>Ga0265296_1002038_pt1 | contig 21328 bp, 18 predicted proteins | sample MunlanPumphouse1_FD_189073 | JGI IMG/M metagenome (GOLD analysis project Ga0265296, IMG submission 189073) | Groundwater microbial communities from a municipal landfill in Southern Ontario, Canada - Pumphouse #1 | ecosystem: Environmental > Aquatic > Deep subsurface > Groundwater | place... | reverse complement strand
TGCATCAGCCCGATCAGCGCCGCCTTGGACGAAGAATAGGCGGCCATGCCGTGGACGCCGTGCAGCCCCGCCGCCGAGGTCGACATCAGGATGCGGCCCGAGCCCTGGGCGCGCAGATGGCGATAGACGGGCAGGGTGGGCGTCAGGGCACCGAAGAAGTTGACCTCGAACACCTGCCGAAAGGCGTCGGTGGTCTGCTTGTGCAGGGTCCTGGCCTCGGGCGCGCCAGCATTGTTCAGCAGGCCGTCGACGCGACCGAAGGCGTCCAGAGCGGCGGCCAGCAGCCGCTCGCCGGAATCGGCCTCCTCGACGGCCAGGGGCGCAGCGACGGCGCGACCGCCCTGGGCGAGAATCTCGGCCACGACGGCCTCGGCCGAGCCGGGCGCGTCGGCCGGGCGGGGGCGGGTGTTGACCACCACGGCGGCTCCGCGCCGGGCCAGGTCCAGGGCATAGGCCCGACCGAGGCCGCGCCCGGCGCCGGTGACGATGACGACCCGATCCTGAAGCGCGCTCATGCGTCTGCGCCTTCGGTCTTGGGGGCGGCTTTGACGCCGCTCTTGGGGCGCGGCCAGGGCAGGAAGCGGGGGGTGCGGGCGCAGTAGGCGGCCCAGGCCTCGGGCCGGGTGCGCGCCATGTGCTGCTCCTTGAACGGCGCGGCGGAGGCGTAGCCCATGAACCAGCCGGTATAGAGGGGAGCGAAGATCGTGACCCAGCCCCACGGATGCGCCAGGGCCAGGACGAACCAGCCCGCCCACATGACGCTCTCGCCCAGATAGTTGGGGTGGCGCACAAAGGCCCAGGCGCCCGTGTCCAGCAGGCCGCCGCGGTTGGCGGGCGCGCGCTTGAAGGCCGCCAGCTGGCGATCCGCCGTGCTCTGCAACAGGAAGCCGGCCAGCCAGACGACGACGCCCAGGGCCAGCAGCGCGGTCGGACGCGGCGTCGGCGCCGTCAGGATGAAGGCGAAGGGCGCGCACCACAGCCAGACGGTCACGCCTTGCAGCAGGTGGACCTGGAAGCCGCTCCACCACAGCCAGCTGGGGCCGAAGCTCTTGCGCCAATGGGCATAGGGTTGGCGCTCGGCGTGGATATTGTGACCCCAGGTCTGGACCGCCAGCCGGACCGACCAGACGCCGAGGCTGAACAGGAACAGGCCGCTGAACAGGTCCAGCGGCAGGCCGGACAGGGCGAAACCCGTCCCCGCCGCCGCCGCCGGGGCCAGCGGATAGGCCACGTCCATCAGCCCGTGATTGCGCTTCATCGTCCCCGCCAGCCAGCCCAGGGCGCCGACGACCAGCACGCCGCCGCCGCTGGCGAGCCAGATGAACAATGTTTCACGCAACAGGGAGGGCGGCGCGGCGAAGGCGGCGGCGAAGGCCGCCAGCGGCGCGGCCATCATGACGTAATGCCATGCTTTCCCGCGTGTTTTTGAGGGCATGACGAAGGGCCAGATCGCCACGAGCGCGACCCAGGCCGAGGCGGCCAGCATCCATCCATCCAGTCTCATGCGACGGCTCCCTTTATGACTTGCGTAAAAAGACTTGCAAACAAGGTTCGTTAGCGCAAGCTTCTGTTGGACCGCTGGAGCATCCGATCAACGGAGCCGGGGCGCGGTCGAGGGAGCGAAACATGAGGAAGACCGCATTCAGCGCGTCGGTCGCGACGCTGCTGCTGGCCACGGGGATGGCCGCACCCGCCATGGCCCAGACCACGCCGACCGAGGGCGCCGTCACGCTCGGCGACGTCGTCGTCACGGCCCAGCGTAGCGAACAGAGCCTTCAGGACGTGCCGATCGCCGTCACCGCCTTCAACGCCGAGACGCTGGAGCGCACGGCGGCGACGGGCATTCAGGACGTGGCGGGCAAGGCGCCGGGCGTGACCCTGACCCAGTTCAACATCGGCGAGCCGCAGATCTTCATCCGCGGCGTCGGCACCACCAGCGATTCCGCCGCCAGCGACCCCTCCATCGGCGTGTCGATCGACGAGGTCTCCATTGGCCGCGCGGGCGCCAGCTCCATGGCCTTCCTTGATGTCGAGCGGGTCGAGATCCTGCGCGGGCCGCAGGGCACCCTCTATGGCCGCAACGCCTCGGGCGGGGCGCTGAACGTCTATACCAAGAAGCCGCGTTTCGAGAACTCGGCCCAGCTTACCGGCCGCCTCGGCAGCTTTGACGAGCGCGGCGTCGAGGCCGTGCTGAACCGCCAGCTGGGCGAGGACACCGCCGGTCGTCTGGCCCTGCGCTGGAACCAGAACGACGGCTACGCCGAGAACGTGCCGACCGGCCGGGGCCTGGAGGGCGGCGAACAGTTTGGCCTGCGCGCCCAGGTGCTGCACAACGCCGGCGACTGGAGCTTCCTGGGCGGCGTCGACTACTCCAAGGACGACATGCAGGGCCACGCCCGCGTTCCGGTCCTGGCCTCGTCAACGCCGCCAGCCTTTGCGACGCTGGTGAACAACTTGCGCGCCGGTCTGAGCGTGCGGCAGAGCTTCTCTTCGGCGGACAATTATCAGAAGCGGGAAAACTGGGGCCTGACCGGGCGCGCCCAGTGGTCGGGCGCCGAGCACTTCGACGTCATCTCCCTGACATCCTATCGCGACAACGACTACAGCTGGCGCGACAACCTGGGGGGGCTGCCGTTCCCGGGCTTCCCCCTGTCGGTCGATGACCGCGCCAGCGAGGCGGCCAAGCAGTTCAGCCAGGAATTCCGCCTGACCTCCAAGTCCGGTTCTTCGATCGACTGGGTCGCCGGCGTCTATATGTTCCGCGAAGAGGTGGAGCGGTCGGAGCGGTTCGTGGTGCAGACGGCGCTGCCGATCGCACCGCCTTCGTTTGGCGGCGACACGACCTTCAATCAGGACGCCACCAACTCCAGCTACGCCGTGTTCGGTCAGGCCACGATCCCCTTCGCCAATATCTGGGAGCTGACCGCCGGCGCGCGCTGGACGCATGACGAACGCGAAGTGCATCAGGTCGCCCTGGACAACGAGAACGGCGCCAACGGCCCTCCCGGCATTCCGCTGGGGCCGACGGGTTCGCCCTATAACGTCAAGGCCGACGCCACCTTCGAGGAACCGACCTGGAAGCTGGCCCTGGCGGTCGAGCCGATCGACAACATGCGGTTCTACGTCAGCTATGATCGCGGCTATAAGGCCGGCGCCTTCCCCAGCGCCGCACAGACCGGCGCCCAGGCGACCAAGCCGCTGCGGTCCGAACTGCTCGACAACTATGAGATCGGCGCCAAGACGACGCTGGCGGGCGGGCGGCTGCGCCTCAACGCGGCGGCCTTCATGCTCGATTACACCGACCTGCAGGTCTATGAACTGCTGGGCCTGACCCTGGTCACGTCCAACGCCGAGGCCGAGGTGCGCGGCTTCGAGGTCGAGACGGCGCTGGCGGTGAACCACAACATCACCATCGGCGGCTCCTACACCCAACTGGACGCCGAATACACGTCCAACGCCGTGTCGGGCGCTCTGGCCCTGCCGTACAAGGGCAACAAGCTGCCGCGCTCGCCGGAAAGCCAGTTCACCCTCTACGCCGACGGTCAATGGGACGCCTTCGGCGGCACGTTGTCGGCGCGGGCTGACTATCAGTGGACGAATGACTTCTACTTCGACCCGTCGAACGCGCCCGAGGTGCTGGTGCCGTCCTATGGCCTGATCAGCGCCTTCGCCTCCTGGGAAGCGCCGAGCGGACTGAAGGTCTCGGTCTACGGCAAGAACCTCGGCGACGAGGAATATCAGCAGCACATCATCAAGAACGCGAGCATCGGCTTCAGCGTCTTCGGCGCCCCGCGTTCCTTCGGCGTGGCGGTCAGCAAGACCTTCTGACGGTCCTTCCTGTCGTCAAAACTATCGCCCGTCCGGCCTCGCGCCGGCGGGCGATTTTCTTATGGGCTCGCTGTCCCGGTCGTGGCCTCTAGCTCCCAGCGGATGCGACGCGGGTCTAGCGGCTCGCCGCTGTCCAGATCGCAGACTACGGGCGTGATCGCCTCGCCGCTGGCGCGGTCCACCAGGGTCAAAGGGGCCTCGCCGGGTTCGACCAGCCATCTCTGGCTCCAGCCGTGCATGGCCAGGACGATGGGGTAGAGGGCCAGCCCCGCCTCGGTCAGCCGGTATTCGAAACGCACGGGCGCGGTCTGATAGGGACGCTTTTCCAGCACGCCTTGCAGCACCAGACGGTTCAGTCGGTCGGCGAGGATATTGGTCGCCACGCCCAGGGCGGCATGGATCTCGTCAAAGCGGCGCAGACGGAAATAGGCCGCCGACAGCACCGCCCAGCTCCAGTAGTCGCCCATGATCTCGGTGGAGCGGTCGATGATCGGACGATCCGTCTCGATCGGCGCCGAGCGTCGTCGGCGCGAGGTCGGGGGCGGGATGATGATGAGGCCGGGACCAGGCTTCCAGTCGACCTTGTCGGGTTTCACCTCGACGCCGTGCGCGCGCGTAAGAACGGCGGGCTTCAGCCGATGACCCGTCTCGCGGTCGAAAAAGGCGATGGCGTAGCGTTCTTGCAGAGGCGACTGGGCCCAGACCTTCTCCCACTGGCCCTGCACCACGGCGACGCCGAACATGTCGAGGCCCATCTCGGTCAGGCGGTATTCCGTCCGCGTGCCGGTCGCGACCTGCTCCTGGCTCAGCAGGCCGGCGGCGACCAGCTTCTGCAGTCGGTCGGTCAGCACGCTGCGGGGCGTCCCCAGGCGTTCGCGCCATACGCCGAAGCGCCGCACACCGTAGAAGGCTTCGCGCAGGATCAACTGCGTCCAGGCGTCGCCCGTGATGGCGAAGGCGCGCGCGACGGGATTGCCCATGATCAAGGAGCGAATGTCGGGCTCGGTCAAATCCCTACCTGGCTTGAGTGCGCCTAGTTCTGCGCCGTGTCGGGCAGGCGCCCTTCATCATCACTAGCGATGCGCAGACTAGCCTTGGCAGACCTATCGGCAGACGCCATGGCAGTCAAACGTCCCAGGGACCTCGACGAGTTCCGGCCGCCGCGCAACCGAAGTCAGCCGCCGGTGATCGCCTTGTAGGCCACATAGACGGCGACGATCAGGATCAGCCCCGCGAACAGGCGACGCCCCAGGGCCGCGTTGTCGCCCAGACGCTTGGACAGCGGCAGTCCAGCCATCGTACCCGCCGCGCCGCCGACCGCCATGGCCGCGACCACGCCCCAGTCGACCAGACCGGACAGGCTGTAGTTCACCGCCGTGCTGGCGCCGAAAGCCGCGACGCTCAGCAGCGAGGTCGCCTGGGCCGCCGCCAGGGTCATGCCTGTGGCCCACATCAGGCCGGGCACGATCAGGAAGCCCCCGCCGATGCCGAAGAAGCCCGCCGCCACGCCGACGCCCGCGCCGGATGCGACGAGGCGCGGCGTCATCCCTCGGTTCAGGCGCACGCCCGGATCGCCGTCGTTCTTCTTGGGCCGCAGCATGGCCAGGCCGACCGCCGCCATGGCCACGGCGAAGGCCAGCAGCAGCTGATGGCCGTCGATGGCCTTGGCCGCCGAGGACCCGATCCAGGCCGCCGCCGAGCCGACCACGGCGAACAGGATGGCGCAGGGCCAGCGCACCCGCCCGGCCCTGGCCTGACCGGCCAGGGCCGTCAGGGCGTTCAGCGACACGCCGGCCGCTGAGGCGCCGATGGCCATGTGCGGGTCCCGCACGCCGACCACATAGAGCAGAAGCGGCACGGCCAGAACCGATCCGCCGCCGCCGAAGACCGTCAGCAGCATGGCGACGATCCCGCCGCTGAGCGCCGCCAGAATCAGATGCAGCGGGTCCATGATCTCAGGCCCTCTTCATGCGCCGGTTCCACGGCATGACCGCCAGCAGACGCGCCATGCCGCAGAAGCCTGTGGCGCCGGCGACGAACAGGCCCGCACCGACAAAGGCGCTGAGCCCCCAGAAGCCGGGATGCGCCAGGGTCCCCAGCAGGGCGCCGACCAGGATCAGCCCGCCCGCCGCCATCTGCACCTGACGCATCAGCTCCAGCGGCTGTTTCGTGTCGGTCTTGACCGGCAGGCCCGCCTTTTTCCACGCGTCCAGACCGCCGGCCAGAACATGGGCCGGGCCGTCGACGCGCGCGGCCAGCCGGTCGCAGTGTCCGGCCGTGCGGTTGCCGCTGCGGCACATGAAGATGACGTCCTTGTTCGGCGTCAGCGCCAGATGAGCGGCCTCGAACGCGGACAGGGGAGCGGCCACGGCGCCGACGATATGTTCGCGCGCATGTTCGTCGGGTTCACGGATGTCCACCAGAACGGCGGTCCGCGCCTTCAGGCGAGCGGCGACTTCGGCAGGGGACAAAGAGACAAGCGGGTTCATGGTCTGGTTCCTTGGAAACGAGGGGCTCAGGCGGAGGCCGGAGGACAGAAGATTTCGGCCAGGACGCCGATCACCTGCAGGGCGGCGGGGTCGGCGATGCGATAGAAGACGGCGGTGCCGCTCTTCCTCGCGCTCACCAGTCCGTCCTCGCGCAGGCGGGCCAGATGCTGTGACAGGGCCGATTGCGACAGGCCGACGAGCGGCAGCAGGTCTGCGACCTGCCGTTCTCCGTCGCCGATCTGGCACAGGATCATCAGGCGGTTTTCGTTGGACAGGGATTTCAGCAGTCGGGCGGCGTCACCCGCGCTGGCTTGAAAGCGTTCCAGTCCGATGGCGTTCAGGTCGATCATGGATGGCAATATATGAGCACTTGTTAAATTAGCAACAGCTAATATATTAAGCGCCATTCAGGAGGCTAATCGCATGACCCCTTCCCCCACGCTCCGTCCCGACGTCGTCGGCTTCTTCGACCCGGCCACGCACACCGTGACCTATCTGGTCTCTGACCCCGCCACGGGCGCCGCAGCGCTCATCGACCCGGTTCTCGACTATGATCCGGCGTCTGCGCGCACTTCGACCGGCTCCATCGACCAGGTGCTGGAGGCCGTGCGCGAGCGCGGTCTGACACTGGAACGCGTGCTGGAAACCCACGCCCACGCCGACCACCTGACCGGCGCTGACGTGATCCGCACCCGCACCGGCGCGCCGGTCGGCATCGGCGAAAAGATCACGCGGGTGCAAAAAACCTTCGGCGACCTGTTCGAGGCCGCCGACGTCACGCCCGACGCCGTAGTCTTCGACGAGACCTACGCCGACGGCGCTCGCTTCACTCTTGGCGCGCTTGAAGTCGAGGTGATGCACACGCCCGGCCACACCCCCGCCTGCGTCGCCTACCGGATCGGCGACGCGGCCTTCGTGGGGGACACCCTGTTCATGCCCGACTACGGCACGGCGCGCTGCGACTTTCCCGGCGGCGACGCCCGGACCCTTTACCGCTCGATCCAGAAGATCCTGAGCCTGCCCGACGCCACCCGCGTCTTCGTCGGCCATGACTACCTGCCCGAAGGCGGTCGCGCAGACTTCCGCTGGGAAACGACCGTGGGCGAGGAAAAGGCGGCCAACATCCACATCGCCGGGCGGACGGAAGACGACTTCGTCGCCCTGCGCGAGGCGCGCGACGCCACCCTGAAGGCGCCGCAGCTGATCCTGCCGGCCTTGCAGGTCAACATCCGCGCCGGTGCCCTGCCGCCCGCCGAGCCGTCTGGAAAGCGGTTCCTGAAGCTGCCGCTGAACGCCTTGTGAGCGGCGCACGGCACGTTCGATCCCTCTTCATCGACGCCGCGCGCAACCAGTCGGGGCTCTACGCAACATCAAGGCTCGGTGATCGTTGACCAAGCCAGAAGGAGGCCTTCATGTCTTACTATCATAGCCGGACGACGACCCTGCCGTTCGATGAAGCCGTGGCGCGGGTGCGGGAGGCGCTAAAGGCCGAGCAGTTCGGCGTGATCACCGAGATTGATGTCGCCAACACCTTCAAACAGAAGCTGGACGTCGATTTTCGCCCCTACATCATCCTGGGGGCCTGCAATCCCAAGGCCGCTCATGAAGCTCTGCTGGCCGAGGACAAGGTGGGCGTCATGCTTCCGTGCAATGTCATCATCCAGGCGTCGCCCTCGGGGTCGGGGTGCGAGATCGCAGCCGTCGATCCGGTCGCCTCCATGTCGGCCATCGACAATCCGGCGTTGAAGGCCAAGGCGCAAGACATCGGGGCCAGCCTTGTTCGAGCGATTGACGCGGCCGTCGCCTGACATCGCATAGCTTTGTGCAACTGATTAGACGGCGACGTCGAAGAGGCGGCCCACTCCGGCGGTGATGGCCATGGCCAGGGCGCCCCAGAAGACGACCCGAACGACAGAGCGTCCCATGGGCGCGCCGCCCGCCCTGGCGCCCAGGGCGCCCAGCACGGCCAGGCCGATCAGGGCCGAACCGGCGACCCAGAAGACCAGGCCTGACATCGGCGCCACCGCCGCCACGATCAGGGGCAGGGCGGCGCCGAGCGAAAAGGTGACGGCGGAGGTCAGCGCGGCCTGGATCGGACGCGCCGTGGTGATCTCGGATATGCCGAGTTCGTCCCTCGCATGCGCCCCCAGGGCGTCGTGGCTCATCATCTGCCGCGCGACCTCGGTCGCCAGCTCCGGCGCCACGCCGCGACCGACATAGATGCCGGCCAGTTCGCGCAGCTCGGCCTCGTGGTCGCCCGCCAGTTCGGAGGTTTCCCGCGCGAGGTCGGCCTTCTCGGTGTCCGACTGGGAACTGACGGAGACGTACTCGCCCGCCGCCATCGACATGGCCCCCGCCGCCAGTCCGGCGACGCCTGCGATCAGGACGCCTGCGTGGCCGGTCGAGGCCGCCGCCACGCCGACGACCAGGCTGGCGGTCGAGACCAGTCCGTCATTGGCGCCGAGCACGGCGGCGCGCAGCCAGCCGATACGCTCGACCCGGTGCGATTCCCGATGAGCCATGGTCCTGTTCTCCTGAGCGATGCTCGAGAAGACGCCCGATGCATCGAAGAGGCAAGGGCGGAAGAGCGGCTTGAGACCCTGGCTGCTGACCCGCGATCAGAGCCCATGTGATTTCCGATTGCGCTCTCTCGGGTGTAGCTTTTGAAAACGACGTTCTTCAACTGGGTGGAGGCAGACGAGATGGGGCAGTCCAGAAGCAGGTCAACGACCGGAGGGCCGCTGTCGCGTCGGCACATGCTCGTCGCCGCAGGGGCGGGGGCGGCCGCCTTCGCCGCGGGTCGGGCCTATGGTCGTCCGCAGTCGGCAGGTCAGCCTCTGCTGTTCACCAATCTTCGTCTCTTCGACGGCGTTGCGGCTCGCTTGCACGACGGCCGCAGCGTCCTGGTCGAAGGCGGCCGGATATTTGCGGTGCTGAGCGGCGCCGACCGCCCGACCGAGGGCGTCCAGACCATCGACTGCGGCGGCCGCACCCTGATGCCGGGGCTGATCGACGCCCACTGGCACTCGATGCTGTGCGCCATGTCGATGATGGAGCTGATGACCGCCGATCTGGGTCTGATCACCCTGGCGGCGGCGGCGGAAGCCGAGCGCACCTTGATGCGCGGCTTCACCAGCATCCGGGATCTGGCCGGGCCCGCCTTCAGCCTCAAGCGCGCCATCGACGCCGGCCTGACGGCGGGACCCCGCATCTGGCCGTCCGGCGCCATGATCTCCCAGACCGGAGGCCACGGCGACTTCCGTATGCCCCATGAAGTGCCCACCGCGCCGGGCGCCCCCCTGTCGCGCGGCGAGGTGCTCGGCGCCGGCGCCATCGCCGACGGGACGGAGCAGGTGCTGAAACGCTCACGCGAACAGCTGATGCTGGGCGCCAGCCAGCTCAAGCTGGCCGCAGGCGGCGGCGTGGCCTCGACCTATGATCCGATCGACGTGGCCCAGTACACCGAGGCCGAATTCCGCGCCGCTGTCGATTCCGCCGAGAACTGGGGGACCTATGTGACGGTCCACGCCTATACGCCGCGCGCCATGCAGACGGCGATCCGGGGCGGCGTGCGCTGCATCGACCACGGCCAGATGCTGGACGAGGAGACAGCCCGCATGATCGCCGAGGAAGGCGTCTGGTTCTCCTCCCAGGCCTTTGTCGCCGGCCCCTACGCCAATCAGTACCCGGAGGGCTCGGCCAGTCAGGCCAAGCAGAGCGTCATGTTCGCCGGCACGGACGCGGCGTTCGAGCTGGCCAAGAAGCACCGGCTCAAGACGGCCTGGGGCACCGATATTCTCTTCGATCCCGCCATGACCAAGAACCAGGGTGCGATCCTGGCCCAGATGACGCGCTGGTATTCCGCCGACGAGGTCCTGGTCATGGCGACCAGCCGGAACGCCGAGCTTCTGGCCCTGTCGGGCGAACGCAATCCCTATCCGGGCAAGCTCGGGGTCATTGAAGCCGGGGCCTACGCCGATCTCCTGATCGTCGACGGCGATCCCCTGACCAACATCGCCCTAGTTGCGGACCCGGAAGCCAATCTGCGGCTGATCATGAAGGGCGGACGCATCTACAAGAATGCGCTTCAGCCCGGCTGAGGCCGCTCTCAGAAGCGATGGCGGGGCGACGCTCCGGGCAGGGCGCGTCGCGAGAAACTGATCGGCCTGACCGGCCTCTGTCCATGACGCCTGGGCGGGATTGTGCCAGAGTGATCCATCAACCGCTCGGAAGCGCTCCATGAGCCTGTCCCTTGCCTTCCACGGCGCGGCGGAATGCGTCACCGGGTCCTGTGCGCTCGTCGCGTTCGACGGCGGACGTTTCCTGGTGGATTGCGGACTGTTTCAGGGTTCGAAGTCGCTCAAGGCGCTGAACTACGACCCCTTTCCGTTTGACGTTGCGTCGATCGACGCCGTCTTCCTGACCCACGCCCATATCGATCATTCCGGCCTGCTGCCCAAGCTGGTGCGGGCCGGCTATCGGGGGCCGATCTATGCGACCCGCGCCACGCGAGACCTGTGCGAGGTCATGCTGGCGGACGCCGCCGAGATTCAGGAGGGGGACGTCGCCCATCTGAACCGGCGCAACCAGAGACGCGGCGTCGATCCCGTGGAGCCCATCTATACGGTGGCGGATGTCGCGCCGACCCTGCGCCTGTTCCAGACCGTGAAGTTCGGCGAGCTGATCGAACCCTTGCCCGGAGTGCAGGCGCGGTGGTGGCCCGCAGGTCATCTCCTGGGCGCGGCCTCCATCGAGGTGGTCGTCATAGACGACGGCAAGCCGGTGCGTCTGCTGTTCTCGGGCGACCTGGGCTCGGGCCATCAGCCCTTGCTGCCGAGCCCGGACGGCCCGGTCGGGGTGGATCATGTCATCCTGGAATCCACCTATGGCGACCGCGTTCGCGAAGACCTGACGCCGGAGGCGAGGCGGCGGATTTTGACGGAGGAGGTGCGGCAGGCCAAGGCGGCCGGCGGGCCCCTGTTGATGCCGGCCTTCGCCGTGGGGCGCGCCCAGGAACTGATCCTCGACCTGCTGGCGGTGATGCGCGACGCCCCGGAGCTGGCGGGGGACATCTTTCTGGATTCACCCCTGGCCATTGAGGCCACCGACGTCTTCCTGCGCCGGGGCTGGAACGTCGAGGCGGACGAGAACCCCTATCTTGAACTCCGCCACGCGCCCCGCCTGCACTATCTGATGCGGCCTCAGGAGAGCGACGGGCTGGAGCGGCTGCGCGACTGGCATGTCATCCTGGCGGGCAGCGGCATGTGCGACGCCGGCCGTATCCGGCGCCATCTGAAGCGGCTGCTCTGGCGTCGCGAGACGACCGTGTTGATCACCGGCTTCCAGGCGGCAGGAACCCTGGGTCGCGTGCTTTTGGAAGGGCGGCGGTTCGTGCGCATCCAGGGCGACGACGTGCGCGTCAATGCGCGCATCCGCCAGATGGACGCCTATTCCGCCCATGCCGACGCCGTCGGCCTGACGGCCTGGCTGAAGGCGCGCGAGCCGGTGGCGGGCAAGGTCTTCCTGATCCACGGCGAGCCTGACGCCCGCCTGGGACTGGCGGCACGTCTGTCGGCGGCGGGGAGGGATGAGCAGACCATCATCTCGCCCGGCCTGGACCAGGCCTACGCCCTGACCCCGAGGGCGGCGGAACCCTTGGAGGGCGGCGGGCGCTTGACGCCCGGCGCTGCGGGCAGGCCCGACTGGCGCAACGGCCGCGCCGAACTGCTCGGGGACATCAATGAAGCCTTGCAGGGCGCGCCCGACGATGCGGCGCGCGAGGCCCTGATCGCGCGGCTGCGAACAGCCCTGGGCCTGTCGCCCCGTTTGAACGTCGCCGCCGCCCTGGCGCAGGCCTTCACGTCCGAAGGCCAAGGCCGCTCCAAACAAGGAGGTTCGCATGAAACAGGCGCTGATCGTCGCCCACCCGCGCGCTCATAGCTTCACCCTGGCCATGGCCGAGGCCTATGCCGCGGCGGCGCGAGAGGAGGGGACCGAGGTGGTCGTGCGCGACCTCTATCGTCTGGGGTTCGACCCCCTGCTGCAGGCCGACGAACTGCCGGACCATGAGGGCTTTCAGCCGCGCGGCGACGTCTTGAGCGAACGCGCCGTCATCGGCGACGCCGACGTCTTCGCCTTCTTCTACCCGCTCTGGTTCAACGCGCCGCCGGCCATGCTCAAGGGCTATGTCGAGCGGGTCTTTGGCATGGGGTTCGGCTATTCCTCGTTCGGTCTGGAGGGCAATCAGCCGATGCTTTCCGGGCGGAGACTGGTCAGCTTCACCAGTTCAGGCGCGCCCCAGCACTGGGTGGAGCGCTCGGGCGCCTGGGACGCCATGCGAAAGCATTTTGACGACCATCTGGCGGCCGTGACGGGGCTGGAACTCATCGGTCACTACAATATCGGCGAGGTGGCGCCGGGAATGCGAGAGGACGTGGTCGCCCGTCATGCGGCGGGCGTGGCCGCGACGGCGAGGCGGATCGCCCACGGCGGGCGTTGACCTCGGCGCGCCCTCAAGAGCGCCGGTGAGGTCAGCCGCCCCAGAGGAAGGCGGTCGGCACGTCGTAGCGTTCCTGGCCGATCAACACCGTCACGGTGTCCTCGCCGGTCATGGTCGAGCGCGCACCGGGGTCTCGCGTCTGGCCTTGGGCGTCGAAGCTGAGGGTGCGGCCCTTGCCGTCTTCCAACATCAGGACGACGTCGGCGCTGCGGTCGGCGCGGCGCACGACGCCGGCCTGACACTGGCCAGAGGACGGCAGGCCGGGGCCGCGACACCCGATCGACGCCACGGCGTTGAACGTCGTGCCCGGCACGCGGGCGTCTGCCGCCTCCGTCACCTGGGGCGCGCGGCGAGGGACCGAGATCAGGGCGACGCCGTCCACCTGACCGACCGATGTCCCGCCGAGAGCGGCGATGGCCGCCTGATCCGAGGCGGGGCAGCCCACCAGGTCGGCGCTGTCGTCCAGATAGTCGACGGTGGCGGCCGTTTCCCCGATTTGGCGGCACGGGGCGCCCGCAGCCGGATAGCCGTCGCCGACGACGCGCAGCGTGGCGGGCCAGGCGAAGGGCGCCGCCTCCGGGGGCGTCGCCGACACGGGGGTCGTGGGACTGGTCTGCTCAGGCTGGCTGCAGGCGGCCAGGCTGAGCGCCGCGGCTGAACCGAGCAGCAGGGCGGCGGGCTTGGAAAGCGTCATGTCGGGCTCTCGGCTCAGCGTGACGTGCGGCTGATGACGATGGAGTAGGAACCGGCTTCGCCCCGGCGGGCCGTGGCGCGGACCTGATAGGGCTGGATCATATAGGTCCCGTCCGCCTGGGCCTGGATCACGGCCTCTTCGCCATCGACATCGCCCCGGTGGGCGGCGACGCCCTGATCGGCCACGTCGAAGACGTTCATGTAGAGGTTGGTGTTGCCGGGCTTGAACGTGACCTTCAGGGTCTGGCCCGCCGCCACGGGAATGACATAGGCGGGCGCCTCATAGCCGCGAACCTCGCCCGTTACGGTGGTCTGGCCGTCGCCGGACAGGGTCAAGGCCTCGACGGTCGTCTCCGGCGTCACGCGCGCCTTGGCGGCGGTCATGTCGACGGCGGGCAGGGCGTCGGCCTGGCTCGGCGCGGGCGCGACCGGCGCGGCGGCCGGGGCTTCGGCGGCCGGGGCGGCTGGCTCGGACGGAGAGGGACTGCACGCGGCCAGGCCTAGCGTGGCGGCCGCAAGGATGGTGACGTAGTTCATATCGGCGCTCTCTGGTTCAGTAGGCGGCGGGCCTGCTGCATCTCTGGTATCGCGGGGCTGCCGCAAAGGTTCCATAGCCTTTTTGGACTTTGGCGAAGTTCCGGCAAGGGCTTAGAGATTCCGTAGTGACGGGCGTCGCGGCGCCCGACCGACGGTCAGGCGCTAGAAGGGAAAGAAGATCGGGATCGCGATCACGCCGACCAGCCATGTGACCAGGTTGAGCGGGACGCCGACCCTGACGAAGTCCATGTATTTGTACCGGCCGACCTGAAAGACCAGGACATTGGTCTGATAGCCGAAGGGGGTGGCGAAGGCGGCGCTGGCGGCCATCATGACGGCGATCAAAAAGGGGCGGGGCTCCACGCCGAGACTTTCCGCCAGGGCGACGGCCACGGGGGTGATCAGGACGGCGACGGCGGCGTTGGACAGGAACTCGGTCGCGAACAGGGTGACGCCATAGAGGATGGCCAGGGCCGCCAGGGGACCGAAGGGGCGGATGACGTCGATCAGCAGGGCCGTCCCGGACGCCGCCAGTCCCGTCACCTCGATGGACAGCCCCACCACCACCATGCCGGCGATCAGCAGCAGCACTTCAGGGCGCAGGCCAGCGTAGGCCTCCTCAGGGCTGATGACTCTAAGCAGGATCAAGAGGACCGCTCCGGCGAAGGCGGCTGCGGCGATGGGGGCGATGCCCAGGGCGGCGGCCAGGATGACCCCGACGAAGACGACCATGGAAACCAGGGCGCGTTTCAGGTCGAAGGGCCGGTCAACGGCGAACAGCTTCAGGTCGCCCATTGTGCCGTCGCCGGTTTGGGCGTGAGGCGTCGGGCCGTCGAGCGCCGCGTCTTCGGCTCCGGCAAGGAGGCGCCCGCCGAACAGAAAGAGATAGAGACCGCCCGCCGCAGCGATGATCAGGCCGACGGGCGTGATTTCGAAGAGACCGAAGACCGGCTGGCCCGCATTGCGCGCCATGTCGTTGACCAGCAGGTTGGTCGAGGTGCCGATCAGGGTGCAGGCCCCGCCCATGATGGTGATGTAGCTGAGCGGGATCAGGAACCGCTTGGGGGAGAGGTTGAGGGAGACGGCGACGTCCTTCACCACAGGCGCGGCCAGGACCACGATGGGGGTGTTGTTGAGGAAGGCGGACGCTCCGCCGCACAGGAGCATGACAAGCCACAGGCCGGCGGCGCCCAGTCGCGCGCACAGGCGCGTGGCCTGGCGGATCAGCAGGCCGAGCAGGCCCGACAGCTCTATGGCGTAGGCGATGACGAAGAGGCAGGCGAGCGCGATGACGGCGGGGCTGGCGAAGGCTGCCTGGACCTCGACGGGACGGATGACGCCCATGACCAGCAGGGCCGCGGCCGCCGTCAGGGCGGCGACGTCGGAGCGGAGGCGGCCCTGGATGAGGACAGCGATGACAAGGACGAGGACGACCAGCGCCGCGATCTGATTGAAGTCCATCGTCGTTCCGAAGACATCCGGTCGCCCCACCGCGAGGCTTGCCTGTCCCCATTACGGCGATTGTCGTGCTATTCCCATGGGCATGATGCGCAAGATCGTAACTATCCCGGGACCGGGCGGCGTGGTGAGAGGCGTCTGTGCGCTCGCGGCCGCCCTGATGCTGGCGCAGTGCGACCGGGTCGAGCCTGAGGCGACGGGGCCGACCCCCGCCCCGGCGCCGGCACCATCGGCCTCGGACCCGGTCGTGGTCATAGGACCGCCGACGCCGAGGGCGGCCCTGACGCGGGCCGACATTCTGACGGCGGCTTCGGCGGCGGCGTCGGCCTATGCCGCAGGTCAGCCGCAGAGCGGGGAAAGCCTCGTCGGGCGGCGCTTTTCCGTCCGCATCGCCTTTGGCTGCACAGGCCCGGCCGCGTCGGAGGCGGCGGGGGCGCCGGACGGCCTGGCCCGCTGGTCATGGAGCCGGGACGGGCGCGCGGCGCGCCTGTCGATGACGCCCGTCGACTGGACCGAGTCTGCGCTCGTCGCCGCCGGACCAGAGTCCCCGTGGGAGGCGGTGGAGGGCTTCTGGGCGCCGCGACCCTGGATGATGTCCGAAGACTGTCCCCGCCTAGAGGGCGATTCCTTGAGTTCGGACGGAACGGGCGTCTCGCCCCAGACCGTGGCCCTGGCGGCCGTGTTCGAGAAGGGGGGATCGCGCATTGGCCGCCGCAGCGGCCGCGCCTACGCCTTTACCCGGCGGTTCGAGGCGGGACAGACGCCTTCTGCCGCTGAAGACGGCTATCGCCTTCGTCTGGAGGGGCGTCTGGCCGCCTTCCCGGACGGACGCGCGGTTCGGTGCCAGGCGGACAATCCCGACCAGCGGCCAGTCTGCGTGGTCGCCGTCGCCCTCGATCGGGTCGCCTATGAAGAGGCGAGCGGCGCCCTGTTGAGCGAGTGGCGGCCAGGCTAGGGACGTCCTTCAGCGGGAACGCGGCAGCAGGGCGGCCATACCCACCAGGGCCGACAGACCGGACCCGACGAGCACCCCCAGCTTGACGGCGTCCTGCTGTTCGGAGGGCGAGAAGGCCGACAGGCCGATGAAGAGGCTCATGGTGAAGCCGATGCCGCAAAGCACGGACACGCCGTAGAACTGCCGCCAGGTGGCCCTGGCCGGAAGGTCGGCGATGTTCAGCCGGATAAGGAGGAAGGAGACGCCGAAGACGCCGATCTGCTTTCCCATGAAAAGACCGGCAGCTATGCCGAGCGGGATCGGCTCCAGCAGCGCGGCCAAGGACGTGCCGGCCAGGGAGACGCCGGCGTTGGCGAAGCCGAAGATCGGAACGACGACGAAGGCGACCCAGGGCTGGAGCCCGTGCTCCAGCCTGTGGAGCGTCGATGCGACGTCCTCGACCGCGCCGGGGGTGCGGCGCAGCGGGATGGTCAGGGCCAGGACCGTTCCCGAAAGGGCGGCGTGGACGCCGGACTGCAACATGAACCCCCAGAGCGCCGCGCCGACGATCAGATAGGGCGCGAGGGCGGTCGTCTTCGCCCGATTAAGTCCGACAAGCACGGCGACCGCCGCGCCCGAGGCCGCCAGCGCCCACGGCGTCAGATCGACCGTGTAGAAGGCCGCGATGATCACCACCGCGCCGAGGTCGTCGATAATGGCCAGGGCGGTCAGGAAGACCTTCAAGGAGGCGGGGACCCGCGAGCCGAGCAGGGCCAGGACGCCCAGGGCAAAGGCGATGTCGGTCGCCGCCGGAATCGCCCAGCCGTGGAGGGTGGTCGATCCGAAGCCCTGAACGGCGACATAGACCAGGGCCGGAACCGCCATGCCCGCCGCAGCGGCGACGCCGGGCAGGGCGCGACGCGACCAGGTCGCCAGTTCTCCGTCCAGCAACTCGCGTTTGATCTCGAGGCCGATCAGGAGAAAGAACAGGGTCATCAGTCCGTCGTTGACCCAGTGCAGCGCGTCGAGGCCGCCGAGCGGGGCGTGCAGCGCCGCGAAATAGGCCTCGGAGATCGGCGAGTTGGCGACGGCGAGGGCCAGGCCGGCGGCGACGATCAGGACGACGCCGCCGGCGGCTTCGTTCTGCAGCAGGCTCCGAAGGGCTGATCGCGGGCGCGTGCGACGGGTCAAGCCGTGGCTCCCATGTTTCGGACGGCGTCGCCCGTGGATCGGGGGGCGCCGTCCTGTTCCGCTTCTCCGGCGCACCGCAAACGGTCATGGCCAGCCGGCGCGGGCCGCCGTTTTGCGGCTCTGCTGTCGACGGGGGCGGAACGCGCGAGATCGTCTCTTGATGCAGGGCGCCTTCGCGCACGCCTCGGCCTTGGCGCCGATCAGGGTTAGTGCGCCCCCGCCTGAGACGGCAGGTGGTCCTTCTCGAAGCGGCCCAGCCGATCAACCAGGGCGCTTCCGGCGGCGTTCAGGCCTGTGACTTCCACGACGGCGCCTTGCCGGCGGTAGCGGAAGACGACCTTGTCCAGGGCGGCGACGCCGGTCATATCCCACAGATGGGCGTCGCTCATGTCGATCTCGACCCGTTCGGGGCTTCCATGGTGCTCGAAACCGGCGGCGAAAAGCTCGGCGGAGGCAAAGAAGAGCTGGCCTGAAACCCTGTAGCGCAGCACGCCGGGTTCAGGCGTCGGGATCTCGGCCACGATCAGGGTCTTGCCGACCTTGCGCATGAAGAAGATCGCCGACAGGACCACGCCCAGGACGACGCCCTTGGACAGGTCGTGGGTGGCCACCACTGTGCCGGTCGTGGCGATCATGACGATAGAGGATTGCAGCGGCGTCGTGCGCAGGTTGCGAATGGAGCCCCAGTCAAAGGTCCCGACCGAGACCATGATCATGACCGCCACCAGGGCTGCCATCGGAATGCGGGCGACCCAGTCCTGAAGGACCAGGATCAGGAACAACAGGAAAAGGCCCGCCCATAGGGTCGAGAGCCGGCCGCGCGCGCCGGAGGTGACGTTGATCATCGACTGGCCGATCATGGCGCAGCCCGCCATGCCGCCGAAGAAGCCCGACGCGATGTTGGCGATGCCCTGACCACGGGTTTCCCGGTCCTTGTCGGAAGGCGTGTCGGTGATGTCGTCGATCAGGTTGGCGGTCAGCAAGCTCTCCAGCAGGCCGACGAAGGCCAGGGTCGCGGAGACCGGGGCGATGATGGCGAAAGTCTCCCAGGTCAGGGGAACGCTGGGAAGATGGAACATCGGGAGTGTTGAGGGCATTTGGCCCATGTCGCCGACCGTCCGCACGTCCAGGCCGGTCCAGATCACGAAGCCGCTCAGCAAGACGATGGCCACCAGGGGCGAGGGCACGGCTCTGGTCAGGCGCGGCAGACCGTAGATGATGACCAGAGCTGCGCCCACCAAGGCAAAGGTTTGCCAGTTGGCCCCAATCAGTTCGGGCATCTGGGCCAGGAAGATCAGGATGGCCAGCGAGTTGACGAAGCCGGTCATGACGCTGCGGCTGACGAACTTGATGTATCGGCCCAGCTTCAGCAGCCCGATGATGATTTGGAAGGCCCCGCAAAGCAGAGAGGCGGCGAACAGGTATTCCAGCCCGTGATCCCGGACCAGCCCGACCATCAGCAGGGCCATCGCCCCGGTGGCGGCTGAAATCATGGCCGGACGTCCGCCGACCAGGGAGATGGTCACGGCGATGATGACGCTGGCGTAGAGGCCGACCGCCGGGTCGACCCCGGCGATGATGGAAAAGGCGATGGCTTCAGGGATGAGGGCCAGGGCCACGACAGTCCCGGCCAGCAGGTCGCGGCGCGGACTGGCGAGCCATTGCTGACGCGCGGAAGCGATAAGGGTCATTGAGTTCGTCTTCAGGTCGGCTGCAAGACCCGGCGCTCGGCCGAGGTCATGGGCAGCCTCGAAGTTTCCCGACGGATCGGCGGACGGGATAGCCACCCTTGGCCTGCCGGCAGGCTCGGGTCCGAGGTGAAGAGGTCTGATGCGGGTCGCCGCCGAAAAAGGCAAGTCTGCTGCGCCAGAGGCCCCACGGCTGCGAAGCGACTAGGGGTTCAGATCCCGATCTGAGGTCGGTTGGATCGTATCTGCCGTCCGCTACCGGCTTGGCGTGGAAAATCCAGAAGCTCTATTTTGAAACGATCTCTGTCCTGATTATTTTACATGAAATTGACGAACTAAACTTTGTCAGAGCACGCATTTGTTTTGCCTGTTCAGTATATAATTGTATTCCTGTCACAGAACTATTGCGCTTGTCCAATAAGTCTCCGTCGGAGGGGCTGGCGGGATGTGTATCTTTGATGCGCGGCGGCCCGGTCATTCTATGGGAACTTCGCAATGCTTCGACTGTCCAACATCCTCATGGCCGGTGCTGCGGTCATGGCTCTTGCAGCCTGCGGCAGCGCTGAGGTCGCGTCGCCGGGCGAGGGCGATTTCGGCAACGGCGGCAATAACGGCGGCAACAACGGCGGCAATAATCCTCCGCCCGGGACGCCTGCGGCGGACTGCCCGACCGGATTCGCCAATGTCGGCGTCGTCGCCAACGGCACGCTTCGCGCCTGCCAGCTGCCGCAGCAGGTGCTCGGCAATCTGACCGTGCCGCTGCGCGCCGGCACCATCTATTCCATCGCCGGCCGGACCGAGGTGGGCACGGACCGCGGCGCCAATGCGGCTTCGCCGATCGCCGGCAGCCAGCAGGGCATCCTGACCATCGAGGCGGGCGTGAAGCTCTTTGCTTCGGGCGGCGCCGACTATCTGCTGGTCAACCGCGGCTCGCAGATCTTCGCCGAGGGCACCGCGACCAGCCCGATCATCTTCACCAGCCGTCAGGACGTGGAGGGGACCACCACCGCCAACTCCCAGGGCCAGTGGGGCGGCATCGTCGTCACGGGCCGTGCGCCCACGGCGGTCTGTCCGGTGGGCGTGACCGCTCCGAACGAAGCCTGCGTCGGTCAGGTCGAGGGCACCAGCGCCAACTACGGCGGCAATACGACGGCCGACAACTCGGGCCGTCTGCGCTACATCCAGATCAAGTATTCCGGGTTTGAAATCTCGACCAACAACGAGCTTCAGGCCCTGACCCTGGCCGGCGTCGGCTCGGGCACGACCATCGACCACATCCAGTCCTACAACAGCTCTGACGACGGCATCGAGATCTTCGGCGGCACGGTCAACCTGAGCCACATCGTCATCAACGGCGCTGACGACGACGGCCTGGACACCGACACCGGCTGGCGAGGCGGAGCCCAGTTCGGCATCGTCACCCAGCGCCCGACCGCCGTCACCAACGGCAGCCGCGGCTACGAATGGTCGGCGGCCCCGTCCGGCACGGCCTTCTTCGCCCAGCCGCGCGTGTCCAACTGGACCATTGTCGGCCGCAACGCCGCTGTGGCGTCTGACGCCGTCATCACGCTGAACACGGGCACCCAGCCCACCATCATCAACTCGATCTTCACCAACCCGTCGACCTCGGCGGCCGCCTGCCTGGATATCGACGACGGTCAGACCGTGACCAATGCGCCGATCTTCCGCTCGGTCTTCCTCGCTTGCTCGCGTCCGTTCGAAGACGACTCCAACGTCAATGCGGCGGCGACCGGCGCGGTCTTCACCACGGCCACCAACGTCAACAACGTGACCAACGGCGTCTCGACCATGACGGCTCCGGCCGGCGCCACCATGCAGAACACGGTCCTGGCCTTCATCAACGGGGCCAATGAGACGGCGGTCACGCCGGTGGACGCCCGTGCGGTCTACAGCTTCTTCACCCCGGTGACCTACATCGGCGCCGTGCGGAACGCCGGAGACACCTGGTATCTCGGCTGGACCTGCGGCCTCCAGGCCGGCTCGACCTGCT
>Ga0265296_1002037_pt1 | contig 21332 bp, 13 predicted proteins | sample MunlanPumphouse1_FD_189073 | JGI IMG/M metagenome (GOLD analysis project Ga0265296, IMG submission 189073) | Groundwater microbial communities from a municipal landfill in Southern Ontario, Canada - Pumphouse #1 | ecosystem: Environmental > Aquatic > Deep subsurface > Groundwater | place... | reverse complement strand
AAAGATAAAGTAAAATTCTATCGTTATTCTCAGGGTTCAATGTTGGAATTTTTAGACTGGAATGAAAAAGCGAAAGTCCGCAAATTAATAACACAAGATGAATACAATCATATTTTCGGAGAATTGCAAAAGCTGCCTAAATCAATTAATTCGCTGATAAAATTTACTAACAGCAATTTAGCAATCTAACAATTAAACAATTTAACAATTAAGCCATTTAGAATATTTCAATTTTTTATTACTTTTCGTTTTATTATATTTGTACCATCTTATATTTTGAAAACTCTTCGCTATGAATAAATCGTTTTTACTTCGTTATGTAAAACGTACATGGAAACCGATTGCAGGGTGCTTTCTGTTTCTTGCCGTTTTTGGGATGATGTTTCAATCATGCATTAAAAAAGAAGATTTTGATTTTAACAAAATTACTTTTTCCAACTGGTCGCCAATTGGAGCTGCTCCTCTTATTCACTCTAAGCTTTCCCTGCACGATATTTTGTCGGCTAATCAATTGTTTCAGGAAGATGCGAACCATTTTCTTACACTGGTGTACAGATCTTCTGTTTTTTCCGAGCAGGCAGATCAGTTGATAAATATTCAGGATCAGAGTATAAATACAAATATCGGTTTTTCAACAGGTGGGATTACGATTGGCGACAGTGTTGTAATTCCCCCCCAATCCGTTAATTTTGCTTTTACAACAACCAATGGAGAACGATACGACAGCATATTAATAAAAACGGGAAATTTTAATTTTAGCATAAATGGCAATCTTAATCATGATGCACGGATTTATATTACCATTCCGGGTGCAAGGAAAAATGGACTTCCGTTTAATAAGACCATTTATTATGACTATTCCGGAAGTTTACCGGTAATCGATGTATGTGACCTTGATGGATATACACTGTACTTTGCACCAGGCAATCAGATTACCATAAACTATAGTGTGGCGGTTTATGGCGATGCAAACCCTGATACCTCTCCCTATAATATCAGCATAGGCGAATCCATTACCGGAATTAAGTTTTTTAAGATATTTGGTTATCTCGGGCAGATTAATTTTCCTTTCAACAAGGATTCAGTTATGCTTGATATTTTTAAAAATAATATGTCAGGTTCGCTCATGTTTGATGACCCCAAACTGAATATTTATGTGAACAACGCTTTTGGGATGCCTCTGGCATTTACCATTGACACGCTTAATGCATATTCCCCGGTAAATCCGCCTTATGTGCTTGCGATAAACTCGACAATACCCTATCCATGGCCGATAGCTGCTCCAACTTTTGCACAAATTGGGCAAAGCATCGAATCCTTTTTACAGTTAAATAAAACAAATTCAAATATTGATCAGGCAATTAATATGGCGCCTTATTTTCTTGCCTGTCATGCAAATACACTTACTAATCCATCGGGGAATCCCCTTACGGATCAGAATTTTGTGATTGACACCAGTAAAATCGGGTTGGATGTAGAACTGGAAATACCACTGTCAGGCTCAGCATGGAATTTCGTTCTACAGGACACCATTGATTTTAATATGGGAAAAGATATTGATAAAATAGAATGGGCGCTGTTTAAAATCAATACTACAAATGGCTTTCCAATAGATGTTAATATGCAGGTTTATTTTGCCGATTCATTAGGGAATAAACTCGATTCGCTGTTTGTTCCGATTGAACAGGTTATTAGCTCCGGTATTGTCGGACCTGCCCCTGATTACAGGGTTACTTCTCCTACGCATAAACACACGGAGTCACATCTCGACGAAAACAAACTGTCACATCTTGGAAATACCAAAAAGCTGATTTTGTATACACGTCTGACCACAATCAATAATGGTAGCAGCATTATTAAATTATATTCCGATTACGATATAGATGTGAAAATAGGCATGCAGGTTAAAATAAAATCCTTAAACTAATAACTATACAGGTATTATGAATACTTCAATAAATTACGGCATATATAAAAAACTGTTTGCGGCCTTTCTTTTTGCTTTGATTTATACAGGAAATTCATATTCACAGCAGGATCTTACTATTCATCTGATGCCGGTTATTCCTCAGTCAAATTATACAAACCCCGCGTTCAAGCCTGTTCCCAAATGGTATTTTGGATTTCCGGCGCTTTCCTCTTTTTATATTGGTGTTGGGCACAGCGGGTTTGTGTACAAAGACCTTATTCACAGACGTTTTGATGATTCTCTGGAAGTTCAAATGGATAACATAATTAACAAACTTGGTAAGAAAAATTATTTATCAGCAGATATTACGGAAGAAATCCTGTCTTTTGGCATTAAGGTAAAAAAGAATTTCTTTAATTTCAGTATAACGGAAAAAATATCATTCCGTTTCGGTTATCCATACGAATTAATATCACTTATATGGAAAGGAAATGGGCAATATGTCGGACAAACAGCCGATTTTAGTGGCATTGGGATAAATGCTATACATTACAGGGAATATGCTGTCGGTTATGCACGCGACATCAATAATAAAATTGTTGTCGGAGGTCGTTTAAAATACCTTCAGGGGCTGATGAATGTGTGCACCAGGCGAAATAAGATAAATGTTGATATCAACGAAGAAGATTTTGCACATACAGCAAACACAGATTTTCTTGTAAATGCTTCACTGCCGCCGATACTTTTTGTAAAGCTCGATTCAATTAAGGGCAATGATAAGCTTCCTTATTTTGATGCAAAGTCATATTTTCTTAATGATGATAATAAAGGATTCGGAATTGATATTGGCGGATATTTTAAATACAATAATAAATTTTCTTTCGGCGCAAGCATTCTCGACCTGGGATATATACGCTGGAAAGAACATACTTATAATTATACAAGTTCCGTTGAGTCTTTTACCTTCGACGGAGTCGATATCAACCAGTTCTTAGGTAAGAACGATTCTATGATTAAAGTTAAATTCAACGATATTCTTGATTCTCTTGCAGATATATTTAAGGTAAAGGAAACGAAAAATTCTTATTGGTCGCCGCTTACAACAAAATTGTATTTAACAGGAATTTATTCCTTAACACCTCGCGATAAAGTAGGACTGCTTGTTAAGAGCGAGTTTTTTAACAAAGGTATTCATTCTGCATTAACCGTTTCATATAACAAATGGTTCTTTAATATGCTTAGCGCTACAGCAAGTTATTCCATTATGAATAGGGGTTACATGAATCTTGGGTTTGGACTGGCGCTTAATCTTGGACATTTCCAGACCTATGTGTTAAGTGATAATTTTTATAGTCTCCTGGCTCCCGAAAGAACCCGGAATGTGAATGTGCATTTTGGCTTCAATTTTATTTTCGGCTACAAAATAAAGAAAGTAGGCAAACCAAAATTTTAAATAATTAATGATCTGATTAGATTTTTATACCAATTATCAGAATAAAATTGGTTAATATTAATTTAAATTCTATTTTTGCACCCTCAAAAAAATATTACTGTTTTGGGTATTATCTTAAAATCCTAAATGATTTTGTCAATAGTCATACACCAAGAACAACGAACAAGAACAACAAACTGATTACACCTGAACAGTCAAACTAATTTGAATTATAAAATCTTGAAGTATGCAAAATAAAGGTGTTATTAAGTTTTTTGCAATTGCATTTGCACTTGTTTCGGCATTCCAACTGTCGTTCACATTCTTCGCGAATAATGTCCAAAAGAAAGCAATGGAATATGCTACTTCTGATGTTACTTCGAAGCAGGCTAAGGAATTAGCAAATGGTGATCCGTTGAGGGAAAAAATCATTTTCGATTCTCTTGTTAAGACCAGGGAAACCTACTATCTCGATTCGATGCAGAACGAAGAGGTATATAACTTATTGATAAGAAAATACACTTTCAAGGAATGTAAGGACAGAGAGCTTAACCTTGGTCTCGACCTCAAAGGTGGAATGAACGTAACCCTTGAAATATCTGTAATTGACGTAATTAGAGCAATGTCGAATTACAGTAAGGACGTTACTTTTAATAAAGCCATAGAAATGGCTACCCAAGCTGAAAAGACGAGTACAAAAAATTATGTCACTCTTTTCGGCGAAGCCTTTAAAAGTCTTGATCCCAAAGCGAAACTTTCAGCTATTTTCAATACTGTAGATTTAAAGGACAAAGTTAACTTTAATTCTACAAATGATGAAGTTCTTACGGTGATCAAAAAGGAAACTGATGGCGCTATAGATCGTACTTTCAACATTCTCCGTACCCGTATTGACCGTTTTGGCGTAACACAGCCAAATATACAAAAAATGTCAACTGCCGGACGTATCCTGGTGGAACTTCCCGGTATTAAAGATCCTAACAGGGTGCGCAAACTTTTACAAGGTACTGCAAAACTTGAATTCTGGGAAACCTATGAGTTTAAGGATGTTTACAGTTATATGGAAGAAGCAAATAAAAAACTTGCTTTGATCCTTAAGGGTGAAGATACTACTGCTACAAAAGATACTATAGCTCTTGCAGAAAAGAAAGATGGCAGGAAGGCAGATAAAAAGGCTGATCAAAAAGAGGTAAAAAAGGATACTGCCAAAGCGGACACTGCATCACTGGTTAGTAAAATTAAATCAGATACCACCGGTAAGAGTAAAGATTTAGCTGGAAAGCAGTCATTCGAAGAATATGCAAAAGAAAATCCTTTATTTGCCTATTTAAGGCCTGCTTTCGATCAGAAAGACGGAAAATATTACTTTGGTGAAGGACCTACTGTCGGTTATTGTGCTATTGTAGATACTGCTAAAGTTAACAGGTTGTTGGCAATGGAGCAGGTGAAGTCCATAATCCCAAGAACGCTGAAGTTTTTGTGGGAAGTAAAAGCATTTGATGAGAAGAAATCTATGCTCAAATATATTGCTATCCATATCAAAGATCGTGATGGAAAAGCCCCGATTGACGGCGCTGCTATCACCGATGCCCGCCAGGACTTTGGGCAAAACGGAACCAACGAAGTATCGATGGCAATGAATTCTGACGGTGCTAAAACATGGAAACGCTTAACCGGTGAGAATATCGGAAAATGTATTGCTATTGTTCTTGATAACTATGTGTATTCTGCCCCTGTTGTGCAAGCTGAGATAGCTGGCGGACATTCACAAATTACAGGTAATTTTTCACTGGAAGAAGCAAAGGACCTTGCAAATGTTTTGAAAGCGGGTAAACTTCCGGCTCCTGCAAAGATCGTTGAGGAAGCCATTGTTGGCCCAACATTAGGTAAAGAAGCTATTACTGCCGGATTGTGGTCGTTTATCGTAGCATTTTTGCTCACATTGATATTCATGGTATTCTACTACAACAGGTCCGGAATTGTAGCTGATATCGCCCTATTCACAAATATGTTCTTTGTGTTTGGCATACTTGCATCACTCGGTGCAGTTCTTACTTTACCCGGTATTGCCGGTATAGTTCTTACAATTGGTATGGACGTTGATAAAAATGTTATCATTTATGAACGTATTCGCGAAGAAATCCGATCAGGTAAAGGAATACGGCTCGCAGTGAATGATGGTTACAAACACGCCTATTCATCAATTATTGATAGTAACATTACTGTTTTACTTACAGGTATAGTTTTGTTCATCTTTGGCTCCGGTCCGGTACAGGGATTTGCCACTACTCTGATAATTGGTATCATTAGTTCTATGTTCTGTGCAATCTTCATCACCAAGTTGATTTTTATATGGATGATGGACAAAAATATTTCAATTTCCGTTTGGAACAGATTTACAAAGAATTTCCTTACAAATATTCACATTGATTTCATTGGCGTCAGAAAAAAGTTTTATGTTCTTTCACTAGCGCTTGTTGTTATTGGTATTATTTCACTTGCCACAAAAGGTCTTACCAGGGGAATTGACTTTTTGGGAGGAAGAACTTATGTAGTAAGGTTCGACAAGGACATAAAAACAAATGAAATCAGATCCGCACTGGGAAAAGTATTTGAAGGGAATGAGCCTGAAGTAAAAACTTTTGGTCCTAATAATCAGGTGAAGATTACAACCTCATACAAGATAGATGATAAATCATATTCGACAGATTCTATTGTTGAAACTAAGCTTTATAATGGACTCTTACCTTTTTATTCTTCAAAAGTTTCCGAGTCCGATTTTATATCTCACGATGAGAAAAAGGTGCTTGGAAGATTGAGTTCGCAAAAAGTTGAGCCAACAATCGCTTATAGCTTGTTACAAAAGGCATTTTTAGCTGTATTCTTCTCACTATTAATCATATTCGTGTACATTGCTATCAGGTTTAAGAAATGGCAATGGGGGCTGGGAGGAGTTATTTCACTATTTCATGATACATTTATAGTAATTGCAATTTTTTCAATATTCAATGGTATTTTGCCATTCAGTTTGGAAATTGATCAGCACTTCATTGCGGCTATCCTCACGATCATCGGTTATTCTATCATGGACTCCGTTATTATTTTCGACAGAATCCGCGAATATCAGGTGTTGTATCCCAAAAGAGATATAAAAACAAACATGAACGATGCTATTAACAGCACCTTGAGCCGTACGTTGAATACATCCGGAATAACATTTATGGTTCTTCTTGCGATGTTCATTTTTGGAGGGGAAGTTATCAGAGGCTTTACCTTTGCATTATTGATAGGTATTGCTATTGGTACATATTCTTCCGTACTTAATGCTACTCCTATCGCTTACGATACCATTATGTGGCTCGAAAAAAGGAAAGCAAAAAAAGAATTATCCCGAAAATAAACAGTAAATAAAAAAAGTAAAAGCACATGTTATACTTTGCACTGGGTAAATTTGTACATTCTTTAAAAGCCCCAAACCCCAAGTCCCAAGTTTCAAGAACCAAGACCTGTGCTACAAGTCCCCTTTGAACCTGCCTGCCGGTAGGCGGGTTTGGGGCTTGAAATTTGGAATTTGGGACTTAAAAAGTGGCTTTTTCCCTTTATCTTTACAAAGAGGGTAATAGATGAACTTGCTTTTTACATTATTGCTATTTGAAGACATCAGTGGAGGTGAGTTGATCCTTGTTCTGCTGGCTGTTTTTCTGCTTTTTGGCCCTGGTAAAATACCGGAAATTGCGAAAGGCATTGCAAAAGGCATACATGATCTAAAAAAGACAACCAATGGTTTTAAGGAAGAAGTCAATAAAAGCATAGACCCGATTAAAAAAGAACTACAGATTCATGTGGATGCATTGAAAGATGAATTAAAAATTCCTGCCTGTCGGTCAGACAGGGATAATCCTATTGAAAATAAAGCCGGAAAACCAATCACTGAATCCGAAGAAACAAAGAACAAGTTCAGTGGCTGACAAAAATTAAACTGTTTAATTGCTAAATTGTTTAATTGTTAAATGGATAGATTATGGAAACCGAAAAGAAGTATTTGAAATTAAATGATATTGAAGCTTATAGAATAGCTTTCCATTTAAGCAATTATGTTTGGGATATTGTTATAAAATGGGATTACTTTGCTAAATCAACTTTAGGAAGCCAGTTTGTTGATTCTGTCGATTCTATTTCCGCAAACATTGCCGAAGGTTTTGGGAGATATAATAAAAAAGATAAAGTAAAATTCTATCGTTATTCTCAGGGTTCGATGTTGGAATCTTTAGACTGGAATGAAAAAGCGAAAGTCCGCAAATTAATAACACAAGATGAATACAATCATATTTTCGGAGAATTGCAGAAGCTGCCTAAATCAATCAATTCGCTGATAAAATTTACTAACAGCAATTTAGCAATCTGACAATTAAACGACGCAACCATCAGCCAAAGCAATAAAGGAATAATTAAGCAACATAACAATTAAACAATTAAACAATTAAACAATTAAACAATTAAACCATATAACCATCTAATAATTTTTTTTTTATTTATTTATTTTTTCTTTAATTTAGCAGCGATTATTTAAAAACATATTAAATATTCACAATATGAAAATTTACAGAATAATTCTTACAACTATTATTGTTTTAGGTTTATTGGTTTCTAAATCCTATGCGCAAAGGAATTATGCGCAGGAAGCGGATGATGCTTACAAATACTTCCAGTTTTATGAAGCTGTGGGATTATACAAGAAAGCATATTCCAAAATAAAGAAAAATAGAGCCGAAAAAGCTCGTATTATTTATCAGATAGCAGAGTGTTACCGCTGGACAAATAACACAAAACAAGCTGAAGTATGGTATAAAAAGGCCATAGGTGTGAAATATCCGGATCCTTTGGCTACTCTTTACTATGCTGACATGCTGAAAACAAATGAAAAATACGATGACGCTGTTGCTCCGTATAATTCATACAAAAATCTTGTCCCTTCTGATACACGAGGCGCTAAAGGGGCTGAATCATGTACTCTGGCTCAGCAATGGAAAGACAATCCTACGCGTTATGAGGTGGAAAATATGAAGCAGATGAATACAGAAAATATGGATTATGCCTCCACCTATGCTGATAAAAAATTCAGATCACTGATTTTTGTTTCTGCCCGCGACGGTTCTACGGGAAATGATTATGACGCTTGGACCGGACAAAGTTTCTCGGATCTTTATCTCACGGCTCAGGATAAAAAGGGAACATGGAGTTCTCCTGTTTCTGTGGGGGAAAATATAAATACAAAATTTAATGAAGGTGCAGCTTGTTTAAATGCAAAAACAACAGAAATGTATTTTACACGCTGTGGTGTGGAAAAGAAAAAACAATTAGGTTGTCAAATTTATATTACAAAGAAAAAAGGTACTTCATGGGATCTTCCCGATATTGTTTCCTTATCAGCAGACAGTTTTACAGTAGGTCATCCTGCAATTACGGATGATGAACTGATTTTGTACTTTTCTTCGGATATGCCAGACGGTTATGGTGGCAAAGATATATGGATGGTAAAACGCACCAAGAAAAGTAAACCATGGGATAAACCGATCAATCTCGGTCCAAATATTAATACTGAAGGTGACGAAATGTATCCATTCATTCGCGATGACGGCGCTTTGTTTTTTTCTTCCAATGGTCATATCGGTATGGGTGGACTTGATATTTTTAAAGTCGAAAAATCCGGAGATTCATGGGGAAAACCGGTTAATATGAAATATCCCATCAATTCTGCCGGTGATGATTTTGCTATTGTTTTTGAAGCTAAGCTTGAAAAAGGCTACCTTTCCTCAAATCGAAAGGGAGGTAAAGGCAGCGACGACATATACTCATTCTACATGCCACCTTTAATTTTTACTTTGCAGGGAAAGGTATGTAATGATAGTACAAAGGCAATGATCAAAGGCGCTGTTGTTACTTTAATGGGTTCAGATGGTACAATTGTGATAGATACCACTGATGCCACAGGTTTGTATCAATTCGACAAAACAAAATTTCTTGGAAACACTTCTTATGAGATAAAAGTTGAAAAAACAGGATTTTTTGGCGCGAAAGGCAAGGAAAGTACAGTAGGGCTTGAAAGAAGTAAAGATTTTGTTCATGATTTCTGCCTTGTTCCAATTCCTCCGACTCCGATTATTCTCCCCGAAGTTTTGTATGATTTTAACAAGTGGGAGTTGTTACCGCAATATCAGGATTCTCTGAACGGACTTGTGCAGATCATGGTTGATAATCCAAGGATAGTGATCGAGCTTGGATCGCATACCGATGCTCGTGGATCACTTGGATATAATGATACTCTTTCATACAAACGCGCTAAATCAGTTGTTGATTATCTGATTTCAAAAGGTATTGCTGTCGACAGGATTGTCCCTTACGGTTATGGTGAAAGAGTACCAAGAACTCTTACTAAAAAAATGGTTCGTGATGGATTCACATTTGTTAAAGGAACCAAGTTTACTGAAGATTATATAAATCAGTTCCAAGGCAATGAAAAAAAGTTCGAAGCTGCCCACCAACTGAATAGGCGTACTGAATTCAGGGTATTAAGAGATAATTATGTCCCAAAGGCAGACACTTCAGACAAAGGAACTGCTCCTTCCATAGAACTAAAAACAGATTCTTCATCAATTAATCAGGAAGAACAGAAACAACAAATACCTGATAAAAATATATTTGTGCCTGAAAATGAAAATTTTAAACAACAACCAACGGATCAACAGAATAATAATACCGGCGACAAACCTGGCACCACTGGTACAAAAGAAAATAAATCTACAAAAACAACTACAACTAAGACCAAATCAGGCAAGAAAAAGTAGCTGGATTTAAATTTAAATAAAGAAAAGGCGTCTCAATTTTTAATCGGGATGTCTTTTTTGTTTCGCGTGTATGGGAGAAAATTTAAAATACGATAAGCGTGGAGTTTCAGCATCAAAAGATGATGTGCATAATGCAATTAAGAACCTCGGCAAAGGTTTATTTCCAAAGGCTTTTTGCAAGATTGTTCCTGATATCATAGCTGGAGATGATGAGTATTGTATAGTGATGCATGCGGATGGTGCCGGAACAAAATCATCCCTGGCTTATCTTTATTGGAAGGAGACAGGAGAATTGTCTGTATGGCGTGGTATTGCTCAGGATGCGATTGTAATGAATATAGATGATTTGCTTTGTGTAGGCGCAGTTGATAATATATTATTGTCTTCAACTATTGGCAGGAATAAAAATCTGATACCGGGAGGAGTAGTTGCTGAGATTATTGGTGGTACGGAAGAATTTCTTGAAAAAATGAGAGATCTCGGCATTAACATTTATTCTGCAGGAGGAGAAACTGCCGATGTAGGAGATATTGTAAGAACGATTATTATTGACTCTACAGTAGTGTGCCGGATGAAACGCTCCGATGTGATCACCTGCGAGAGGATTCAACCCGGTGATATGATTGTAGCCCTTGCTTCATTCGGACAAGCATCTTATGAAGAAATGTATAACGGAGGTATAGGCAGTAATGGCCTGACTTCAGCAAGACACGATGTGTTTTCAAAACTATACGCCAAAAAATACCCGGAAAGTTATGATCCGGCTATACCGCAGGAATTAGTCTATTCCGGAACAAAACGAATGATCGATATCATTGGCGAAACCGCGATGAATGCGGGAAAGCTGGTGTTGTCGCCTACCAGAACGTACTTACCGGTTATTAAAAAAGTGGTAGAAAATTTCAGGAAAGATGTACATGGTATAATACACTGTTCAGGCGGAGCACAAACAAAAATACTGAATTTTATTGAAAACATCCATGTTGTGAAAGATAACATGTTTCCTGTACCACCTTTATTCAGGCTGATACAACAGGAATCGGGCACTTCCTGGCAGGAAATGTATAAGGTGTTCAACATGGGGCATAGGATGGAATTGTATGTTCCTGAAATGATTGCTCATGAAATTATTGATATTTCTATGGCGTTTAATGTTGATGCAAGGATAATAGGAAGGTGCGAAAATCATGAAGGGAAAAAACTTACGATTATCAGTGAACATGGAACGTTTGAATATATTTAAATGTCATGCTAAATAAGTGAAACTTATTCTCATCTCAGAATGACTTTGAGATAGTTTTAATATTAAGAGAAGAATTGAGATGTTAGAAAAACTGAAAGCCATTTATGAACGGTGGGAAGAGATAGGAAGGCAGATCGCCGACCCTGAAGTGATGAGCGATATGAAACGCTACATCAAACTGAGTAAAGATTTTAAAGAACTTCAACCGGTTGTTGATGCATATAAAAAATACAAGTTTGTAATTGACAATATTGCATCGGCTAAAGACATACTTGCCAAAGAGAAAGATAATGAATTCCGTGAAATGGCAAAAAATGAGATGGATGAGCTTATTGCTAAGAAAGCCGGTATGGAAGAGAATATCCGCATCATGCTGATACCAGCCGATCCGCAGGATAATAAAAATGCAATTATGGAAATACGCGCCGGTACCGGTGGAGATGAAGCCAGTATTTTTGCGGGCGACTTATACAGAATGTACACCCGTTACTGTGAATCGTGTAAATGGAAGGTTGATTTGGTTGATTTCACTGAGGGAACAGCAGGCGGATTCAAGGAAGTAATTTTTAATGTATCAGGTGAAAATGTATACGGGCAATTGAAATACGAGTCAGGTGTACATCGTGTTCAGCGTGTTCCGCAAACCGAAACACAGGGCAGAGTTCATACTTCTGCTGCATCAGTGGTGGTATTGCCCGAAGCTGACGAACTTGATGTGGATATCAAACAATCCGACATCAGGAAAGATACGTTTTGTTCATCCGGTCCTGGCGGGCAATCTGTAAATACTACTTATTCTGCTATCAGGTTGACGCACATTCCCACCGGAATCGTGGTTTCATGCCAGGATGAGAAGTCGCAAATCAAAAATTTAGATAAAGCAATGAAGGTGCTTCGAACACGCATATATGAATTGGAGTACCAGAAATATCTCGATGATATTTCAAAGAAACGGAAAACCATGGTTTCAAGTGGAGACCGTTCAGCTAAGATACGTACTTATAATTACGCGCAGAATAGGATAACTGACCATAGGATTGGCTTGTCTGCACATAATTTGCCGGTATTTATGGATGGCTCAATTCAGGAAATGATCGATGCACTGCAACTGGCCGAAAATGCTGAAAGACTGAAAACAGCAGGGGAGGAGGTTGTTTAAAATCCAAAATATATGACAAGAGAAGAATTATTTAAAATAATAAAAGAAAAAAAATCATTCTTGTGTGTTGGACTCGATTCTGATATTGCGAAATTACCTGGGCATCTGATGGATCATGATGATCCGGTTTTTGAGTTCAACAAACAGATCATTGATGCTACTATTGATTTTGCCATAGCATATAAACCCAATCTCGCATTTTATGAAAGCCTTGGTGTGAAAGGCTGGCAAAGTCTTGAAAAAACAATTCAATACCTGAATAAATTCCGTAGCCAGGTTTTTACTATTGCTGATGCAAAACGTGGAGATATTGGTAATACATCAAAACTATACGCAAAATCATTTTTTGGAAATGAAGATATTTTACTGAATTTTGATGCGGTGACTGTTGCACCATATATGGGTGAAGATTCGGTTTCCCCTTTCCTTGAATATGATAGCAAATGGGTGATATTGCTGGCGCTTACATCTAACAAAGGCGCTGAAGATTTTCAATTTTTGCAGTACAATGGTAAAAAGCTTTCCGAAATTGTTCTTGAAAAATCACTGCAATGGGGCAATGCAGATAATATGATGTATGTGGTGGGAGCCACGCAGGCATCGATGCTTGCTGACATAAGAAAGATCGTTCCTGATCATTTCATTCTTGTGCCGGGTATTGGCGCTCAGGGAGGCAGCCTGGAAGAAGTTGCAAAGTACGGAATGAACAAGCAATGCGGACTGATTGTAAATGCTTCACGCAGTATTATTTTTGCCTCAAACGGGAAGGATTTTGCAGACAAAGCAAAAGATGAAGCCAGGGTAATGCAGAAAGAAATGGAAATTTATTTAGAAGCGATATTATAATTTTTTCTAAAAGTCATCGCCGGTATTTTTTTTTTTATAATTTTGCAAATTATTTTGTGTTTAATTATTGTGGCTGTTCTTAAATCAAATGTAACAATTTATCCCTTGTAAAGTATAACATGAAAGAGCTTATTATTGGAGATCTGGTTGCCAAAGTGCCGATCATTCAGGGTGGAATGGCCGTAGGCATTTCTATTAGCGGGCTTGCATCAGCCGTAGCCATTGCAGGTGGCATTGGCGTAATTGCCACTGCCGGAATCGGTCATATGGAAGAAGACTTTCGCACGAATTATATAGAAGTGCATAACCGTGTTCTATCACGTGAAATCAGGAAAGCCAAAGAACTTACAGATGGTATTATTGGCATAAATATCATGGTTGCTTTGTCTAACTATTCTGAATCGGTAAAGGTTTCTATTAAAGAAGGCGCTGATATTATTTTTTCGGGCGCCGGACTACCACTGAATCTTCCCGGGTATCTGCCGGAAGGCAGTACGAAAACCAAACTGGTACCAATCGTTTCTTCAGCCAAAGCAGCAGTTTTAATATCTAAGAGATGGATCGATAAATTCAATTATGTTCCTGATGCCGTTGTTGTTGAGGGACCTAAAGCTGGTGGACATCTGGGTTTTAAGAAAGAAGATCTCTTTGACGAAAAATATGCATTGGAAAATCTTTTACAAGATGTACTGAAACAGATCAAACCACTCGAAGAAAAATATAATAAATCCATTCCTGTTATTCCTGCCGGTGGAATTTATACGGGCGCTGATATCTGCAAATTCATCAAAATGGGTGCCTCTGGTGTGCAGATGGCAACACGGTTTGTTGGTACTTACGAGTGCGATGCATCTGATGAATTTAAACAAGCCTACCTGAAATCAGGAAGCGAGGATATAATAATTATCGAAAGTCCTGTAGGCATGCCCGGAAGAGCGATACGTAACCAGTTCCTTACAGATGTTGAGCATGGTCAGAAGAAACCCTTCAAATGCCCGTACCATTGTATTATCACCTGTAATGTAAAAAGTGCTCCCTATTGCATTGCCGAGGCATTATGCAATGCTAAAGAAGGTAATCTTGCCCATGGTTTTGCTTTTGCAGGAGAAAATGCTTCCAGGGTTGATAAGATCGTTCATGTAAAAGATCTGATAGATACTCTTATTGCCGAATATGAAGAAGCATCTGCAAATGATAAGACATAAGAAAACAGGTTTACGAAAAAATCTATTGTTAATGGTTGATGGGTTGCGCGACTGGTTTGGTTGTAAGTCATTGGTCTGTTGTCGAAAACCCATAAAATAACCGTATGACCTAACCAGCAGCCCAACCTTACAACCAATAACTCTTTGACCAAACGAGCCGCTCTACCCAACAATCCCGAAGTTTCGGGGTGAAACTTGACAATTATCTGCTTATAGTAAGTTTCTGAATACAGGAACTATTTCCATCTGTAAATTTCAGCATATAGATACCATTGGTAATACCTTCAAGGTTGAGTTTTCTCAGGCTGCTACCTGGCGCTACATCATATACTTCTTCACGGATTTGTTTCCCAAGAATATCCACTATGGCAACATTAATTTTTGTAATGTCATCCGATTCAATTTTTACATAAACATTTTCATAAGCCGGATTAGGGAAAATACTGATTCTGGAAGAATTCAATGTATGGGAATCAATACCTGATCCGGATACATTAAATGACCATGTGTTACACCATGATGAAGTATCACGGCTGCTAATAGCACGCATTCTCCAGAAATATGTTTTCCCCATGTTCAAAGCATTTACCTGTTGCTGTATTGCGGAACTTCCTGGTGTATATTTAGCAGGATTGGTAAATCCTGACACCGTATCTATCTCCAGTTCATATCCTGTAATACCTGTAATTAATGTCCATTTTAGTAATGGAGTAGTTGTATAAACGGTTTGCCCAATGGCAGGGGAGGATAATGTTACTGTATCAAGAACAGTATATTGTTTTATCAACGACCATTCACTAGTGTCTGTACTATGGATGGCGCGCACTCTCCAATAATATAAAGTTCCAAAATCAAGAGTATCCGCTTTTGCTAATGGCGTTAATGGATTATTAATATACCCGATAAATAGCTTAGGTGAATTAAACAGATTAGTAGAATCTGTTTGATATTCGTACTTTGTTAAGCCTGTAACTTTTCTCCATTTCATTTGTACGTCTGGTGTCTGGTTAATTGCACTATCTGAAGGTGTGTAAAGATTAAGAATATCTATTGTAAAGAAACACCGGTAGTTGGCAAAAGCAGTAGTATCCTGGCTCCATTCAGTAGTATCTTTTGAATGCCTGCCTCTAACTCTCCAGTAATATTTCATTCCGAAATGTAAATTGCCGGGGTTGGCTTGATGTAATGTGCCATTTACGGAATTACTATACAATAAAAGGCTATTAAAGTTTGCGGAAGTATCTGCCTCATAATCAAAGTATGTACACCCTTTAACAGTTGTAGCCCATTTAAGTAATGTGTCAGGAGAACAATGCAATGCACTGTCATAAGGGCTCACCAGATTAAAATTTAACAACACCGTAAAGCTTCTGACAGACGACCATGCAGATGAATCGCCCGCTCCAATTGCTTTTACTCTCCAGTAATGCCTTATACCAAACAGTAATTCGGAAGAATTTGTTGCTGTCAGCGTTGCAGTATACACATAAGGATTTGTAAATGAGGCGCTGGTATCAACCTGAATTTTATAAGAGAAAGCACCCGGAACAGCACTCCAGTCTAAAAGTGCGTTTGGCATCTGGTTTATTGCCCCATCAGCCGGTAATACCAATGTAGGAGCATAAATAGTTAGAGCAAAAATTTTAAAAGAAAATGCAATTAAAGCAAGTGTAAAAATGATTTTTTTCATATCTGTTTTTATTAAAGTTTTTTATTTGTTTTTTTGTAACTATTCATCCGATAAAAAAAATAAATAGAACGCTGATGACGCTGATAATTATGATGTACACAGATAAAATAAAATCTTATTTAATCTTAAGCAATCTGCGTCATCAGCGTTCTATTACATTGCCTGAGTAGTTACATTTTTTTAGTAAATTAAAAATTTTGTACCGGCAGATAATTCACCGGAAACTAAATGTATAATATATGTTCCTCTTTTCAGGTCGCTAAAATTAACTGTATAAGTATGGTAACCTTTAGAAAGTTGTGACATATCAATTGATTTAACAATTTTCCCGCTCATATCATATACTTTTGCTTTAACGTTTCCTGTTTTAGGTAAAGTGAATGAAAGAGTAGCATTGTCCACTACAGGGTTAGGATACAGCGATACATTAAAAGGAGATGTATAACTACTACTCCCCGGTTGGTCGGGGTCGTTGATACCTGGGATGTAGTATTTGGTACATTCAAAAGTTCCTCTTCCGTGTGTTCCGATATAAATAGTACCACAGTTAGTCACGCCCGGGTAATTGTAAGTCTGTTGCCTGAGCATATAAACAGGTACATTGCTTAATCCGGTGTTTTCGTCGGTCCATACCGGTGAAGGAGATGAAATATTATCTGTTGAATAAACCCCATATTCGGAGCCAATAATAACAGTGCCGGAGTGAAGCAATGGAATTAAGGAAGAATAAACAGGCATCTTAGGCAAAGCGGTTGAGCCGGCTCCTTGTTTTGCATTAAACACAGGTGTGTTATCCAATGCATTAGTCGAATAATAGACATAGATTGCATTTCCATAGTTTCCTAAAGTTACAACAACATTGTTAGCATTGTTGGGATCGACTGCAATAGAAGTGATTGCTCTGCCTGAAGAAGGGATTGTAAGTTGTTTCGTCTCAACAACGCTATATATATTAGGTAATGCAGTAGTACCGGCATCAGCAGAAATAGAATCCTGTGCAGCTCTCAGATTGGATATCCTGTATAAATAACCGTTAGTAGTTCCAACATAAAGATAATTGCCATCCTGGGATAATGCCAGGCACTGAGTAGTTTGATAGCTTCCCGCATTAAAAGAAGCAACCTTGAACCATTCCGGCTGTTTTGAAAAATCAAGGGCTTCTTTTGTCATCCAAATAGCATTAGTAAAGCCAATGTAAAACTTAGCCTGAATAATATCCTGGATCATGACAGTATCTCCCTGATCAATAGTTACAGGTGTTATATAGTCGAATTTTCCTGGTCTTGTTCCGCTTTCCATACTAATGGTTGAACCTGCATTATATTTAATACCGTAAGAAGCAAGGATATTCAATCCTACCGCAGGCGCTGTTGAAAACGTAATATTTATTTCTCCTGTATTATAATCGATAGTATTAGTTGAATCAGGATTTATACTGCCTGTTAAATGATTACTACCGTCATCAGTAACATAAAGCGAACCTGCACGAATTTCAAGTGATCCAGGTATAATCGATGCATATATTTGACCGGAGCGTGCAAGTATGGTATCAAAATGGGTTGTCCCGGTTGCTCCTTTGCCTATCTTTTCATTTAAAACAGGCGTAGGTGTGAATTTAATAGAATCGGAAGAATACGTATCATTAAAACTTTCCCACATAAGCAAAGGAGTAACAAATGCAGCAGGAAAACTAGAACTGCCAGGTGATCCTAGTGCCAGCATTCTTGCTGAGAAGAAAGGATTAGATCCATCACCACCAGGATAAAAAGTAGAGCCGTTGTCTGGCGAGCGTCCTGTACCTGCATTATATATTGTTGCAAAATATGCTTCAGGATTTACATAAGAAAATGCTGACCAGCCGCCATCGCCTCCCATAATGCTATAACCATGTTTTGGGAAGGCGCCGGTACGTGGCAGGAATAATGTTCCATTATCTTGTGTTCCTGTCATGATCATGCCTGAAGGTGAACAGGAAACAGCGTAAGATTGTATTGTATTGTAATTGATGTTCATCGTTTGAAATGTTTGACCGCCATCACTTGAACGTGAAACACCGCCATCGCTGCCAATGTACATAACATTAGGATTGGTAGGGTGGAACACATAAATATGATGATCCGCATGAATATAATATGCGCTGGTAGATTCAAGATACCACAATGATTTCTGTGTCCATGTGCCACCATTAACCCATCCCCACATATCGAGCCCGCCGCAGAATATTTTATCGGGATTGGTGGGGTGTACAACTAATGTGTTATCGTACCAGCCCTGTGTGCCATAAGGTTGAAAAGTTGTACTTCCCCCTGGTCCGATAACAGACCATGTTAAACCTTTATCTGTAGATCTGTAAATGTTTAAAAGTGCGCCATCGGTTTTTGCTATTGAAGCATACATGTAATTTGGATTTGAGGGGGCAACAGCAAATTCAGCTCTTGAAATTCCGGTATTAGGAAGATGTCCGCTAGATCCTGTTGATTGGTTTACAAAGGTGTTATCATTCCCATTTGGTGAAATATAACATTTGTTTCCAACAGATGTTATCACCGTCCCATCAGAAGCAACATCTACATCTGTTGAGTTTCCTGTATTTTCTAAGGTTGCCGTAAGGTAAATAGGTACAATCCATGTGCTGCCACCATCATCGGAACTTCTCATTCCCTTGTTTGTGGCTGCATATATCCTGAGGGGATTAACGGGGTCGCAAGCCAATTTGTTTACAAATGCCCATGCAACACTAGTACTGTTATCAATGGTGGGTGTGGTTGAAGGTAAAAGAGAAAAGTTAACACCATCTGTAGATTTATAAATGCCTTTTCCAATAAAACTTGTACATCCGTTAGCTGTACCATATCCTACGAAAGGAATTCCTTCGCCGGTTCCGACATAAATAGTACCATCAGCGCCTTGTGCAATACTCGCAACAACTATGTTAACATCCACGCTTGGGATTTGTATCCAGGATGAACCGCCGCTTGTGGATTTCCACAAGCCTCCGCTAACGCCACCTGCATAAATAATATTCGGGTTGTTTTTGTCAATAAGAATTGCTCTTGTACGGCCGCCAATGTTATCTGGTCCCAGTTCTGACCATGAAAGTCCAAGTGATTTACCGCTTTTATTATTCGCTAAAGCTCTCACATCCTCGCGGGCTGTAAACACCCATTTGGCGTCAATTTCGCCGGTAACCTGGTTGTTCCGGATGGTTTTCAGATATTCAACAGCGCCATTGATCCCATAAGCAGCTTTGTGATTCTGCTCTTTGCGGGGGATATATTTTTTCTGTTTTGAAATTCCCGATGTGGTAAAAATCATTACACTGCCAGCAATTACTAATGCTAACAAGCTGAAAAGTATTTTTTTATTCTTCATAGTTTTATATTATTTATTTGATACGTACAATAATTTCATAAAAAACGGCACAAGATACATTTTTTTCATATATGTGCAAAAAGTTTTTGTAAATATTTATGAGTCCACCCGAAAAACACCAATTTCATTTTTCCCGCCAGCCGTCAGCAGGCATTTACCATATAATTATTTGCAATAAATGCCTGTTTTTCTGCATGGTAGGAAGATCTGACAAGAGGGCCGCTTTCTGCAAATAGAAATCCTTTTTGAAGAGCAATGTTTTTCAATTGTTCAAACTTTAGAGGTGGGACATAACGGACAACTGGCAGATGGACCTTTGTAGGTTGAAGGTACTGTCCAAGGGTTAATATGCTACAACCTGCGACCAACAAATCGTCCATGGTTTGATAAATTTCTTCTTCTGTTTCGCCCAAACCCAACATAATTCCTGATTTTGTTGCTATTCCGGATGAAGAGATGAATTTCAGGACTTCAAGACTTCTTTCATATTTTGCCTGCCCGCGAACCTGTTTTGTGAGACGTTCAACAGTTTCAAGGTTATGGGAGATTATTTCAGGACGAGTTTCGATGACTTTATTAATGCTAATTCTGTTGCCTTTAAAATCAGGGATCAGTGTTTCAATGGTAATTTCAGGGTTAAGCATTTTAATTGATTTTACTGTTTGCGCCCATATTTCTGCACCTCCGTCAGCCAGATCATCTCTGTCAACGGAAGTGATGACACAATGTTTCAGTTTAATATACCTGATGACCTCTGCAATCCTGATATGTTCACCAATGTCAACAGGCATAGGTTTTCCGGTTGCTACTGCACAGAAACCACAGGAACGCGTACAGATATTTCCAAGTATCATGAACGTGGCTGTTCTGTTATCCCAGCATTCACCAATATTCGGACAAAGCCCGCTTTCGCAGATTGTGTGAAGATTGTATTTACTGAGATACTCTTTCAGATAAGCATATTCGCCGGCTTTTGGGAACTTTTTCCTTAACCAATCAGGCTTTTTTTGTGAACGAGGTGTTAATTTTTTTCCGGAAGTCATTATTCGTTATTGGTGTCATGTTAATCTTAATATGTCGTTTTGAGATTGCTTCACCTCCTTCGTCGGTTTCGCAATGACGTCATTGCGAGGAGGAATGACGAAGCAATCTATACGACATTTCACACTTGAAAAACACTAAAGTTAATTTCTCCTCGAACCAAAATGAAAGCTGAAGTACAGTGAAATAAAAATATTTTTATTCTCGTTGAATGCCATAATTGGAACAGGCTTAAGGTAAGCTTCTATCGTTATACCTGTTTCTATTGCTTTTAAGCTTTCGTCATAGGCTCCATATTCAAAATTAAGCCCGAGTTTAGCATACAAGCCTGGCATGGGTTTTAATTGGTTGAAACCTTGGAAGAAAGGCGCTCTGCCAAAAATGTCCTTAGCCAAATGCTTATCAGGGTCATACCTTTCCATATCAAGATTATAAATATTGGGTGTGCCTGTTTCATTTAAAATATAAAGATAAACAGGCTTCAACAACCCAAGTGAAAAACCGCCGTAATAAAAATACCTTAGCTCCACACCTCCCCAGTATGGTTTGCTGTTAATAATTTTTTGCTTTCCCAAACCCGCCCTGAGTAT
>Ga0265296_1002036_pt1 | contig 21334 bp, 14 predicted proteins | sample MunlanPumphouse1_FD_189073 | JGI IMG/M metagenome (GOLD analysis project Ga0265296, IMG submission 189073) | Groundwater microbial communities from a municipal landfill in Southern Ontario, Canada - Pumphouse #1 | ecosystem: Environmental > Aquatic > Deep subsurface > Groundwater | place... | reverse complement strand
CTTTATTCGCGATCGGTACCGGTTGGGCCTTTATTCCATAATCCTCATCATAGATTGCATTATTTACCTTCTCTTGCTGCGATCCTTCTGGCTCGACAACAACGAAACCTTTTCGAATAAATGCTTCCCGATATAAACTGCAGATCTGCTCTCCTGCGGTAGACAAAATCCCGACTGTCGTGTCGGGATAGTTTTCGTCTACAAATCGGACAGTCTCATAGACGATATGCAATAGCTTCAACGTGCTCCCCATACGAGCCATCTCATCTTGAACAACAGAAAAAATCGGTTCTGCATGTGCCGTATTGGACGGAATCGCCGCAATGGTCGCTCCGGCCATTTCAAGTTGTCTTAAAATTGCAGCGATAGCCTTACCGGGATTGACATTGGATTTATCCAATAAATACGCCGTTCGGTCAGAGATCAAATTTGGACATGAGAATAACAAGAGCGGCAAGTGTTCCTGATCGGATCTTGCCGCCGTCTCATCTATAATTTTCTTCGTAATATCCAAGCCGCCATAAGGGCCTAGTCCACCTACTATTCCAATCATAAAACTATTTTTATATCATAGATATAACCAATAGTCTTACAAATGGTTTGTAGAAATTACCATTCTATCGCTTGGTCCTCGTCAGGAATCTGCGTATTCAATTTTCGTTCTAAAGTGAGAGATCCTGCGACTTTATAGCGGATTGGCACATTGGGAATCATCGTATAGTCTGTAAATTCATAATCGATATTATTGATCGTAAGCCAACGCCATTTCAAATAGGGCCGTACTTTATCCATTGCTTCTGACATGGTATAACTTGCATCTTTATTCACAACAAACTTAATATTAGGATTATCCGAACGAAAAGTCACTGTACCTGTTTTGGTAAAGGTTGCATATATTTTGTAATTCCGCCTATCTTGTCGTTCTTCGTCAATATTTCCTGCATAGAAAAAAACAGTATTTTCGTCGACGACATAACTCCGGATTTCGCTTTTCACGACAGGGGTTTCATTTTCTTGACCTTCCATCCTCGTTAAAAGCGCAGATCCAGAATAATTTCCTGAATAATCGTTGAATGGATTAACGCGAAGTATTGCCTTCCTGTAATACTTTCGCGGATGCCCTTTATAATTTGCTGAAGGATCATCCATAATCGTCAGCGGTAATACCCATTTTTCAGTCATATCAATACCCTTTAAAGAGAAATCTATGGCCAGCAAGCTCGTATTTTCGCCCGCATTGATATTAACGGTGGTAGGAAACGAATAATAATTACTGCTTAATTGTTGGTAATAAAAATCTTTCCGGTTTTGAAATCGTTCAAAATTTAGCACATTTAATGTATCGGCATCCAGTGCAACCTGAACTGCAAAATTTGATTCGTTTGTCGTTGACCCACTTACAATCAAAGGCTGTAAAAATGTGCTCTTAGCAGCATCCTTATAGCGAACATAAATATTGGAAACTCCGTTGTTGTCCAAAGGAGCCTTGAAAGAAATATAATGTTCATATTGTTCTTCTTTCCATTCATCATTGCAGGCTCCCAAAATGAAGGTTATCAGCAATAGAAAGAATTGTATATATAACTTGTTCATAAGACATCTATTTGATTAATCGTTATAAGTCCATCCCGGATTTTGTGTTAAGTTTTTGTTGCGTTTAAGTTCGCTATGACTAATTGGCCAAAACCACATTTTGTCGGCAAAAGTGGTTTTTAAAGCCCATACCGCAACTGGCTGATGAAAAAGATCCCGATCTTTTTGATTCATGAGAATATTACAGCCATAGATGGGCAAAGCCTCTTCAACAGGAGCATCCATCCAACGACGCAAATCATAGTAACGTTGTCCCTCTCCCATAAGCTCGATAAAACGCTCGCGCTTCAAGGTTTTTCTAAGCTCGACTTTACTACTGTATACATTTGCACTATAATCTGGCACGCCACCACGAATCCGTACAGGCTGTATCCCCTTTTTCATCTCTGCAATATCGCGGCTGATTGTGTAAACACCGCCTCGCCAAGATGGAATACTGTAGGACCCACCCAGCTCATTTAATGCTTCTGCATACATAAGCAGAATATCCGCATAGCGAATTGCTGGCTCTGCTTTCGGTACGATACGAGCCATACTTCCCCCTTCATAAGTATCATTGGGATGGACAAACTTTTTAACACCGAAACCTGTGCGAAGCCAATAAGCATTGGACGAGTTAAACCCATTGCCCCTGTCATTATCGCGATAATAGAACACCTGCTGGTTCCGATTACGCTCTTGTGTTTCATTCAACAGCGTCCAGAAACTACCATTAAAAGCAACAGAAGCATAAAAACGAGGTTCGCGATTCGCATACTGCAAAGAGACTCCCGGGCGCAAGGGTTTATATTTTCCCTTGTCATAATCTTCTTGTGATACATAACCACCCAAGCGATTTGAACCATTTCCACGGCCTATTTCTTTATCCATTCCCGGTACATTCAAACCATTATCCATATAGTAAGCATCTACAAGCTTTTGCGTCACCCCATGCGTGTTCCATCCCGTTGCCGAGCGAGGAAGCTGATGGGCAACCATGGCATCAATCCCTTCGTTCTCCTGATTGGTACCACGTGTGAAGATTAACTCAGGATTTCCAGAGGCTGGCAACGTACCGTCAAATACCTGTGCATAAGATTTAGCCGGATCGATATTTGCCCAGCCATCGGGCCAGCTCTTTTCTGAAAAATTATTGTCTTTTGGTGGTACTACTGTAGCATCATTTCCTGTTGTTTGCAATCCTGTCCAATACAATTGATATACCCCTAGTTCCATTACATCCCGTGCCGCCGCCGCTGCTTTAGCCCACTTCTCTTCGTTATATTCCGCAGACAGCAAACGTTTTCCTTTATTATCAACCAACCTCGCCCCAATACTTGTATTATTACCATTGGCCAGCGGGCTTGCTGCATACAATAAGGCTTTAGCTCGCGTTGCCAAAGCTGCACCTACACTCGGCCGGGCAGAGCCATCTTGGCTTCTTTTCATACCCAAAGCCGCCATTTCTTTTGCCGCCAATAACATTTCATTACCGATATAATTAGCACATTCTTCATATGTATTACGTGGAACCGCCAAATTATCATAGCTATCTGTATAGTCTAACCCCTCATCTGGTAGCACGGGAATGGGGCCATATTTACGAAGCAAAAGCCAGTAGAAATAAGCTCTTGCAAAACGTGCCTGCCCGCGATAGTCCGCAATTTCAGCAGCAGACATTTCAGTATTCATATAGATATTCTGAATAAAGGTGGTTGCATTCCGAATCCCACGGTAGCATTGCGCCCATGTTCCCTGTTTATCATTCTCCGTATACAGGCCCATCTTAAACATATTGTAGGACAGTTCATTTTTTGATGGATCATAATCTTTATCGCGATCACCGAAGTACATGTCATCTGCAAAACAATGTGGAGTAAGCCCTTTACTCGCCACATCGGCATTTTCACCTTTGAATTCTAAAAATACATTTGCTAACCATTCTTCCGAATAGAGCTTACTTTTAAAGACTTTCTCCGTTGTGAGGCGATCCTTGAAATATTGATCAGACTTTAAATAATCCTTTGTACAAGAAGAAATGACGCCTGTGCCAAGCAGAAGCATGAATACAATATATAATTTCTTATTTTTCATTTCTTTAAATTTTATAGGTTAACATTGACACCGAAAGTGAACGATTTTGGCAATGGATAATCTTCTCCCCTTGGGCTTGCCAATTCGGGATCCCATAATTTGAATTTTGACCAAGTCAGGAGATTACTGCCAATTACAAAAAATCGAATGCTATTTGCCCGGATACGATTGGCCAAATGTTTGGGCAAGCTATAACCAATATCCACTGTTTTAAGTCGAAGATATTGACCATTACGCAGCCAAAAGGTAGACTCCCGAAAATTATTCGGATTAGGTCCATAACTAAGGCGAGGATATGAAGCATTTGGATCTTCTGTTGCCGGATTTCCAGAAATATCAGCTGCAATCCATCGATTATCGCCCATGCTACCTTTCATTACTTGCCCCCACTCGCCTTCGCTAAAGGCATATACAGTCTTTCCATAAGTAAAGAACGTGGATTTGCCTGCACCTTGAAAATGCACACTAATATCCAAATTTTTCCAGCTTGCCGACGCCCCCACACCATAGATTAGATTGGGTCTTCTAGTTGCACCGACAGCAACGCGATCGCCATCATCGATAACGCCATCACCATTCACATCTTTGTATTTAATATCGCCGGGTTGGTAGGTTCCGAAGGTTTGTTTTGGACTATTGCGAATGTCATCATAGTCTTTAAAAAGCCCCAAAGAGATCAATCCAACAGCTTGATCTACACGGTAGCCTTTTTGATTTTGATAACCATACACATTATTTTCTTCATCGATCGTCGTAATTTCATTTTTACTGTAGGTAATATTGCTTCGTCCTGTCAGATTAACTTCGCCCAATTTTCCCTTGTACTCCAAACGTCCATCGAAACCACGTGATTTAACCGCTCCCACATTTGCCCTTGGTGTACTTTCCAATCCCACCAAGCTTGGCAAATACCTACGTTCCATATAAATGCCGGTCCGTTTTTCATCAAAGAAATCCAAGTTGGCGATAACTTTATCCTTAAAGAGGGCGAGATCAAATCCCAGATTCTTCTTGACAGCCATCTCCCAGGTCACATATGGTGAAGCAACTTGACTATACCTTAAACCCGTATAATTCCGATCAACACCATAATCTCCCCATTTGTAAAAATTAGATATACCGGAAATTGTATATAAATAAGGGAAACGTTCCAGGTCATTTCCAATTTTAAGCTGATCGTTCCCCACTTTACCCCAAGAATAACGAATCTTGAACATGTTCATCCAAGGCATATTTTCCTTGACAAAAGTTTCTTCGGAAACATTCCACGCTCCTGAAAATGCAGGGAAAAACCCATACTGCTGACCAATGGCAAAGTTCTCTGATCCATTATAACCGAAGTTAAAATCAACAAAATAACGCGATTTCCAATTATAGGTTACGCGACCAGCCATCCCTTGATTACGTCTTGCTATACCATTTTTTATATCATCGCCGAGATCTACTGTTTTTACAAGAGCATCGCGTGTAAACCGGGCAACCGCTCCGATATTATGATCACCAATATTTTTATCATAATTGAACATCATATCATAGAATTCGCGTCGGTCTCCTTTGGAGAAGCTGTACTGATACATTTCTCGCGGATCTGATATATGTCGGTAAACTATTTGGCCGTTTTCATCTCTTGCTCGTTCAGCGAGCCATTGTTCCGGCCATTTTCGTCGCTCAATATTGTTCTCGTTAAAAGTGTCGTAGCCGACAATGCCTCGAAAACGAAGACCTTTGGTGATAAAATCAAAATTCTGTTCAAGAGTAATATTTGTCTGCACTTTATTTGTCCAGTTCTCATTGAAACCAGTCTGTGTTGCCACGACCCACGGGTTTGTCATATTACCTTCGCCGATAGCCGGAACCCGACCATCTGAATACACAATTGGAGTTCGTATGGGCGAATACCCAAAAAGTACGCCCCAAAAGAAGTCATCACCAAGCCCCGGACTATTTCGTTTACTCAGGTCGCCCGCCACACCAACCTTAAGCAAAGTAGATTTGGTCACATTGATATCCGTATTTAAGCGATAGTTCCAACGTCTAAAATTTGCATTTGTGTTATAGTCTTTACGTAGGGCTTCATCTGTTTTGTACATCCCACCCTCATCAACATAACTTCCTGAGACAAAATAACGTGCAGTTGGTCCGCCGCCACTTAAATTCAAATTAGCACGGTAAGTCATCGCTCCTTTTTTGAGCAATAGATCTTTCCAATTCACATTCGGATAAAGATCAGGGTCGAGGCCCAATCTTAAGATTTCGAGTTCCTCGGGTTGGTAGACTGGGGCATTGTTTCGTGTAATACGTGCTTCATTAAGCAGGTTTGCATAAGTTACACCGTCCTCAAATTCGGGCGTAATGGTACGTGTATTGTAGATATTTTCATCTTTCAGGTTAATGCTAATTTTCCCTTCTTTACCATGTTTGGTTGTGATTAAAATAACACCATTGGCCCCCTTAGACCCATAAATAGCTGTTACAGCCGCATCTTTAAGTACAGTAATGGTAGCGATATCTTCGATATTGATATCATTGATATCTCGTTCAATATTATCAACCAGCACCAGTGCAGCGGTTCCACCGCCAAAAGTCGAGATCCCACGTATCCAAAATTCAGAAATGTTCTTACCTGGTTGACCAGACTGCATCATAGCCATCACCCCAGGGACATTTCCGGCGAGAGCATTTGTAATGCTGGATGTAGGATTTGATTTCATGGTCTCAACATCTACTGTACTTACAGCTCCTGTTAAGGTGAGTCTTTTTTGCGTACCTGTACCCGTTACAACAACCTCATCTAACACACTCGTTTCCGCTTCCAGCAGGGTTACGTTGACTGTCAAATTATCTTTTACCAAAACCTCCTTTTTTTGATAGCCAACAGAAGAAAAAATAAGGGTTTTATAGCGATCTACCTTGATTTTATAACGTCCATTATTATCGGTTACCACGCCCCATCCCGGAGCATCTTTTACCGACACGCTCACACCAACCATCGGTGTCTTCTGAACATCGGAGACAAGGCCAATAACCTCCACGCTTTCTTGGGCCATGGTTAGGCCAATTACCGTGAGCAGTAGCGTACATAGCAGTAATAATCTTTTCATAATTCTTTTTATTTTATTGGTTTTGGCTAGCTTGATCCATCTCTTCCAGCGCAATCTTACGAATACGACGATTGGCTTGATCTCCAATATAAAACGCACCTTCAGCTTCATCATAGGCAATACCTGAAGGGCGATCAAAACGTGCTTCTAAACGTAGATCTCCATTGACATAGCCATAAGGATTACTATTGAGACTAGAACTTCCCCTACCCGCAAAGGTTGTAACACTTGCTTCAGGGGTTAAAATCCGAATCGCATGATTCATCTGATCTGTAAAATAGAAATCATACGCGTCATTCTTACCCGCATCAACATAGGCTTGATTTTTTACAAATACACCTTGATAAGGATTATTTAGGCGCGCTGAAGAGCCTACGCCATCTTGATAACCATACGCTCTAATTTGACCACATACGAGGTAGGGCTGTGTAAATCGTTTCTTTTCCCAGTTGTAGTTTACACGGAGAATATAGCCTTGATTAATGACAACGATATAGGCGTAGTTGCCCGTTGGATGAATGAAAATCTTGTACTCCCATTGTGGATCATGCACCACAAATAACGTTTCATAATCTTTGACACCTAAACCTTCACTAAAGTATTTATTGAGGTCAAATCGAAAAAATTGACCCTTTTCATAGCTATTGAAATACATCTCTCCATTCACCGGATGGATTGAGGCGCCATTACACTGTTTATAAGTAGTTAGAACTTCCCTATCCTGCCAATTTTTGTCACGCGATAAGCGATATGTTGCCCGGTCATTCTCGCCGCCGCGATCCTCAGCAATAATCATATACTTCTTATCTAAAGTAAAATCAACACTACGTGGACGATCAAAATCCGAACGTTTTTTCGTGATGGTACTATCCTCAAAATTGACAAGGTATAATCCATTATTATTGTCAAAGGTCATCCAAAGATGCTTAGGATTGGCAGGATCAAACTTCATAAAAGAAGGCTCCCAAAACCCGCTTGCCATTTTATTTTCGTCTGCGTCCTTGAATTTCCCATCCCGCCAGGGTTCATCGCCACGCGCATTTCTGTAGCCCGCTAGTGTGGACACAACCATCTTGCGTTGATAATCGAATATTTTCTCAGCCTTACCTACAACTTGCTTGTCCTGATTACCGACGCGGACCTCAATATCCCCCTTAAATGCCTGTTTAGGTACAAGGCAATACAGAGATTCTCCTAAGGCATTGACAACGACAGCCTGTTTTCCGCCGATAAAGACCGCTACATTCTTCGGGTCATTACCAAAGTTTTTACCGTAGATTACTAGACGTTGACCTACCCCGCCAGATGATGGGGCAAAGTCAGATACAACCACAGGTTGGGAAGGATCAAAAGGGATCCCTTCATTTACACCGACAGGCTTATCATCTTTACAACTTACAACGCTTAAACTTAGCCCGACAACAGCCCAGATTAATCCATACAATAGCCAGCTAAAGCTCGCTGCTTGTTTAGTTTTCATAAGATATTATTATTGGTTAGAATTTTATTTCAACAACTTTACTATAACACCGTCAACGAATCCCAGATTCACCGATTTTGCGATATATTCCTTAAAATTTCATGAACATTACTGCTATTTATAGGATAGTTTTAGGACGAACGGATCGATGCTCGCCCTATTATTAGGCGAACGCTTTGTTTTAATTTCCACATAATTGGTTATTTTTATATAAAGCTAAATGGTATTAGCTATCTTAAGCTAAAAAAAGACTTTATGACAATTGCTTCAAAGTCTTCTGGTTTTTAAAAATTACTTTTCTCCTTATTTTCTATTTTAAACTCACAATAGCTGCCGACCTTAACGGTTCCCATTCCCACGCTCTACACTATTTTTTCTTCACGAAGAAAATGGACGAATGATTTCTGATTTGACTTTCTAAATGCTTCTCTAAGGTTTTCTTTCTATAATTGATTACTCAAATTTAGGGATTGTAAAGATTCTGATACTATAGAATTTTCTCAATAAACTGCTTATTTGTATCACAGCAAATAAAGATGACCACATATTTGCGTACACGCCACTTCTTGGATATTATTTTGAAAAAAGGTTAGCATGTGAAAAAGCATTTTGCTTTGGCTGACTGGAGAATTAGCCAGCTATTCGGAGGTCTTATGGATCAAGCCGCATCATTTGCTGCTCGCTTGGGTTCAAACAAAAAAACCTGCAAAAATATTTGCAGGTTTTATCTTTTGTAGCCCGTAGGGGAATCGAACCCCTGTTTCAAGAATGAAAATCTTGCGTCCTAACCCCTAGACGAACGGGCCTTTTATGCAACTCCAATAACATTGTTGTTTTTGGAGTTGCAAATATAGATCTTAAAATCAGTATTCCAAAAAAAATTAAATATTTTTTAAATAAGGTCGAAACCGATATCTCTTCTGAAGTATTTACCTTCAAAATATATCCTTCCAGCATCTGCAGTTGCCTGTTGAAGGGCTTCAAATAGCGTATCTTGCAATGTGGTAACAGCAATTACACGTCCACCTGCAGTAACGATCTTACCATCTAACTCCTTCGTGCCCGCTTGAAACACGATAGATTCTTTGACATTTTCAATATTAGCGATCTCTTTTCCCGACTCGTAATCTCCAGGATAACCTCCCGCAACCAACATAACCGTTACGGCTGTTTTAGGAGATACCGTATACGAACGTTGATCCAAATTGCCTTGTGCAACACCTTCCAGTAAATCCAATAGATCCGATTCAATACGTGGCAATACGGATTCAGTCTCTGGATCTCCCATACGAACATTATACTCGATGACATAAGGTTCCCCTTCTACATTCATCAGACCGATAAAAATAAATCCTTTATACGGAATACCATCTTTTTTAAGTCCTTCAACTGTCGGTCTGATAATACGCTCTTCTACTTTATTTAAAAATGTCTCATCGGCAAAAGGAACCGGAGATATCGATCCCATACCACCCGTGTTTAGGCCTGTATCACCTTCCCCAATACGTTTATAATCTTTTGCAGAAGGAAGCACTTTATATGAATTACCATCTGTCAAAACAAAAACAGACAATTCAATTCCTTTTAAGAATTCTTCAACAACCACAACTCGGCTAGCTTCTCCAAACTTTGAATCTGCAATCATCGCTTTTAGCTCAGCTTTAGCATCTTCCAGCGTCTCACAGATCAACACTCCTTTGCCTGCAGCTAAACCATCAGCCTTAAGCACAATCGGCAATTTTTGCGTTTCAAGGTAAGCCAATCCATCTTCCAACGATGTTGCATCAAACGATCTTGAAGCGGCAGTAGGTACGCCATGGCGATCCATAAATTGCTTTGAAAAATCTTTTGAGCCCTCCAATTGAGCCCCCTCCTGTTGTGGCCCTATTACCGGGATATTTTTTAAATCTTCCCGATTTAAAAAATAATCATGAATACCTTTTACCAAAGGCTCTTCGGGACCGACGAGCACCATTTGCACGTTATTCTCCAAAACGAAGGAAGCAATAGCAGCAAAGTCAGTAACTTTAATATTTATATTCTGACCATACGCACCTGTTCCAGCATTTCCTGGAGCAATAAACAATTGATCTAAACGTGGACTTTTCGACAACTTATAGGCGAAGGCGGATTCACGACCTCCTGAACCGATTATTAGGATATTCATAACACAAAGATATTTTTTTTATGCTAATTTTAAGGTATCAGATCGTTTAAAATGAGACTAATATTTTGATTTATAAATTGATTAAAGGAAAATATTTTCTAATTTTCATAAAACATTAGTCATATGTACGCTAAATTACTGCTGTTAGTAAATTGCCTCCTATTCGCTTTGTTGGCGTCGGCCCAGATCGATCAGACGTTGCAGAAACTGGATACTTACCATAGCCAGCACATTAAGGAAAAAATCTATCTCCATTTGGACAAAAATGATTATTCGGCTGGAGAAACCATCTGGTTTAAATTATACTGCACCACCGCCCCTTTTAATTATTTGAGCAACATTAGTAAAATTGCTAATGTAGAATTGATTTCTCCAACTAATAAGATCATTAAAAGTATCAAAATTCCAATTACACTCGGTCTAAGTATAGGCGACTTCAATCTGCCGGACACCTTGGAAGAAGGCTCATACCGCGTTAGATCATTTACCAGATGGATGCAAAATGACTCTGTGGCCAATTTCTATGAACGCGTTATTCCGATCACAAATGGCCGATCCGATAATATCATGACGAGAAGTGAATTGGTCAAAAACGGAACAGAAAACATGTTCCAGATTAATCTCAAAACCATTCAGGGAGCCCCGCTGATTAATAACAGCATCAGTTATACCCTACAACCGAACAACAGTAAAGAGAAATCCGGTCGATTAAAATCGAATGATAATGGCACTGTGGCGCTGGAATTGAAAGAAGACTTTAAAGGAGGGACGTTGTCTTTACAATTTCTTTCTCTGGATAAAAGACGTATTCTCAAAAGTTTTGTTATCCCCGATCCAAACAGCCAAAATAGCATTCAAATTTTTCCCGAAAGTGGCGAACTGATCAACAACATATTATCCAAAACAGGGTTCAAAATCCTTACTCCTGCTGGATTGGGAAAAAAAGCGAAAATAACCGTGGTGGAAGAAAATCAAACGACTATTGCAGACTTTGAAACAAATTCACTGGGTATGGGAAGTATCCCACTCGTCTTACAGACGGGAAAAAAATACGTCGCTACAGCCCTTTTCGAAGATGGGTCTTCAACAAGTGCTTCTTTACCCCCTGTACAAAATTCCGGATATGTTCTAACGGTAAATTCAGTACTAAAGGATAAGATTGCAGCACAACTTTCCGCTACTGCAGACTTGGTCAATGGCAAAGATATTTATCTGGTCGCCCAATACAATGGCCTTGTACTTCATGCCGCTAAGCAGAAATTAAATGGAACGGAGATTTTATTCAATATCCCCAAAAAAAACCTGCCTTCTGGAGTTTTACAATTATCCATCTTAACAGATCAAATGGTTCCTATTGTGGAAAGATTGGTGTTTAACTACAATACGACATCGACCTTACTTCCTGTCTCCGTAGAACTCAACAAACTCAGCTTCACAACACGCGATAAAGTGATAGCAAATCTTTCCGTTAAATATGACGATAGTGACACCACTAGGTTTGCTGCGCTCTCCGCATCAGTGGTAAACCTCAGCAAGGTGGATTCCACGACAGATCGCTATTATTCATCTATCGTCTCGGAGCTCCTATTGAAATCTGATCTTCGTGGCTTTATTGAACGGCCCAATTATTACTTTGAGGATTTAACGAACATTAGACTGACAGAGCTGGACAATCTTATGTTGATCCAAGGTTGGCGCAAGTTGGACTGGAAGAATTACACAAGTACATCAACCACTTCGTTCCTTCCCGAAAAAGGACTTACCATAGCTGGTACCATCAAGAAAACCGCCCGAAAGGCTGTGGTGCCAAATGCCAAAGTAACGCTGATACCGACGAGCAATATGTTGCTGAGTGTAGATACGCTTACAGACAATAATGGCCGATTTTCATTTGACGAACTTTTATTTGCAGACAGTGTCAAGTTTATTGTGACAGGTGATGGCCCTAAAGAGAAAAAAAGAGTTGATATTGTTATAGACAACCCGCTCACCCCCCTTCCAAATACGAGTAAAGATCAACCCTTGCTGGTTAACGACATCAATACCAAGCTGCTTACACAACTGAAAAATAGCCAACAATTCCTTGGCGAATTGGAAGCTGCGGGCATAATCCAAAAGAGCATTCGGTTGGAAGAGGTACAGGTCAATAGAGTAAGAACAAATAAAGCTGACAAGAACTCCAGAAACCTCAATGGACCAGGAAATGCCGATCAGGTCATTTCGGCCGAAGACCTTTCCACCTGTACGACACTGGAGCAGTGTCTTGCGGGTCGATTAGTTGGTGTCATGTTTCGAAATGGTGTCCCTTACAGCACAAGGTCCATGGGGTTAAATGGCGGAAGTCCCATGCAAATTGTTCTTGATGGGATGTATATTGAAGCTGATCAAATTGATATGATCAATGTCGCCGATATTGCTAGTATTGAGGTCCTCCGCAGCATAGGCAACACGGCCATATACGGCAGCTACGGAGGCAACGGTGTTATCGTTATTACCAGTAAATCGGGAGATGCCATCTCCTCATCTTATACCCCTACAGGAATTCTAACGATCACGCCAAAAGGGCTATATGTACCCCGAACCTTTTTCAAGCCCCAATATGATGCAACAATCCAACATAAGCTTACACGCGATCTACGGACAACAATCGCATGGGAACCAAATCTGATCATACCAAAAGATGGGAAAACGCATTTCGAATTCTTCACTTCTGACGAACCTGGGACTTACAAACTCACCGTTGAGGGAATAAGCATGGATGGAAAAATTGCGCATCTTGAGTATTTAATAGAGGTAAAACCACAATAGCAGTGCAAACAAATCGTTAAATTTAAAGACAAGGTTATGGAACACATTAAAACCAAAATAGAAGATCATATTTTAAGTATTTTCCTCGACAGGGGGAAGTCAAATGCCATCGACACTCAGCTATTGAAGGAACTGATAGACACCTTGGAATCTTCCCAGCAAAATGAAGCCATTTATGGTGCAATATTGATTGGCAAGGAAAACTTCTTTAGCGCAGGGCTCGATCTAATTACCTTATTCCAATACGATGAAGAACAGATTCGGGAATTCTGGAATTTATTCTTGGAGGCGACATCGTTACTGGCCGCTTTTCCAAAACCAATAGTTGCCGCAATATCTGGTCATAGCCCTGCTGGGGGCTGCGTACTGGCGCTCTGCTGCGATTATCGCATTATGGCCGAAGGGAATTTTGTGATTGGCCTTAACGAGATTCCAGTCGGATTAATCGTCCCCGAAAGTATATTTCAGCTTTACGCATTTTGGATCGGAAAACGGAATGCTTATCAGAATTTGCTCGAAGGTAAATTGCTTTCTCCTGTAGATGCAAAAACACAGGGTCTTATCGATGACATTGTTCCCGCTAATATACTCTTCAATACCGCAACAAAAAAAATAAAACAGATCACGCAGTTCAACCAAAAGACCTGGCAGACATCCAAATTGAACTTCCGAAAGGAAATAATCCTTAAATTGCGCGAGAATAGAGAAGAGACAATCCAGCGCATCCTCGAACAATGGTGGCTTCCGTCAACGCGCTCTATTTTAAAGTCAATCATTGAAAACTTGACTTCAAAGAAGTAATATTAAACAAAATCATCATGAGAAATCTCTTTTTCTTTATTCTTATTTGTCTCACTGCAAGCACGATCTCCTGTAGAAATAGCAAAAAAGAGGATAAAGCTGTAAAAATCATTCAGGATTCAATTCCTGTGGATACCCTACAAAAACGTGACACGACTGAAAAGGAAGTAAAGAAAGAGAACTCCGAAACGCTGGAGGAAGTACTGGAGAAACTTGCCAAGGCATATTCAGAACAGGACAGTAAAACAATAAATTCCTATATACATCCCAAATTGGGAATTTATATTATCTATCGTCCCGGCGCGCTAGACTCTTATGTACACCAAAACAGTTTTAATTTTTCTAAACCTGTGCCAGAGTACCATTCTTATGAAAAGTTAACGTACAAGGGCCCATTGAAGGCCGGAAAACTACCTATTTTTGATTGTGGTACGATGAAGTGGGATAAAGCCGGATTCTATTATGATAAAAAGTCCCGCCCCAATGAATTATCTCAAACAGCAAAGTTCATGAATGAAATTCTTGACGCCAAAATTAATAACACTGAATTACAGCGACTAAGAAATATAGAATCCAAAAGTTATAGAGCCATTATGACCTCCAATGAGCACGAAGAACCCTTTGTTTTTCATGTGACAAAAGAGGGAGAAAAATGGTATATTACAGTCATAGACCGCGCTTATGCCGGATGTGATGCATAATATGTTGTACATTTTAGCCAAACTTAACGATAATGAAAAATTTAGATAAAGACATACAAAAGAAAATCGAAGATTGGTTAACCCCAAGTTATGATGAAGGAACTCGAAAGGCAGTTCAGGATTTAATCGACAATAATGAGGAGACAGAACTTACGGATTCTTTTTACAAGGATCTTGAATTTGGAACCGGAGGTTTAAGGGGCATTATGGGTGTGGGCTCCAATCGTATGAATAAGTATACGATCGGCAAAGCAACGCAAGGATTAGCCAATTATCTAAAGAAACAGTTCCCAGATCAGGAGATTAAAGTAGCAGTATCTTATGATAGCCGCAACAATTCGCAGGCATTTGGCCAGCTAGTTGCGAACGTGTTTGCGGCCAACGGCATCAAGGTACATCTGTTCACCGCATTGCGCCCGACCCCAATGTTGTCGTTTGCCATTCGTCATTTCGGCTGTCAGAGCGGTGTTATGCTAACAGCTTCACACAACCCAAAGGAGTACAATGGTTATAAGGCTTACTGGAACGATGGCTGCCAGCTTACTGCACCTCATGATAAAAATGTAATTGATGAAGTAAATGCAATCAGTTCAGTTAGTGCTATTAAATTTGACGGGAATACGCAAAACATCATTCCTGTCGGGGAAGAAATCGATCAGCTCTATATCAATGCCAATAAAACATTAAGTATTCATCCGGAAGCGGTAAGGGCTCAAAAAAACTTGAAAATTGTTTTTTCACCAATACATGGTACCGGAATTACCATTGTTCCTAAAATGCTAGAAGCCTGGGGATTTGAAAATGTTTCAGTCGTTGCTGAACAGGCCACGCCCGATGGCAACTTTCCAACAGTAATCTATCCAAACCCCGAAGAGGAAGATGCAATGGCCTTAGCAAAGAAAAAAGGGGAAGAAATTGATGCTGACCTTGTATTGGCGACAGATCCCGATGCCGATCGCGTAGGAATCGCCGTAAAAAATAATAAGGGACAGTTTCAACTGCTCAATGGTAATCAGATCGGCAGTTTATTGATATACTATGTCCTCAGTGCAAAAAGTGAACTAAAACAACTCGGATCGAATCCATATATTGTAAAAACTATCGTAACCAGTAATTTACAAGCCGATATCGCAGATCACTATGGTGTAACGCATTATGAAACACTTACAGGCTTCAAATATATTGGTGAATTGATTACCAATCTAGGTGATTCAGCACAATATCTTGTGGGCGGAGAGGAAAGTTATGGTTTCTTGGTCGGCGATCTAGTGCGTGACAAAGACGCTCCAAACGCTTGTGCTTTCCTAGCCGAAATGACCGCCTATTTCAAAACAAAAGGAAAAACAGTTTACGAAGTTCTATTAGATATCTACAAAGAATTTGGCTGTTATCAAGAAAAGCTAATTTCCCTAACAAAAAAAGGAAAGGCTGGTGCCGAAGAAATTCAGGCCATGATGAATGGCTTACGTCATAATCTACCAACCATACTCGGTGGAATAAAAGTCAAAGAAATCAGGGACTATCAGCTTTCCCAAATCACAGATATGAGTACAGGGGAGCGAAGAGCGATCGCGTTACCTAAATCTGATGTGTTACAATTTATAACAGTAGATGGCGATGTGATTTCTGCCAGACCATCGGGAACGGAACCCAAGATTAAATTTTACTGTTCTGTAAAAGAAAGCTTAAAGGATACCGCTGATTATTTCGATGTGCAAACTATTTTGGAAGAAAAGGTTGACCGTATGATGAAAGATATTGTAAGCTAATGGAAAAATGGAAACTACTATCCTCTGAATATATCTGTAAAGAGCCTTGGGCTACACTGCGCAGAGATACCTGTGAGCTTCCGGATGGACGGATCAATGACCATTATTACGTACTGGAGTATCCAGATTGGGTAAATATGATCGGAATTACTGAGCAGAACGAACTTCTGGTCATTAAGCAATACCGCCATGGAGCAGGCATTATTTCATTGGAGATTCCCGCAGGGACAACAGAACCAGGAGAAGATCCTAAAAATGCTGCTGTGCGTGAAATGCTTGAAGAAACAGGCTATCAATTTGATCAGATTGAAGAAATCGCCACGCTTTATGCCAACCCGGCGACAAGTGGCAATATTACCTATACCTACCTGATGACAGGGGGCAAAAAAGTTCAGGAACAGGCATTAGATGAACATGAAGAAATCGATGTTTATCGTATACCGCTTGAAGAAGCAAAAAGCATGTTGCTGAACAACAAATTCAGTCAGGCACTACATGCTAGTGCGCTATTCTATGCTTTCAACAAATTAGGCTTGTTATAAAACAAGCCTAATTTTATTCTGTTTTTTTCATTCATACTTTTAATTTTCACTAGCTTGCTGATTTTTGTACCTTTGCATCATGGCAAGAGAAATTTTTGAAACCAAGCGAAAGGCCCTGAAAATAAATCTAAACCCAGAGATTTATGGAACCTTTGCAGAGATCGGTGCTGGACAGGAAGTCGCACGTAACTTTTTCAACGCAGGAGCAGCATCAGGCACAATTGCTAAAACAATGTCAGCTTACGACATGGCTTTCAGTGATGCAATTTATGGTGAAGAGGCTGATGGTCGATATGTCAGCAGAACACGTTTAAAGAAAATGCTCTCCCATGAATTCAATCTTCTTACCCAACGACTTCATGGCGATAAATACTGCAACAAAAAATTCTTTGCCTTTGCAGATACCGTAACAACCCTCAATTTCACCAAGACAAATGAACCTCATGGCTGGATCGGACTTCGCTTCCAACATGAAGTTGGAGGCCCTACAAATGATATCATTGTCCATGTAAGACTGCTAGACAGCGACAACCAATTGCAACAAAAAGTTTTAGGTATAATTGGTGTAAACCTATTATTTGCGGCTTATTATTATACAGACAATGTGCAGACCATGATCGAATCATTGGTCGATAACCTTTCTGTTGGTTCCGTTGAGATTGACCTGGTTAAATTAAACGGGCCTCTATTTGAAAACGTCAACCAACGTCTAATCAACTTATACCTGATTGCAAAAGGATTTGCTAAAGCCGCAATATTCCAGCCTGATGGTAAAGCGGTACAAATCAAAGATTATCTGTACAAAAAGAACATTATTTTACTTCGCACCAAATACCGTCAAAAATCCCTTCCAAACTTTGATCTCTTCAATCTTGCCGTTGAACAGTTCAAAAAAAATACGGGTGCAACCGACACAGACACCATTGTATTAATTGAGGTCCTGATGGGAAATGTGTTGGAAGATACGCATGAAATTACAGATGAAGACCTGCAAGAATTTGCTTCTAGAGCTGACGAACTATGTGCGACAGGCAATAATATTATCGTTAGCAACTTTAGAAGAAATAATCATTTAGCAGAGTTTATAAGCAACTTTAAGCCTAAGAACATTGGAATTGCAACCAACGTTTACAATTTAAAGAACATTTTCAATTCAGATAATTATAATAAAGAGTTATACACCAATGAACTCCTTTCCTATATCTCGGGAATGTTCAATAAAAATGTGAAACTCTACGCATATCCTTATCTCTTGAAAAAAGAAAATAAGATTATTACGACGCACAATATGCCGGTTTCTGAAGAAGCCAAACCTTTATTTGAATTCTTAATTAAAAACGGCTATATCATAGATATTGAAAATTACGATGAGAAATTTGTAAAAACCGTATAAGCAGATCGTCTCCAAAATTTTAATTTATTATATAGCCCAATTTTCTTAAATTGGGCTATATTTATTTTTGTGCCTTATGAAGCAAGAAAATGTAATACTGGTTGACAGCAATGACAAGATGATTGGCAGCATGGAGAAATATGAAGCCCATGAAAAGGGGCTATTGCACCGTGCTTTTAGTGTATTTTTGTTCAATGACCAAGATGAATTGCTCCTGCAACAAAGAGCATTAAGTAAATACCACTGTGGCGGACTTTGGACCAATAGCTGCTGCTCGCATCAGCGCCTGGAAGAAAGTAACGTAGACGCCGCCAAAAGGCGCTTAATGGAAGAATTAGGGATTACAGCTACAGCTCTTCAAGATATCTTCTCGTTCGTTTATAAAGCTCAATTTGACAACGGACTTACGGAGCATGAATTCGATTATGTCTTATTCGGAAAATTTAATGGGACTCCAGAAATTAACGAAGAAGAAGTTGCCGCAACAAAATACATGAATCAACGGGAAATTCAAAATGAAATACAACACTCACCCGAGCAGTTTACCCCCTGGTTCAAACTAATCTATCAACGTGCGTTTGATACTTACTTTAGTATATATAAAAACAAATTATAACAATCTTATACCGTGCAAAAAAAGATCCTGCCTTTTAAAAAGCAGGATCTTTTTTGTCTTTAGTTTAGCGAATCGCTATAAGAATTTTTTATAGATGGAATACAGAATTTTAAGATCATTCTCACTCATGAACGCCGTATTTACGTCCTGCTGAATGTAGTGAATCTTAAATGCTTTTATTGCCGCATCGAGATTACTTACATCGTAACCGATGATACGTAATGCCATTTTTGGGTTAAAGTCTGCTGGAGGCATCTCTAAATAGTCCTCATACCAAAAGCCGAATCCTTGATCAGCCAGTTTTTTCCATGGGAAACGTGACGGATCGTTTTTTCGAGTTGGTGCCAAATCCATATGTCCAATAAAATTTGCCTGCGGGATTCTATAGGTCGTTTTTAAATAAGTCAACAACTGCGTCAAGGCGTTTATCTGGGCATCAGTCCACGGATCAGTAGTCCCATTATTGTCGAGCTCAATGCCAATGGAAGAAGAATTGAGGTCCGTATCATTGCCCCATTTCCCCAAGCCCGCATGATGTGCACGATAGAGGTCATTGACCATCTGCACTACTTTTCCATCCCGACCAACCACGTAATGGGAGCTTACACCTGCTTTCGCGGAATGAAATGTACGGATGGTCTGTCCCAAAGAATCCTGTGCTGTATGATGAATGACAACAAAATTTGGTTTACGGATGCCAAAATTAATCGAGGCGATCCATTGTTGTTCTTTGACATTCACCTTCTCCAATTGACCGGTGACAGGCGATTGTTTATAGAGTTTTGAAAATTCTTTTGCTTGCTTCTTATATACCTTTTCAGTCTTCGCGTATTTCCCTCCCGCACAGGAAGCCAATAATGCTGTTGCGACACAAAGATTGATGGAAAATTTTAGTATCTTCATATTGAAATGTTTCAGCACAAACTAAGGCAAATTTGCCAACAAAAGCAAATTTATTAGCTTCGTCCTATAGTTCGACATAATTTCCAAATATCCTTTTCTTATACATTTCGGAACAACGCCGCCTGCTTTTAAAAAAAAGCCCAAACCAATGTTTGAGCTTTTTCCATGTCAACTATGCATTTCCTGCTTAACTGAAATTACATTTTTTATTATTTCAGTGCGCTGAGGTTCAATTTTGACAAAAACCCCTTCAGCTCGTCCAGGCTATACCCATTTCCTCGGAGGGTAATTAGATAGCGGTCTTTCTCGAGATAACTTATCTCGGAGCTTTTTGCCGTTGAGCCTTCCACTCCTTTGCTATCCGTTGTTTTTGCCCGTTTACCTTCAAATTCGCCAGTTTTTTCTATTTCAGTATCTGTAATTTTCTCTGAATCTACCATGAAGCCCATTTGCGCCAAACCCACGATTGCCGAAGCAGTCTCGCCCGCGCCATCAATGATATTGACTTTAATTTCCTTCTGGTTATCGACAGTATAAGTAGCCTCTCCAGATACAACTTCTGCCCCGTACATTGATCCGCCAGAATAGGAAGTTCTTTTTAAACCATCTAAGCTTTCCGGTAAAAAAGCTTTCAACTCTTCCGAACTTAAAGGTTTCTCGGATTTAAGTTTGGCTTGAAGGTCTTCCAATTTTTTTGCCCCATCACTCAGATTACCCAAGTTGGATACTCCTTTAACCACATCCGAAATCCCAGTCTCTTTCTCCTTAGCATCTTCGCCGCCTCCACTGGATTTGCTGTTGCCGCAGCTCGCGACCAAAAGGCCCAGTCCTAAGAGAACAGGCATTACTTTCCATTGTCTTTTCATGATTATCAGTTTTAATTAAAACGCTAAAAAGAACAAAATAATATAATTAATCTAAATTTTAAAATCTGTTCGCATACGATCTTTAGACCTTAAAGCGCGACCTAAATTTCTACCTGTCACTTGTTTTACTCAGGTACTGCCGAATGGGACTGCGCTACACAAAAAAAGGCCCCTATACCAGTATAGAGGCCTTCCGTTATAACTACCGATATTATGCTTCGGCGTATTCTTCAATTGAAGGACACGAACAAATCAATGTACGGTCACCTTGAGAGTCGTTCACACGACCTACTGAAGGCCAGAATTTACGTTCTCTTACATACTCCAATGGGTATGCGGCAGTTTGACGACTGTAAGGTCTGTCCCACTCATCTGCTGTTACAACCGAAGCTGTATGTGGTGCATGTTTCAGTACATTGTTAGCTTGATCCACGTCTCCTGCTTCAACCGCAGCGATCTCTTCACGGATAGCAACTAATGCATCACAGAAACGATCCAATTCAGCCTTAGACTCCGATTCA
>Ga0265296_1002035_pt1 | contig 21355 bp, 21 predicted proteins | sample MunlanPumphouse1_FD_189073 | JGI IMG/M metagenome (GOLD analysis project Ga0265296, IMG submission 189073) | Groundwater microbial communities from a municipal landfill in Southern Ontario, Canada - Pumphouse #1 | ecosystem: Environmental > Aquatic > Deep subsurface > Groundwater | place... | reverse complement strand
CTGTCCCATTAAATAACCTCATTTTAGTTGTTTTTGTGGTTATCGATAACCCACACTGAGATATATACAATCGCGGGGGTCCGATTTATAAATTGTGGCACTCCACCTGCCTGTCTTATACTATTATACCGCACTCATAATAATATTATATCCTGCCAGCCAATGATATGCGATGAAAGTCGGGATCTATAAAGAGGTGCAGATCGATACCAGCCACCGTCTGCTCCATTACAAGGGGAAGTGCGCCAACCTCCATGGGCACCGGTGGAAGATTGAGGTCTGGATGGAAGGGGAGCCGGACCCGGCAACGCAAATCCTGATCGATTACAGTCTGATCAAGCAGGTGATCAACAAGTACGATCACCAGATCATCCTGAACCGCGATGATCCAATGGTCCCCCGCATCGAGGAGTTCCACCCGGTTATCACAACACCCGGAGAGCCAACAAGCGAACTGATGGCAGTCATTATCCGGGATGACCTCTCTGCAGTCTGCCAGGAACGGGGAATAAAGGCAACCGTAACTAAGATACGTGTCTGGGAATCTCCCACAGCCTGCGCCGAGCTTACCTAAATGAAGGTCACTGAAATCTTTAGGAGCCTTCAGGGGGAAGGCAAGAATCAGGGCAAAGGCTGCCTCTTCATCCGGCTTGCCGGCTGCAACCTGAACTGTCACTGGTGCGATACGAAGGACTCCCGTTCCGGGGGTAGGGAAATGGGTCTTGATGAGATCCTTGAGCAGGTCTGGCGCATCAACCCCCCGTACATCTGCATCACAGGTGGCGAACCACTCATGCAGGCAGCAGCACTGGAACCTCTGCTCGCATCACTGCACAAGCGGGGCGCGCTGATCGATATTGAAACAAACGGCACCTTTGCATTTACCCGGGTGCAGCCGTATGCCTCTATCTGTATGGATGTGAAATGCCCGTCATCCGGAGAGCAGAGCGATCTGTCCCTGCTCGATGCCATACGCCCGCAGGACAGCGTGAAGTTTGTCCTTAAGGATGAAACTGACTGCAAATATGCACAGCAGATCATGGAGTCGCACCGGATTGACGGGGAGGTTTTCTTCTCGCCGGTTGCTGGCAGCGATTACACTACCATTGCACAATTCATATTGCACAACAACCTACCTGTCAGGTTCCAGTTGCAGTTGCATAAGATCATAGGTGTGAAATGAAAGCGGTATGTTTACTTTCCGGCGGCATGGACTCGTCCACGCTTGCATACATGGCAAAGAGTGAGGGATATGAGATCTGCGCCCTGCACCTGAACTACGGGCAGCGGACGGAATTAAAAGAATTGGCCTGCGCACAGAAGATTGCCTCCCTGCTTCACGCAAAAGACTTCATCGCAATCAATGTCGGCTATTTTTCCCAATTCGGGGAGAGCAGTCTCACTGATAAAAAAATTGCCGTGGAGGAATTTGACGCGGCCCGGGCGCACGTGCCCAACACCTACGTGCCGTTCAGGAATGCCAACCTGCTCTCCATTGCAACTAGTTTTGCCGAAGCGAAAGATGCAGATGCAATCTTCATCGGAGTCCAGTCGCTCGATTACAGTGGCTACCCGGACTGCCGCCCGCAGTTTATCGAAGCGTTCCAGCGCGTGATAGATCTGGGGACAAAGGACACGACCACGATTTTGCTAAAAACCCCCTTCATTCACATGACAAAGACAGACATCCTGAACGTGGGCATGAAACTCGGCGTTCCGTACGAGCACACATGGTCATGTTACCAAAAAGAAGAGAAAGCCTGTGGTACCTGCGGGTCATGCCATTTCCGGAAAGAAGCATTTACAGCAATCGGAAGACAAGACCCGATTCCTTACGAGGAATAAATGGAGATCTTTCGCGGCAGGCGTCTCTGGATAGAGAGTCGTATGATCCGGCTCCCGAACGGGATTGAACGGGAAAAAGTGATCGTACACCCAAGCAACGCCGTGGTAATTCTTCCCTTGGAGGGTGAACGGTGCAAACTGGTAAAACAATACCGGTATGCTATAGACCAGTATATACTCGAAGCCCCGGCAGGAACAATGGAACCGGGTGAAGATCCGTTACAGACTGCACACCGCGAACTGATCGAAGAGACAGGTTTCGCAGCGCAGACTATGCTGGAAAAAGGGTTCATTTATACAACACCGGGTTATACCGATGAGAAAATCTATTTGTTCGAAGCCCGGGACCTTTCCCCCTCGCAGGAGTACGGGAAAGATGAGGATGAAGTAATTGAGGTAGTAGATGTTGCCATCTGCGACCTGCCGGCTATGATCCGTAATGGCACGATCATTGATGCAAAGACGATCTGCCTGATCCACCACTGTTTCGGGTGCTGATTATGCGTTCATTTTTTACTATAGGGATCATCATTATCTTGTTTCTTGCGTGTTCCGGCTGTACGGGTACACCTAGTACAGGAACAAAATCTGCATACGCAGTAGATAACAACGGCACCCTTTCCGTGACCTGTGCACCGGTGACGATAAGTGAAGAGGTACTCTTCTCTAACGAGACCTACACCAAAACCCGAATTGTCATGCATACAAAGAACGGTGATGTGATCACCTACCTCGCTGCACCTAAAAACCCAAAGGCAGCAATCGTGTATGCTCCCGGAGCAGGGGAGAAAATCGCAGGTCATGAGAACCGGATGGTTAAGTATACGGCTGCAGGTTATGCGTTCATGTTTACCGATTCAAGGGGCAATGGTGCAGAAACCCCAGGTATGCCATTCAGCCCACAGCTGATCCAGCAGGATTACAGCCGGTTTGAAAAAGGGGACTGGCCGCAATATTATCTCTCAGTATGCGATCTGGTCAACGCGCAGATGATCATTTCTGACCGGTTCTCAGTACCAGTCTACGTGATGGGGTCGAGTAATGGGGGACGATATGCAGCAGTCGCTGCCGGGGTTGATCCCCGGTTTGCCGGGTACATGGGAATCTCCACATCCGACTGGGGATTGCTGGATTCAATGATTCAGCAGGGTTACTCGGGAGATCCCATACGGTTTGCCACATCCGTTGAACCCAGTACCTATTTCACAAAAATCACCCCGCGCCCGGTTTGGTTCTTCCATGCGGCGAGTGACCCGATCATACCTATAGCAAGTGGAAAACAGTTTTTTGACAGAGCACAGGAACCCAAAACATTCACCGAATTTTCCGGGGGTCATGGCATCAACAGCGATGTCGACACACGGATCATTATGTACTTGAGGCAAATTTATGCCACACGCGAGTGAATAAGTAATAGCTCCAGAGAGGTTTGAGACCGGCAATGGCAGAAGAACGGGAGATGGACGACGCGCGAAAGCGTTACGAGTTCAAAAAGGCGCTTGAGAAACTCGAGTTACAGCAGGGAGACGGGACGGAACTTATCACGATCTATATCCCCCCTGACAAGCAGATCTACGATGTTACCAATCAGCTCAAAGACGAGTTTGGCCAGTGTGCCAATATCAAAAGCAAACAGACCAAAACCAACGTCCAGAGTGCCATCTCCTCCATCCTCTCCCGGCTCAAATACTACAAGCGCCCGCCACTGCATGGGCTTGCGATCTTTTGTGGTACAGTCAAAACCTATGGTGATCGTACTGATCTCCAGTGCACGATCGTCGAGCCTCCCGAACCGCTCAACCTCTATATGTACCGCTGCAGCTCGAACTTCGAGCTCGAGCCGCTTAAACAAATGCTTGAAGAGAAGTCCATTTATGGGCTTCTTGTCCTTGATCGTCGGGAAGCCTACTGGGGATTTTTGCGTGGCAACCGGATCGAACCCATTGGCGGAACGACTTCAACAGTCCCGGGAAAGACGCGCAAGGGTGGTCAGTCAGCTGCCCGCTTCGGGCGCCTCAGGGAGATTGCGATTGCCGAGTTCTATACCAGAATAGGAGAACGGGCCAGTGCCATATTCCTTGCAGAAAAAGATTTCTTCGAGCGGTTCAAGGGTGTGCTTATCGGAGGTCCCAGCCCGACAAAAGAGGAGTTTGAAGCAGGTAACTTTCTCCATCACGAAGTCCAGAAGCGGATCATCGGAATCTATGATGTTGCATATACCAACGAAGACGGGCTTTCCGAACTTGTAGATGCAGCAAAGGACGCACTCAAAGGCATGGGTGTCATCAAAGAAAAAGCGTTCATGGAGAAGTTCTTACGAGAACTCGTCAAGGATGCCAGTATTGCTGCCTATGGAGAAGAGAGCATCAGGAAAAACCTTGAACTGGGCGCAGTCGATACCCTGCTCCTCTCGGCAAACCTCAGAAAATCCCGGCTCCGGATAAAATGCCAGAACTGCGATTTTACCAATGAGAAGACAGTCCATATTGACGCTGGAAAAACGGTCCGGGACATCCCTCTCGGTGCATGTCCAAAATGTACTGCACCACTCATTCTCGAAGAGGAGATCGATATCGTCGATGAACTGACCAAACTCGCTGAACAAAGCAGTGCCAAAGTCGAGCTCATTTCCGATGATTTTGAAGAGGGGTCGATCCTCTTCTCCGCATTCGGCGGGATTGCCGCAATCCTGCGCTACAGGACGGGGTGCTGATGTTACTGGAGAAACGAACTATACTGGAACGCGTGCTTAAGGAGAGCACCGGCATGGAAGATGTGCTGCTGGCCGAAGGTGGGGAGCATGCCGATCTTGCCACGACCATCGCATTCGCACTTGCAAAACAGAAGAAACAGGCACCGGTCAAAATCGCACAGGATCTTGTGGCTGAGCTTTCGAAACATCCTGAACTCGCGGGAACACTGGTTGAAGCAAAAGGTCCGTATATCAATTTTGTTTTCGGCAAAGAATACGTCAGCGATACCGTGAGAGCCGCAGTGAAACCGGGCTATGGTTCACTGGAGAAAAAAACAACCCGTGTGGTTCTTGAACACACGAGTGCCAACCCCAACGGCCCCCTCCATGTAGGGCATATAAGAAACTCGATCATCGGAGACACCCTTGCCCGGGCGTTCCGGAAGGCAGGCTACCGGCTCGAAGTACAGTATTATGTCAATGACATGGGCCGGCAGATCGCTATCGTGGTATGGGGATTCACCCATCTTGACAGCACCCAGCAGGAGGGCGAGAAAGAGGACGCCCATATCGCCCGCATCTACATAGCAGCAAACCGCGAGATCGAGAAGGATCCTCAGATCACCCAGCAGGTCAACGAACTGATGCAGCTGGTGGAGAAAGGAGATACTTCTACAGTCAAGAAGTTCAGGAACGAGGTCTCGCGCTGCCTTGAAGGGTTCGAGGTCACCATGAAGAACCTCAATGTAGCACATGACCGGTTCGTCTGGGAGAGCGATTTCATCCGGAATGGTTACACCGAGCGGATCATTAATAGGATCAAAAAACTTCCTCAGGCACGACAGGAAGAGACTCTTGCACTCGATCTCTCAGAGTTCGGGTTCGAGAACAAGTACGTGATCCGACGCAGTGACGGCACCTCAGTCTATGCAGCCCGCGACCTCGCATTCCATGCTTGGAAAGGGGCAAATTTTGACCGGGTGATCGACGTGCTTGGTGCGGATCACAAGCTGATTGGTGCACAGCTCCAGTGTACCATGAAACTGCTCGGAGAGAAGGTGCCGGAGATTGTCCATTTCGAGTTCGTATCCCTGCCCGAAGGATCAATGAGTACACGGGCAGGCAAGTTCGTCTCAGCCGACGACCTTATCACTGAGATTAACAAGCGGGCATTTGATGAAGTGACCGCACGGAGACCGGAGCTTGATGAACCGGCCCGGAGGGCAATCGCCCAGTCGGTCGGCCTTGCAGCAGTGCGATATGATATCGTGAAGGTGTCTCCCGAAAAGAGCACGGTCTTTGACTGGAAGGAGGCACTGGACTTCGAACGCCAGAGCGGCCCGTACATCCAGTACTCCCATGCCCGTGCCTGCAGTATCCTTGATAAAGCAGGCTCGTTCGAGGAATGCTATGATCTCGAAACACCGTCAGAGATTGCCCTTGCCAAACAGATTGCCAAGCTACCCATGGTCATCGAGCGGGTGATCGCGGAGCTCCGCCCGCATATCCTTGCCACGTACTCCCGCGAACTTGCAGACACCTTCAACTCGTTCTATCATTTTGACCCGGTACTGAAAAGCGAGGGGAAGGTTCGCGATCGCCGGCTCACACTGGTGAAAGCGGCCCAGAACACGCTTAAAGAGTCGTTAGAGACACTTGGGATTGATGCCATCCGCACCATGTGATGCCCTGCGAAAGCAGGGATACCAGTTTTTTTCCAAGACTTCGGGAGCTGCACTCAAGCCCTGCATGTGGTGCAAACGGGCGCTCATGGGCGGCGACATGTGCTACAAGCACCAGTTCTATGGGATTGACAGCCACCGCTGCGTCCAGATGACCCCCACCCTGCGCTGCAACCAGCGGTGCCTCTTCTGCTGGCGATCGTTTGAGCACGAAGTACCAGATGTAGAGGAATGCTCTCCGGAAACGATTCTTGCCGGGGTACACAAGTTCCAGAAAAAGGCTCTTGCCGGTTATAATGCAGTCCTCGAAAATACGGTCACTCCTGAAAAGTGGCAGGAAGCGCTGGATCCAAAACATGTCGCAATCTCGCTCTCCGGAGAGCCAACGCTCTACAACCAGCTCCCTGAACTAATCGATCTCTTCAATGAGAAGGGTTATACGACATTTCTCGTGACTAACGGTACCAATCCTGACATGCTTCGGCGATGCTACCCATACCAGATGTATGTCTCACTCGATGCACCAGATCGGGAGACCTACATGAAGGTATGTCGTCCGCAGGAGGATTACTGGGAACGGGTGAACGAGAGCCTTGCCCTGCTCGGAACGAGGCGATCCGCGGTGCGAATCACTCTTGTCAAGGATCTCAACGATTTCGCACCGGAAAAATATGCTGCGATTTTACAGGATTCGGGAGCGTCATTTGTGGAAGTGAAGGGATATATGTATCTGGGATACAGTAGAAACCGGTTGGCTAGAGAGAATATGCCGGAGCATGAGCATGTGCGATCGTTTGCAGAGAAAATTGCAGCCGCGTGCGATTACCGGTTCAAAGATGAGAATATATTGAGCAGAGTAGTCTGCCTGGAGCGTAAAACATGAGGTTCAATCCCGAAGAATGGAAAAGAAAGTCGCATGAAAATTTTGAAGATGCATGGCACGAAGGCCCGTCAGTTGTAACACCACCGGGACATGCAGCAACCTACCCGTGTCTCTCGTTCAAACGGGCTCAGCCGCACCCGATATTTGCTACGATAAACCGGCTTCGCGAGACGTACCTTTCGCTGGGATTTGATGAGGCTGAAAACCCGGTCATCATCGAGGAACAGGATATCTACCGCCAGTTCGGCCCTGAAGCTATGGCCGTGCTCGACCGGGTCTTCTACTTAGGAGGGCTCCCGCGCCCGAACGTAGGGATCGCTCGTAAACAGCTCGATGAGATCAACGAAATCCTGATGAGTCACCGGAGCCCGCTCGTCCACCACGATGCGGTTCCGGTCGAACAAGCCCATCACCATGAGCATTACCAGCCCATGACAAAGGAGACCGAGGAGCACTTGCGGGAGACACTTCATGCGTATAAAAAATCCGAGATTGACGGCGACGAACTTACCTTCGAACTCTCCAAGGTGCTGGGTGTGGATGACGCACTGGTTGTGCACATCCTTGACGCGGTCTTTCCGGAGTTCAGGGCGCTTGTCCCCGAATCCTCGCGCTCCACCCTCCGCAGCCACATGACGAGCGGTTGGTTCATGACCCTTGGTGCAATCTGGGAAAAAACAGCACTCCCCATCCGGCTCTTCTCGGTTGACCGGTGTTTCCGGCGCGAGCAGGCCGAAGGACCGACACGACTCATGACCTACCACTCAGCGTCCTGTATCATTGCTGGTGAAGATGTCACCATAGAGGACGGTAAAGCCATTAGCGAAGCACTCCTCTCCGCATTCGGGTACACAGATTTCCGTTTCCAGCCGGATGAGAAACGGTCCAAGTATTATATGCCGGATTCCCAGACCGAAGTGTACGCCCGTCACCCGGTGCATGGCTGGGTCGAAGTGGCAACATTCGGCATGTACTCCCCCTCGGCACTTGCTGAGTACGGCATCGGGGTACCGGTGATGAACCTCGGCTTGGGTGTTGAACGGCTTGCGATGATCGCGTATAATTCTAATGATGTCCGGCAACTCTGTTTCCCGCAGTTCTTCCCCCGGCCGATTACCGATCGGGAGATCGCCCGAGCAGTTCACGTGCGGGAAGAACCAGTGTCCCCAGAGGGAAAGCAGCTTGCGGCAGCGATCCTTCGTGTCGCCACCGCAAATGGTGCTGCTGCCGGGCCATGCTCATTCGATGCATGGGAAGGGACTCTTGGCGGGGTAGCAATAAAAGTGACCGTGGAAGAGCCGGAATCCAATGCAAAGCTCTGTGGTCCTGCCTGTGCCAATGAGATATTTGTCCACGAGGGATCAATTCTGGGTGTGCCAGATGTTGAGAAGTGGAAACAGGTGCGGACAGAGGGAATTTCAACCGGCATCAGCTACCTGAGCGCAGTTGCAGCACTTGCCGCTGCCCGGATTGAAGAAGCTGCCCGGTGCGGAAAGTCCACCATCGTGCAGATAAAGATGGCAAAACTTCCCAGTGATATCAACTTAAAGATCGAGGAGTTCGCGATGCGTGCCGTTACGGACAATAACAAGAAAGTGGATGTACGGGGGCCGGTATTCCTCTCCGTCCGCTCTACTATTAAAGAATAAATTCTTTTTTCGGCTCTGGAGAAATCCTGTTGTTCTTTTAAATTTTTTTTATTCGTAAGTCTTTTCCTTCCAGCGGAGCTTTCATATCGGCGGTTATTTGGGGGTCGCATGGGTACAATTCACAAGTCAGAACCCAGTCCATTACCTGGAATCCTACCCCCAATTTCCAGTAGATTCACGGGTGAGATATCACTGCATGAGATCACCGGAACGACTCATGTATACTGGCGGCAAAAATAAAATGTACCCATGCGACCCCCCATGAGGCTCTTGAATTCCATACAAATATTATCAATATTTACATCGATAATTTACGGTTTTATGATCTATGGGTCGTGGAGGGGGTCGCATGGGTACAGTTAGAATGCCGGGGTGATTCTCAAGACCCCACGAGTCATATGATGGATGGCAAACGTCCCGGAATATACCCACCAAGGGTTCGATACTCCAAGCCGGTATCACGCGCTAATGTTAGAAATAGGTAACATTAATACGAAAGAGTGTTAGAAATAGATAACACACAGGGGAAATAGAAATGAAATCCAGAAATCTCTACCGCATCATCATTGGAATACTTATGATAATCAGCGGTATCGCTTCCATGATCCTTACGGCGGGTGAAGCCATCATCGGCACTATCCTGCTTGTAGCTGGACTTGCCTTCCTCATCACGGGCATTACCCGACACCGGCAATATGGGGATGAACCGGAATCTGATGAGCGCTCAAAAAAGATCGGCGCCTATGGGCTTTCATATGCATGGCTAACCGGCCTGTTCTTTATGTTCTGCCTGTTCTGGTTGGATTATCTGGGAATACTGAGGCTGGGAACGCAGATTGCACTCGCACTGTCCATTATCGTTCTTGCACTCTCTGCAAGGCTCTACCAGATCTATCTGTTCCGGAAAGGGGATGTAGAATAGGATATAATTGGAGTGCATCACCGTGCAGACCAGAATCAAAGAATACCGGGCGCGTTTTTCCCTTACACAGGATGACCTCGCAAAAAAAGTAGGTGTGCGAAGGGAGACGATTGTCTTTTTAGAACAGGGGAAATATAATCCGTCACTCAAACTTGCCCATGATGTAGCCCGGACCCTGCATACCACAATAGACGATCTGTTCATCTTTGAAGACGACGATCCTGAGCAGGAGAGCCGGGTCATTCTCGTGGACTAACAGTGGACGGTTCATGAAGAGGCTGTTTCAGAGCCTGCAGCATCCATAGAAGATTCAGCTATCACGGGTTCCTGACAGAGCTCTTCCAGAATAAGTGTGGTCGCGATTTTATCGAGTGGCTGGTTGTCATTACCACATTTGGGTGAGTAAATGCAGGACGGGCAGCCATCCTCACACCTGCAGTCCCGGACCAGTGCATGGGCAGTGGCAAACAGATCGGGCAGGAGCTCGTAGGCTTTCTCCGCAAGTCCGATACCCCCTTCATAGCCATCATACACAAATATGACCGGCTCCCCGTTCTCACCATATGCAGCTGATGACAATCCACCAACGTCCCAGCGATCGCACATCACATGCAGGGGCATGAGGGCAATGATGGCATGCTCTGCACCATGCAGCCCGCCAGCAAGATCCAGGTTCCCTTTCAAAACGTTCTGTTCCGTATGAGGAGAGGGGATGAGCCAGAATGCTTTTGTCCTGAAGGTGAGTGGGGGGAGACTAAGGGATTCAACACCAAGGATGGTATCGCCGCGTTTGATCTTGTAACCGGTATATTGTTCGGTCACTTCCACTGCCCCAAAGGCACATTTCACGCCATTCACTTCACGGGTTTCAAGGGTCTCGATGATCGCAAGGTCCACTTCTTTTAAGGGCTGTGTATAGTAATCCACATCTGCTTCAGTTACCCGTACGATATGGGTTTCCAGATCCATCTCTTTAACAAGGAACATCTCCCCTTGGTGGAGAAGAATTGCACCTTTATGTGCTTCCCGGTATGCTTGTGCCCTATCCATGGTCTCAAGCAGCCTGCCATGGCACACAATCCGGAATGATTCTCCGGGTACTCCCCCAAGGCTTACCAGTTCAGCTGCCCTGCCCCGCCCGGAATACACCCACCCTCGGGCAGTCTTCCGGATAAGATCGGGAGATGCTAGTTCCGGAAGCAATTGCGAGAAAGAATCCCCGAAAAAAATGCGGTCTTCATCTTCTCGCAGCGGAAGTTCAGCCGCTGCGCAGAGCAGATGCCCGGATACGATATAGGGATTTTCAGTATCAATAATTGCGTGTTCATTCGAACGCGAGAAGAACTGATCCGGATGATTCATGAAGTATTGGTCAAGGGGGTTTGCCTGTGCTACAAGGAGGGCAAGGGATACATCTCCCTTCCTCCCGGCCCTGCCGGCCTGCTGCCAGGTAGACATCATGGTGCCCGGGTAACCGGAAATAATCACGGCATCAAGCGATCCGATATCGATGCCGAGCTCAAGTGCATTTGTCGACACGACACCTTTCATTGTCCCTTCTTTGAGACGGGCCTCTATTGCCCGCCGGTCCTCAGGAAGATAACCTGCCCGGTACACGCAAATCGCATCTGCAAGCTGAACACTCGAACGCCGTGCATCCTCCCGCGCCCAGAGCGTGACGAGTTCCGCCATCTTCCGCGAACCGGTGAAACACAGCGTCTGGAGATCGTTTTTCACACAGGATACCAGAAGATCTTTTGTTTCCTGGTGAGTAGAACGTTCACCAACGCCATCGTAGAACGGGTTATAGAGAACGAAATGTTTTCTTCCATGGGGGGAACCATTACCGTCAACCAGCTCGAATGGATGACCGGTCAGTCGAGAGGAAAATTCCACCGGGTTTGCCAGCGTTGCCGTGGACATGATGAACTGTGGGCGTGAGCCGTAATGAAGGCAAAGCCGTGACAATCGCCGGATCAGCATCGCAATGTGCGAACCAAATACCCCCCGGTACCGGTGTGCCTCATCGATGACAATATACCGGAGATTCGCAAACAGCGGGCGCCATTTCATGTGCCAGGACAGGACATGATGCATCTCATGGGGATTTGAGATGATTATCCGCGAGTTATCCCGTATCGCCGCTCGTCGCGACTGGGGGGTGTCCCCGTCATAGATGGCAGGTTTTGCTGAAATGCCGGTATAGTCTGCCATTCGTTCAAGCGTTGTGAGCTGGTCGTTTGACAGCGCTTTTGTCGGGTACAGGTACAACGCACGGGCATCCGGGTCGGCTTCAAGTGCGGAAAAAACCGGAATGTTAAACGCCAGGGTTTTGCCACTTGCTGTTGGCGTAGTGAGAATCACATTTTTTCCGGCGTGAGCAAGGTTGATTGCATCACACTGGTGTGAGTAAAGCCGGATGCCGTTCTGATCAAGGTATGAAGTGATACAATCGGAGAGAGGAGAATCAAGTGTACCGTAGCGGGGGAGCCGGGGTTCAATAATTTCGGTATGCACGACACGGTGATGATAGACCGGGTTGGTAGTGAGAATTCGGATCACATCCTCAACAGCCACAGGATTCCCCCATCAAGTGGAAAAACAACAGGGCCAGCGAAATGATATCCTGCCGATTATGTTCAACGATCGGGACCAGAGGACCGCAATTACCCGTCCGCAGGTATGTTTCATAAAATTCCGGCACCATCTGGCCAGGGATATCATCCTCGCGGTGAATATGCAGGATCTCCCTTTCCAGCGCAGTGAGACGCAATGAGGAGAACTGATCCCGCCAGCGCCGGCGGCTGAAATGAAGAACATCGAAATGCGGGATGCGGGTACTGGCCGGAGTGCTCATCCCATAGTAACCGAGCCGGTCATTGATGTAGGGGAGGTCGAATGCTTTGCCATTAAACGTCACGAGAGCTTTTCGTTCACCGGACAAATGGCGGATTGTCTCATAGAGTGCTGCCTGTTCCTCAGCAATATCACGGAGCAGGTACTGGTAAACATTCATGGATCTGTTTTCCATCACCCCGATACCGAAGAGAATGATCGGCCGGGAGGACAGGCCCATAGTCTCGATATCAAGAAAAACATAATCCTCGAGTTCGTGCAAACCTGCTGCTCCCAGTACCAGGGGGTGCGATTTTGCATGTCGTTTACCAACAAGTTCCATGATATCACGCGAACTCCCGTGACACATACAGTCAATGACCGGGTGTACATACGATCGGTATTTAGGATGCTCTGTGAGATCATGCAGGGTCTCGTAACCCCGGGCCCGGAGTCGTTTTTCCGTTGCCCGGCCTATCCCCCGGACGAGAGTCAAATCACCGAGAATAGAGTTCCTGTAGTGATCGAGATCGAATGCCGGGGGGTGAAGAGAGTACGGGCTCATTAGCGAGAAGCAGGTACCGCAGTCATTGGAGAGCTCTTCCCCAGAGAAAATCTCTTCAAAAGGCCGGTCATGGTAACCGGTTATCAGATGATCGAGCTGCTGCCGCGCCTTATCATACTCCGATGAGAAAACAACACTGTTGGAAAAACTCGTCTCGAATATGTTTCCATCCCGGACAACTTCATATTCCTTCAGCGTCTGCATGCGCTGGTGCCAGAGGGATCCGATCCGGGCAGATGCTTGTAGTGCAACCATCGTCAGGATTACATCCAGAAATGAATGTATAAACCTCCGGCCGTGCAGGGTGAAAGTGTAAAAACATGTCCGATGGTGCAATGAGACGTTTAATCTTTCCTGGAACACAATTCTTCTGATATATGGTGATGCCGTGAAAGACCTGGCATTGAAACAAAACCGTGAAAGCAGTTATGAGGGTATGAAAGGAATAAAGGGCTTTCTCATCGATCTTGACGGGGTTCTTTATGTAGGGGAACGCCCACTTGAAGGTGCACAAGCCGCCATAGAATATCTCATGCAGAAAGATTACATATTCAGGTTTGTCTCCAATACAACACGGAAATGTCGGAAGACGATTGCCAGCCGGTTATCAGCCATGGGATTTGACATACCGGAGGAATATATTTTCACTCCGCCCCTTGCAGCCATGGCTTATATGAAAAAAACCGGCAAACGTCATTGTTATCTTCTCACCACTGGCGATGTTGACCGGGATTTCGAGCAAGTATGTGCTCATGATACCAGTGCAAAGATAGATTATGTGATTGTTGGGGATGCGGGAGATACGATTACCTATGATAGCCTCAATGGTGCTTTTCGTCACCTCATAGATGGTGCAGAGCTGATTGCACTTGAAAAAGACCGGTACTGGATGGCGCGCGATGGCCTCTCCCTTTCGGCCGGCCCCTTTGTGCAGGCACTTGAATATGCCACAGGAAAAACAGCAACGGTTGTGGGGAAACCATCAAAAGCCTTCTTTGATCTTGCACTGCGCGACATGGGTTTACTGCATGGACAGGTAGCGATGATTGGAGATGACATTATCACAGATATTGGAGGCGCGGACAATTCAGGAATGAGGAGCATCCTTGTCAGAACGGGAAAATTCCGTGAAGAGGCACTGAAGAGAGCAACAATAAAACCAACATATATCATCGATTCCATTGCTCAGCTGGAAGATATTCTATGACAAACACGTACCATACAACTCATCGAGGACAGATACATGCACGGTAAAAAAGCAGTTTTTCTCATAGGTCTTTTATTTGTTTTTGCTATAGCCGTATTGGCAGCGTATACAGGAGGATTCCTTCTGCCCCATGCATCTGTTGTTTCACCCCATATTGTTCCAACACCCTCTAATTTACCACCCATTGATTCAACCCATTCGTATCCGTTTGGAAAGGGGAGTATTACGATCACGGTACCTGTCAGCAACTCCGTGTACATGGGTGCAAAAAATACCAATAAAGAGGTCACACTTTATGGAAACATATCCGAAGTGGTCTGGGTTTCGGACAGTTACCGATCCATGGTAAATGATCCAGCTCAGGACGATCTTTACCTTGCCCTGACCGAAGAGTTCAAAAAAATTAAAACGGCAAAGGGACTTTCTGATGATGAATATCTCGAACTGATAACCACATTCGTCCAGTCACTCCGATATGAAACACTTACGGACAATCCGGCAAAATTTCCCGTTGAGACAGTTGTAGAAGGATCCGGAGACTGTGATGACAAAAGCCTGCTTCTTGCCGGACTTCTTTCCCATGAGGGGTACAAAGTTGCCCTGATGTCGTTTGGACCGGAAACACATATGGCAGTTGGAGTAGCTGATGATGCTTATCTCTATAAAAACACGAATTACACGTATATTGAAACGACAAATTTCTCCTTTGTAGGGGTCCCACCTGATAAACTCGAGGGAGGTCGCACACTGCAATCAAGCCCCATAATTATTCCCATTGGTAATGGCACAAAGGTCTATACAAGTGGAAAAGAGACTCGGTTTATTAATAACATATATCTTCAATCTTTCCAGAAAACAAACGAACTTGAACCCCAGCTGAAGAGCCTTGAATCGGATCTCAAAGCCCGGCAGGAAAGAATTACTCAACTCGAAGCACAGATGAAAAATCTGAAAATTTCGGGCAATATTAAGGACTATAATGCACAGGTATCATTGCACAACGACCTGGTCTCTGACTACAATACACATCTGAGCACGTATCGGGCACTCTTCACTCCATACGAACATATGGCTCAGGTCCACAATTACATCCTCGAACATCAGTTCGACAGGCCGGGCGTCTATGAATACATTCAACAGAATATGCCCGTATGAAGGCCGGACTTCACCTCATTTTTCCTTATTCTGATCATTTATTGTGAGGATCGATGGAACAGGATACCCTGCCGAGGACCCTGTTATCCCATCTGCCCGGGCCAAACGTTTCAGTGCCATATCACAGTACTGTTCCGAGATATCGATCCCAATAAAACGGCGTCCTTGTTTCCAGGCAACGAGACTTGTCGTGCCGGCTCCGTTGAAAGGGTCGAGCACGATATCATTTTTGTACGAGAAAAGTTTCATCAGTCTCCGTGGAAGTTCTTCGGGAAACATAGCCGGATGTTCGTAATCCTTCATTCGTATCTCCGGGGGAAATGACCACTTTCCAAGCACCCACTCCTTGAATTCATCCGCGGTAATATCGATATCCTCACGTCTGCCTGTCTTCTTGTGGGTCTCCTTATCAAAAACCTCGATAAATTCCCACGTATATTTGATATAGGGCATTGAAGGCGATTTCCAGCTTCCCCAAGCGGTATACTTTGCATTGTAGTTGTTCTTCTCCCAGAGGAACTCCGCTTTCCAAAGCAGCCCGAGCCGGGCTAACTGACGGGAGATGATGTGATGGGTTGGTACATAATCAGAAAAGAGCGGCTGGACGTTCACAGCTATTCGGCCACCCGGCTTGAGCACCCGTTCACACTCCGTCCAGACCTGCAGGAGCTTTTCGAAATACTCATTCCATTCATGCGTATCATCATGCGGATCCTGCGCATAGGTGTGCCCGAAGTTGTAAGGAGGAGATGTAATGATAAGATCGATACTCCGGTCCGGGATACGGAAAAGAACATCCTGTGCGTCCCCGCATATAATACGGTTTACAAACGGGTGGATATCCGGAGAATCAGCGGTTAGAAAGCCCTTATTTGCATGTTTTGACCCTTGCCGGACTCTCGCCTTGCCTTCCTTATCCTGGACTTTATCAGACCTCATACAACGTGATCCTGTGAGTAATTTACCATTCGAGGGGTTAAAAGATGCCGAAAAGCCAGCAACTTTTGTTAGTAACGTGAAAAGCGTTTAATGCAGCGATAGACATAATCTCTACGATTGTTTTATGCTGCAGGTCAAAAACTTGTATGTCAATGTCGGCGACAAAGAAGTTTTGCACGACATAAATCTCCAAATAGACGATGGGGAAACACATGTTCTGCTGGGCCCCAATGGATCCGGAAAAACAACACTTCTCATGACCCTGATGGGTTATTCCAACTATTCGGTGACAAAAGGGTCGATCACCTATAATGGTGAAGATGTAACGAACATGCACGCTAACGAACGGGCAAAACGTGGTATCGGCATGCTCTTCCAGCGCCCACCTACGATTTCCGGATTGAAACTGGGAAAGATGCTCACCGCCATTTCCCGGACCAAACAGGAAAATATTCCGGAACTGGCTAAATCAGTTCATATGGATAAATTTCTGGAAAGGGATATCAATAAGGGATTTTCCGGCGGGGAGATTAAGCGCAGCGAGGTGCTCCAGCTGATGATCCAGAACCCGGATTTTGTCATGCTCGATGAGCCGGAGAGCGGAGTAGATCTGGAGAATATTTCTCTTATTGGGACCACGATCGGTACACTTCTTGAAAAAGACAAACACCGCGCCAACCGGAAAAAAAGTGGTCTTGTCATTACCCACACGGGTTACATTCTCGATTACCTTGACGCAGACAAAGGTCATGTTATGTGCGACGGGCAGATAAGATGTCATGGAAATCCCCGAGAAATTTTAAAGGATATCAAACAGCGCGGATATAAGGAGTGTCTCGAATGCCGTCACGCATAACTACCCCGGAACTCTCAAAGGTCGACCAGGAACGACTTGCCCAGTCGGGCATCGATCTCGGAATGAAGAACCGGTGTGGCAGCTTCCTCCAGATGGACCAGGATGTTGTTCACGCAGAATGCTCACAGGAGGGTATTGAAGTCCTCTCATATGCAAAAGCATTCGAAAAATATGCGTGGCTTAAAGACTACAACTGGAAAATGGTCTCCCCCGATAAAGATGAGGTCACGAAATATGTTGCAGCACAAAAAGATCCCAAAGGGTACGTCATAATTGCCCACAAAGGATCGAGCAATATCCTTCCCATCCAGGCATGCCTGTACCTTGGCAAAGACCAGATCCAGCATGTCCATAATATCATTATCGCTGAAGAAGGTGCTGAACTCCACATCATTTCCGGCTGCACGAGTGGTGCACATGTTGGTAAAGGTGGTGCACATTACGGCATCTCTGAGTTCTATGTGAAAAAGAATGCGAAGATCAGCTTCACCATGATCCATAACTGGAGTGAAAATATCGAAGTCTACCCGAGAAGCGCGTCAGTAGTTGAGGAAAACGGGGTTTTCCTTTCCAACTATGTTTGCATGCAACCGGTGAAAAAGGTCCAGATGTACCCAACTGCAACACTCAAAGGTGCGAACTCGGTTGCCCGATTCAGCAGCATCGTAATCGCCACTCCCGGTTCACTGATGGATCTCGGGTCCCGTGCTATACTCGAAGGTGTCGGTGCGAGCGCCGAACTGATCACGCGTGCCATTACCAAAGGCGGCACCATCATTTCACGGGGCCATATTAACGGCAAGACTGCCGGCACCCGAGGCCATCTCGAATGCAAGGGCCTGATCCTGAAAGACGGGGTCATTTATGCGATTCCGGAAATTGAGGGGTCTGTGGTAGGTACCGAGCTTTCCCATGAAGCTGCAGTCGGTAAACTCGCAAAAGATGAAATTGAATATCTCATGTCCCGGGGGCTCGATGAGGATGAAGCGACCGCGACCATTATTCGCGGTTTTCTGGATGTAAAGATCAACGGTCTTCCCGAAGCACTCCAGAAACAGATCGATGCCTCCATTGATGAAGCGGAGAAGTCCGGATTCTGAATTGAATAGATATGTTTCCCTATCCACGAGATGATGAGCGGCGCAGGATGGTGGAACGCCAGATCGAAGCGCGGGGCATCCACAACCCCCGAGTACTTGCAGTAATGCGGGAGATTCCCCGCCACGTTTTTATCCCTCCCCCATACGATCAATCCGCGTATGATGATAATCCGCTTCCCATCGGGAACGGACAAACCATTTCCCAACCATACATCGTTGCGTTAATGACAGAACTTCTCCGCCCGGAACCTTCTGACAATGTACTTGAGATTGGAACGGGAAGCGGGTACCAGGCAGCCATCCTATCCCGGCTTGTACACCGTTTAACAACAATGGAACGGATACCGGAAGTCGCGATTCTTGCCCGGAATAATCTGAAATTATTAGGGATTCAGAACGTGGATGTAATTGAGGGTGATGGAACGCAGGGATATCCGATATATGCCCCTTACAATGGAATCATGATTACTGCAGCAACACCCGAAATTCCCCGAGTGCTTACCGATCAACTTGCAGATGGAGGAAGGCTGGTAGCACCGGTTGGGGCTCGTGATATTCAGGAGTTGGTGACTCTTGAAAAACAGAAAGACAGACTGATTCCCAAATACTATGGGGGAGTCAGGTTTGTACCACTTATTGGCAAACATGGCTGGGAGAACTGATACTATGGAGATTATTGACATAACGCGACCACTGTCAGATGAAACACTGGTATACCCGGGGGATATGAAACCGTCATTCCGGCAACGGGATGAGGGAAAATACCTGATCAGTGACCTGCATATGAGTACCCATACGGGTACTCATATCGATGCACCGGTTCACTACCTCAAAACCGGTGATACTATTGATACCATCCCCCTCATCAACCTGATTGGCAGATGCCGGGTTGTGGATGTGAGCAGTGCGGGAAGTATCATCACGGCAGAACATTTGGACGGAAAAACCAACAATATAACGAGACTTCTGCTTAAAACGTCATTTTTTAGACATAATCAATTTATCGAAGATTATCCTTCCCTTTCGTTTGACGCGGCTCACTTTATCACCAGTAAAGGGATTTTCTGCGTAGGGATTGACTCACCCTCCATAGAATCCTATCACTGCAATGGCACGGTTCACCGTGAACTTCTCAGCAAGGGATGTATTGTCATTGAACTTCTCGATCTTTCAGGAGTGCCTGAAGGGGATTATGATATGATCGCACTTCCCCTACGCCTTGCAGGACTTGATGGATCACCGGCACGCATTGTGCTCATGAAACCTTAACAAACAGGGATTATTATGGATATACTCATCGACTCAGTCAACAAACTTGAAACAATTCTCGAACACAGCGGATGTGAAGAGGTTGGCGTACTCCTTGATGTGAAACCGGATGCGGTGAACTGCCAATTCGACCGGGGAGCATGCATGACTGCATCATTTGGGGGAAGAAGTGCAGAATTCGTTACCAGTGATCCAATCCGTGCACAGACAAAAATTTCGTTCATGTTCGGAGCTCCCCTCGATACTCCATCAGTCAGGAGTGCAGCCAGCGCAATGATCAATGTGGCCACTGGTTTTTTCTGCCTTTCGCGTGTTCTGCATGCTTGCCCATATTCGAAACACACGGACTGTATGAGAGAACTCGGATTGGCAATCACGGGAATGCGAGTTTTGTGCATTGGAAGTACACCAGCCATCGAAAATGCGTCTCGTATAGAAATTGTCACAGATCCCAAGGATGCGGATCTGATTCTCATTAACGCAGAGGGCATTATTGATCCAGGGGTCGGAGACCTGATTGCAGAATGCAAAGATACCAAACGAATTATTTGTCTCGGGCCTTCAACCGCCGGTGTAGCCCGGCTCCAGCAGATCGAAAACTGGTGTCCGTATGGAACGAGCGTGTAAAATCCCCTGCACACGAGTGGATTAGTGCATCGTTCTCAAATCCAGAGTGGGGTAAGACTCTTGTTACCAGCATCCCAATAATTTCTTATGCTTTTTGGGTCATCGGGGATACGCAGAAAATTTGACCAGACACTGGTCGATACTGCATTAAAAGTAGGGTCGGTACTGGCCGCTAAATCTTCAGATTGTATTGTCGGAATGGACACCCGCACAACAAGCCCCCTGCTTGCGCATCTGGTTACATCCGGCATAATCGGGGGTGGTGGAACCGCACATGTTGCTGGTATTGTCCCCACTCCTACAGTTGCATTCAACACCCGCTCTGCAAAAACAGGTTGCATGATCACCGCCTCCCATAACCCCGAGGAATACAATGGCCTGAAACTGTTCAATCCCGATGGCTCATCATTCACCCTTACACAGCAGGCAGAGATGGAGACGCTCCTGAAAGCACCACACTGGGCAGACTGGAAGCACCAGGGTAATGTGCAGACATTTGATGCCATCACCCCGCATAAAAACGCAATTCTTGAAATGATAAATATTAAGCAGGGAATTTCCGTTGTCGTTGATTGTGGAAACGGTGCGGGATGTACACTTACCCCCATGCTCCTTACAGATGCAGGTGCAAAAACCACCTGTATCAACTGCGATACCTCAGGCCATTTTTCCCGGCATTCTGAACCTCTCAAAGAACATCTCGGTTACCTGGGGGATATGGTTAAAAAAACCGAATCCGCCTGCGCGGTTGTTCATGACGGGGATGCTGATCGGATGATGGCATTTGATAACCGGGGAAGATATATTGACGGGGATCACCTGCTCATGCTCTTTTCCAAGTACCTTGATGCCGGAAAAGTGGTTACTACAAGCGATGCTTCAATGATCATCGAGGGGATTGCCGAGGTCAGGCGCACTTCTGTTGGGGATTCCTATGTATCTGAAGAACTCCAGAAATGGGGGGATTTCGGGGGTGAACCATCAGGTGCATGGATCTTCCCGAAGATCTCGTTGTGTCCCGATGGCCCGTACGCTGCAGCACTCTTCTGCGAGATAGCATCCGAATGGGATGTCGCATCTGAACTCGATGCAATGCCCGCCTACCCAATACTCCGTGAGTCATTTGTAT
>Ga0265296_1002034_pt1 | contig 21363 bp, 23 predicted proteins | sample MunlanPumphouse1_FD_189073 | JGI IMG/M metagenome (GOLD analysis project Ga0265296, IMG submission 189073) | Groundwater microbial communities from a municipal landfill in Southern Ontario, Canada - Pumphouse #1 | ecosystem: Environmental > Aquatic > Deep subsurface > Groundwater | place... | reverse complement strand
AGATTTGAGAGGAGCTGTCCCTAGTACGAGAGGACCGGGATGGACGCACCTCTAGTGTTCCGGTTGTGCCGCCAGGCGCAGCGCCGGGTAGCTATGTGCGGACCGGATAACCGCTGAAAGCATCTAAGCGGGAAGCCGACCTCAAGAATAGATCTCCCGGATCGTAAGATCCCTAAAGGCCCCTGGAAGACCACCAGGTTGATAGGCCAGAGGTAGAAGCGCAGTAATGTGTGGAGCCGACTGGTACTAATCGGCCGTGAGGCTTGACCATTTTTCCTTTGCCTTTGGAAACTGTTAAGGAATGATCTCTTCACGATTCACTTGGTAGGGCGAATACAAGATTCGCCCCTACGAAAAATGGTTTTTGGATTTTTTTACCGAAAACCGAAAACTGAAAACCGTCTTTAAAAGTTTCCGGTGGCCATGCCGCAGGGGTCACACCCGATCCCATCCCGAACTCGGTAGTTAAGACCTGCAGGGCCGATGGTACTACGTGGGTGACTGCGTGGGAGAGTAGGACGCCGCCGGATTTATTTTCATAGCAACCCCGCCTCTTGATGGAGGCGGGGTTTTTTTTGCAATTGATTAGAACATTATCACGTGATAATGTGAAAAAAGAAAATCAGGAATAGGCGCCATGGAAGAATTGTCGGTCTTACGCCAATACATTGAACAGGGTCGCTACGGTGATGCTCTGCTCTTTATCGACGAGTTGGAAGAGATGTCCAAAGAGGATAAGCTCAACAAGATCTTCAGTTATGCCCTGATTCTCCTGATTCACCTGGTAAAGAAACATGCGGAGCAGCGCACCACCCGATCATGGGATTTTTCCATCGCCTATGCCGTCCTGCAAATCAAGCGAACCAATCTCCGCCGAAAGTCTGGAGGGTTCTACGCCAGCCCCGAGGAGATACAAGAGATTTTGGAAGAGGCTTTTAATTTAGCCTTGAAAAAAGCGGCCTTGGAGGGGTTTGAAGGGGGCCTGGAAGAAACTGAACTGGCAGGCAAGCTCGATAGGGCAGTCATCATCAAAGAGGCCATGGGTGAACTCATAGACCAGGATTGATTTTACGGCCCCGCTCCCATCCCGAACTCGGTAGTTAAGACCTGCAGGGCCGATGGTACTACGTGGGTGACTGCGTGGGAGAGCAGGCCGCCGCCGGATTTATTTTCCTGGCACCAAACCCGCGTCTTGACGGACGCGGGCTTTTTTATTATTTTCGAGTAAAGCAAAGTATTTCCGGGGGCAGAAAATGGCCGTCCAGTATTTGACCGATGACAAGGGCAAAAAGGTCGCGGTGGTGGTGCCCATGGAAGAATGGGAGGCCTTGCAGGCCAAACTGCGGGATTTGACCTTTGAGGAGTTAACCCCGGCGGAGGTGGCGGCATCCGATGCCGCGTGGCAAGATTTCCTGGCGGGTAAGACCAAAACCCTGGCTCAAGTGGTTAAAGAGCAGCTTCATGACCGGGAAGACTAAGCCCGCTTGGCGTTTAGAAATCCAGCATCAATTTGAGAAGAAATTAGCTAAACTGCCACGTCCTGACCGGCAACAGATACTTGCCGCTTTAGAAAAACTGGAAAAAGCTCCCCTCCCCCTGGCCAAATCTCTGAAAGGGCGAACCGATTGGCGGTTGCGGGTCGGTAACTGGCGCATCCTGCTGCGAGTAGATAGAAAAATGCGGGTGATTATCGCCTATGACCTGGGTCCCCGAGGGGATGTCTATAAGTGAATAATAATCCTCCCACTTCGCTAAGTGAAGTCACTAATATTGAATCACTGGGTTTTTTGGTTTTAGTGGAAGATAGGGAATATTTCGTGCCCTTCGCCGACTATCCGGTTTTTCAAGGCGCCTCCATCCAACAAATTTTCCAGATGCAACGTGTATCTCCCACCCAACTGCATTGGCCGGATTTGGACGCAGATATCGAAATCGACGCCCTGGAACAACCGGAGCATTACCCTCTCGTCTTTAAATAGGGGATACCTTAAAATTAATATGGAGGTTCGGGATAGAGTCAGACCCGCTCCCATCCCGAACCCGGTAGTTAAGACCTGCAGGATCGACGGCACTTTGTGGGTTCACAGGCTGGAAGCCTGTGCCACTAAGGGAAATGAGGGCGCCGCCGGATTTATTTTCCATAGCACCAACCCCGCCTCTTGATGGAGGCGGGGTTTTTTTTGCATTCTCCCATGAATAATTTGGTATATAGAAATCTGAGGATAGGGTTATGAAATTTACCATTGAATCAGAGCAAGAAGAGGATGGCCGCTGGCTGGCGGAGGTGCTGGAACTTCCCGGGGTCATGGTCTATGGCCAGACCCGCCAGGAAGCACTGGCCAAGGGTCAGGCTCTGGCGCTGCGGGTGTTGGCGGAGCGTTTGGAACTCCGAATGGACCAGATTGGGCTTAATCATTAATGAAAAGGAAGCAGCTCATCAAGCATCTTACTGGGAATGGAGCCGTCTTTTTAAGGGAAGGCCGCAAGCACTCAATCTATCAAAGGGGACCTTTCAGGACGATGGTCCCCCGGCATATGGAAATAGTGGACGAGTTGGCCAGAAAAATTTGTAAAGACCTGGATATACCATGGGTGGGTGAGCAATGAAATTCAGGGCCATGATCAAAAAAAGCGGTAATTGGTGGATCGGCTGGCTGATTGATCTTCCCGGGGTCAATGCCCAAGAGAAGACCAGGGAAAAACTTCTGGAATCTCTGAAGATTGGCGCCGAAGACCTGCTAAATACAACCGTTCCTTTCGAAGCGGAAGCCCAAATGACCACCATCGAGATTCCCACCCCTGAATGGACCTCGGAAACAGGGGATAATTTTTAACCCGCTCCCATCCCGACCCCGGTAGTTAAGCCCTGCAGGGCCGATGGTACTATGTGGGTTCACAGGCTGGAAAGCCTGTGCCATAAATTTCCTGGCACCAAGCCCGCCTCCTTGTCGGAGGCGGGCTTTTTTAATTTTTGGCAGGGGATGCCGAAGGAGTAGGTAGGAGATCGTGCATCCCTTGGGGGAGGGCTGGTCTCCCGGTAAGGAGAGGAAACTTGCAACCCGCAAAGAGCAGATGGTTTCTATCCTTAGGTTTGGCCCTGGCGTTGGCCTGGCCGGGCCTGGCCCTGGGCGAGGCCACTCAGGGGGCCCCGGCGGCCAAGCCGGAGGAGCGGGCCGCTTCTCCCCCCGTGGAAATTATCAGGGGACGATCGAAGACGCGTGTGGCTCAAAATTCTCCGGCATCCTCTCCCAAGGCCGGGGGAGAGATAAAGCCCCCCCGGAGGATAATCAATGTAAAGATCGACCAAACCCCTAAGCGAGCAGCCGCGGTCAGATCCACCCCCGGGCGGGCGTGAAAAAGAAAATAAGGACGCCGGGCGGCGTTCCTTAGGAAAAATAGAGAGAGGCCCTGCTTTTTTACTCAAGCATCTGCCGCACGGGGTGAGTTTTGGTATTGGCGGCGGGAGCACAGGCTGGAAAGCCTTTGCCACCAGAGGAAATGGTGAGCGGTGCCTACCTGCATGATCTGATACTTAAGGTTGGTTCTGATTACCGGCGATGACAGTTTTTCAAAGCCTGTCATACCGAGCTGCGGTCAAAAAAGTAATATTGTCATTCTGAGTGAAGCGAAGAATCTAGATTCTTCAGTGCGCTGCGCTCCGTTCAGAATGACAGCCCTAATAATACTTGTTTTTGAACGCAACCCGGTATCAGTCCTCCGCCAGGTCCACTTCGGCGTTCAGGGTGAGGTGCACCTGTCTGCCCGACATGAAGCCGCCGTGCTCCATCTCCATATTAAACCGCATGCCGAAATCCTCCCGGTTGATCGCGGCCGTGGCCTGGAAGCCGAAGCTGGTGTAGATTTTTCCGTCATCATCAAAATGGGCCGGCCCGGCCCAGCGCGCGTCCAGGGTCACCGGCCGGGTGACGCCCCGGATGGTCAGGTCCCCATGGACCAGGGCCCGGTCCAGGCCGTCCGGCTCCACCCGGGTGCTGGTAAAGGTGATGGTGGGGTGTTGCTCCACATCCAGGAAATCCGGGCTCTTGAGGTGCTTATCCCGATCGGCGACCCCGGTATAAATAGTGGTGGCGTCGATCTCCACCTGCAGGGTGGAGGCCGCGACGTTTTCAGGATCGAATAGGAGGACGCCAATGATCCGGTTGAATTGCCCCGGCACCCAACTCACCATCATATGGCGCACCGCGAACTGCGCGGCGCTGTGGTTGGCATTGATGATCCATCTGGCCATGATATCTCCTTGAGAAAGCGTTGATTTCCCGGGGTTGCCGGACCGGTGGAGAAGGGCCGGATACGCAGCCCTCGGCCCCCGCAGGTGAGGAAACGGTGGGCGGTGTCCGTCTACATTGATGGTGCGCAGGGCGCACCCTACCTAGATAGCCTATTATCCGAAGATAATTACCGGATGGAGTAATGTCACTGTCAGCGGTTGACAAAACTGCCGGAATTTTTATGTTAAAGGGGTGAGGACCCGACCTGCCCGCGTTGCCCCGATGGTCTTCAAGAAGCCGGTTAGGGAACCCGAAAAGACCATGGTTAGGGGTGACGAGGGCGGTAATGAAGGGTAGATGGCCATTAAGGTCAAGGAGGCGGTCCTGGAAACCCCTGGCGGGACCGCGTGCGGTGTGCCCGGATCGAGACAGGGGAAGCGCACCCTGGTTTGCCCCCGGTGCGGCCGCGACCCGGAGACGATGGTCGATTAGGCCCGGTGGTGAGCCAGCCGGGGCCGAGAATTCATCTAGATAGGGAGGGGAAGAAGATGGCGCCCGTGCATATGCAGCCCATCGCGGCCCTGATCGCCGGTATCCTGATCCTGGTGCAGCCGCGGCTGCTCAATTATATCGTTGCCATTTATCTCATTATCATCGGGGTCATGGGCCTGACGCGCTACTGACGGGGACGCGGCTCTTCCGGTGGCGTCCGCTTTTTAGGGACTGCCCTCTTATAAAGTTCCAGGTTCCAAGTTCCAGGTTCCAAGTTATATAGATCCATCAGGAACTTTTCATAATTTACGGGTGAGCCAACGGCCCATTTGCGACCGGTTGGGCCAAGCCGAAGATGGGAAGATCGATGCTTATGAAGAAGCCTAACTTTCTGAGCCGCGCCGGCCTCCTGCTTGTGCTTTTGTGGGGCCTCAGTTTTTCCCTGCCGTTAAGCGCCGGGGAAGAAATCTCGGAATATGGCAATACCTTCCAGTGGGTGACCGTGGGTCTGGTGGCGGTGAAGGCCGAAGTGGTAAAGTCCCCGGCCAAGCTGTACCTGGGTTTGGGAAACCGCAAGGAACTACCGGAAGGCCGGGGGATGCTTTTTTTTATGCCCCAGGTGCAGGTGCAGAATTTTTGTATGCGGGCCATGCAATTCCCCATCGATATTATCTGGATAGTGGGAGGGAATGTTGCTGGCCTGGAAAAAAACATCTCTCCCCAATTCCCCGGCACCCTCTGTTCGCCCCAGCCGGTGAACTACGTTCTGGAAGTGCCCGGGGGGTTCTCCGACCGCTACGGTATTAATGTGGGCGATCCGGTGAGCTGGTAGCCGGGGGAGCCGGCGAGGGCGGTAAGCAGATAAAGGCAGGGGTGGGCGGCGCCCACCCCATCTAGTGCGCTCATCCTTACCCACAACTAGCGGGATGGAGAGGGCTCATAACAGATATAGGGCACTTTTATGGGCCTTATGCCCCCCTCTCCCCCCGGGGGGGAGAGGGAAATAATCGAAATATCCATAAGATACAAACTTATGGGTAATGGACAGCCCAGTGCGCGGGGCGAGCCTGACCTGCGCAGGCTGGAAAGCCTGGGCAACCAGCCTGGCCTCACAATCCTTGCCAACCTGGTTTTCCTGTTTTATATTCCCATGATGGACCCAAATGAACCTAGGCTGACCGAACTGGAACGAAGAGTTATTCTGGCCCTGCAGCGGGACCTGGAGGTCACCCCCCGCCCCTTCCTGGAAGTGGCCGAGCTATTGGGGGTGCCTGAGGAAGAGTTGCTGGCCGCCATCCGCAGCCTGATGGACCAAGGGTATATCCGCCGCTTCGGGGCCACCCTGCGCCATCAGAAGTCCGGCTATGCCGCCAACGCCCTGGTGACCTGGCGGGTGCCGGAAAAAGATGTCTCCGCCATCGGCAAGAAGCTGGCCGCCAACCGGGAGGTGTCCCACTGCTACGCCCGCACCCCCGCCCCCTCCTGGCCCTATAACCTCTATACCATGATCCATGGCAAGAGCTCCGAGGAATGCGCCCGGATCGCGGCCCGCCTGGCCGGGGAGGTCGGGATCACCGATTACCAGTTGTTGTTCAGTGAAACGGAACTGAAAAAAACCACCATGCGCTATTTTAAGGAAGAGGAGGGTGGAAGCAGCGGGTGAAGTGAGCAGTGAGCAGGGAGAAAAGATGGCCCGATGAGTCCTGGCAGTTGCTGCTTACTGTTCAATGCTCCTTTATCTCCCAGCCCTTCCCTTAAAAACATTTCAGCCAAGTGATGGCGGCCACGGGCTGCCCTAGAAGCTGAGGAATTGGCGGGCAGTGCCCACCCTAGGTTAACCAGCAGGTTTGTGAAGATATTTTGGTATCTAGGCCTACCTGGCATTTCTAGATATTCTATATTTGCGCCTTGGCTTGAGGCTTATTTTCCCGGAAAAGTTTTTCATGGGCCATTGGCCCACCCATAAATCATGAAAAGGCTGGAGGGGCTAGCCTCCGTGCCCGCTATTCCGGGAGGCGGCCAGAGACGGCCGCCCCACCAAATCGCCGCGTTTTATTAACTTTTCAAAACAGTGAATTTGGTGCGTAGGACGCACCCTACAAAAACTTTTCAGGAGAAACGCGATGCCTTCTTTTGCCAATTCGGAGCGGGTCTTTCAGACCGCGTTGCAGTTGATGCCCGGGGGCGTGAACAGTCCGGTGCGGGCCTGGGGCGCAGTGGGGCTCAGTCCCCGGGTGATCGCCCGGGGGGAGGGGGCCCGGGTCTATGATGTGGACGGCAATTCCTATCTGGATTATGTGGCTTCCTGGGGCCCCCTGATCCTGGGGCACGCCTACCCCCAGGTGGTGGCCGCGGTGCAGGAGGCCGCGGCCCGGGGCACCAGTTTCGGGGCCCCCACGGCCGGGGAGGTGGAATTGGCCCAGATATTGTTGGGCGCGGTTCCCGGCCTGGAGATGGTCCGGCTGGTGAGTTCCGGCACCGAGGCCTGCATGAGCGCATTAAGGTTGGCCCGGGGCGCGACCGCGCGGTCTCGCGTCATTAAATTTGAGGGCTGCTACCACGGCCATGCCGATTCTTTTCTGGTGGCCGCGGGCAGCGGCGTGCTCACCCAGGCCATTCCCGGCAGCCCCGGGGTGCCCCCGGAGATCGCGGGGCTCACCATACCGTTGCCCTACAATGACCTGGAGCGGGTGGCCCAGGCCCTGAAACAATACCCCGGAGAAGTGGCGGCCATCTTTGTGGAGCCGGTGGCCGGGAATATGGGGGTGGCGCCGCCGCAGCCGGGATTTCTGGAGGGGCTGAGAAGGCTCTGTGATCAGGAGGGGTGCCTCCTGGTCTTCGATGAAGTGATCACCGGCTTTCGGGTGGATTGGGGCGGGGCCCAGGCCTTTTACGGGATCAAACCGGACCTCACCTGCCTGGGGAAGATCATCGGCGGCGGTCTGCCGGTGGGGGCCTACGGGGGGCGGCGGGACCTGATGGCCCAAATGGCCCCGGTGGGACCGGTCTACCAGGCCGGGACCCTCTCCGGGAATCCGGTGGCGGTGGCCGCGGGGATCGCCACCCTGGAAGCCCTGGATGAGCCGGGAGCTTATGACTCTCTTGAAGCAAAAGGGGAGTGGCTGGCCCGGGAACTGGCCGGGGCCGCAACCCGCCGGGGGGTGCAGGTGACCATCAACCGGGTGGGGTCGATGCTTACCGTGTTCTTTAGCAAGGGGCCGGTCACCCGTTTGGAAGAGGCCAAGGCCGCGGATTTGGCTAAATTCCGGAGCTTTTTCCAGGGCATGCTGGCAGAGGGGGTCTATCTGCCGCCGTCCCAGTTCGAGGCCTTTTTCATCTCCACGGCCCACACCCAGGAGGACCTGGAATACACGGTGGCCGCGGCGGACCGGGTTTGGGCCAAGACTTAACCCTGTCTGAGTATCTGTCTGAAAAGATGGGCCTCACGCAAAGGCGCAAAGACGCAAATATTAGGATATATGGAAGTGCAGGTGGGGCTCCGCACCAAAATCGCTTCACAAACATGGAGGTTGAGGGAGGGGGGCACTGCCCAGCAATTCCTTGGCTTCCAGGGCGGCCCATGGCCGCCGAGTATCTGCCTAATCGTTTCAGGATTTACGGGTGAGCCACAGGCTCATGCATCAGCCCCTGGGAATGCCTTACAAAATACAGGTTCTCATAACTCCCCCTCCCCCAGTGCTGATCATTACCCACAAGTATTTCTCATGGTGGCACAGCCTTTCCAGGCTGTGCCGAAAAGCCCGCACAGGCTGGGAAGCCTGTGCCACCAAAGACTGTCTTAAATCCAAAGCTGTTCACGTAAGTACCAAGAGATGATGCAAGGTCATTTCTCTTGTCATTCTGAGGGAGCCGAAGGCGACTGAAGAATCTCTCATTTCGTTGAGAAATCTAGATTCGCAACGAAGCTTCGCTCCGTTCAGAATGACAAATATTGGTTAAGTTAGCGCCGAGGACCCCGGGGTGGAGAGGGAAAGAATTGAAATATCCATGAGATACAAACTTATGGGTAAAGGTTCGCCCCTACCTTCTAATACCTTTTGGGTACGAATTGGTATTAAAACTTAAGCAAGATAGTCTTGGAACAGCAAACCAGGGGTTGGGGTGAAACACCCCCCCGGTTTGGGGAAAATGTCCCGACCAGGAGGGGAAGTTTACCGGTGAGTCCGGGAAGAGCGGTTCTGTGAAAAAATTAACTTAATAATTCTAGCCAGTTTTCCCTCACGTCTAAATACTGGAGTTTTTGGCTAGTTGGCAGGCACCTTGCATAAATGAATCTGGTGATTCATTTTGGAGTAAGGAGGTGGTTCCTGGCAACTGTTTGGAAATTCGATTAATTAACCGATTTTAGGCTTCATACTAAGGGTTATTTTACCTGAGGAGGGAACTCATGGCAGACAAAGTTCCAGGAAAAGCTTGGGTAGTGGTATTTGCGGGCACGGCGGTCAACCTTTGTTTGGGAATCTTGTACGCTTGGAGCGTCTGGTCCAAGGCGCTGATCAACGAGAAGAACGCTCTGGCCGGCATGGTCCAGGAGGGTCTTAATGCAGGGTGGCCCTATCTGACCAATTCCCAGGCTGCCGACCCCTTTATGCTTTGCGTCATTATCTTTACCTTGTTAATGATTCCTGGCGGCAAAATTCAGGATAAATACGGGCCCAAAGTGGGCGCCATCACCGGCGGTCTCTTCCTGGCGTTGGGCTGCATCATTGCCGGCGTGATGAAGAGTTATACCGGTCTGATCATCGGTTTTGGGATCTTCGGCGGCATCGGTATGGGCATCGGTTACGCGGCGCCCACCCCCGCAGCCTTGAAATGGTTCGGCCCTCACAAACGGGGCTTGATTGCCGGTTTAGTGGTGGGCGGTTACGGCGGCGCGGCTCTCTACGTGTCCCCCCTGGGCGCCTGGCTCCTGGCCACCGGCGGCCTTACCTATAGTTTTGTCGTTCTGGGCATCCTCTTTGCGATAGTCACCATCATCGCCGGTTCTCTGCTGGCCTGGCCCGAACCCGGTTATGTGCCGCCGGCGGCGCCGGTTAAGGCGGGGGCGGCCCCGGCCAAGGCTGCGGGCACCATGGTGGACTGGGCTCCTTCGGAGATCATCAAGACCTGGCAGTTCTATGCCCTGGTGCTGATGTTCGTCGCCACCACCCAGTCGGGCCTGATGGTTATCTCCATTGCTTCGCCTTTGCTGGCGGGCGCGGCTAAAGCCGTTCCCTTCCTGGTGGCCCAGTCCTGGATCCTGGCTTCTTACGGCGGTTTGGTGAACGCCTCGGGCCGGGTGGGCACCGGTATGTATTCGGATAAGATCGGCCGGGGCAACGCTTATGCCGTGAACTGCATCGTCTCCGCCGTCTGTCTCTTCCTGATGCCCTCCATTGTCGGGGCCAAGAATGTCTTCCTGCTGTTCGTGGCCGTGGGCATCGCCTACTGGCAATACGGCGGCGGCTTGTCGCTGATGCCCTCCTTTACCGCCGACTTCTTCGGCGCCAAGAACTTGGGCATGAACTACGGCCTGGTCTTCCTGGGATGGGGCGGCGGTTTCTTCATGGCCAAGATCGCCGGGGTCGTTAAGGACAACACCGGCAACTATGATTTGGCCTTCTATCTGTCCGGGGTAGTGCTGATCGCTGGGGTACTCCTCTCCTGGGTTACCAAGAGGCCGATCCTCGAGCACGAAAAGTAAGGGCGATTCCAAGCTTCTCAATGATTAGAGAGCTGTGGAAATTAATCAGATAACCTGAGAAGGCAGGGAAGTTTCCCTGCCTTCTCTATTGTCAGCGAAATTGCGTGGTAGGTATGCCTTCAAATCCATGGCCTGTCCCTTTCATTCTTGATCCCCTTCATCTAGAAATTGGCTCAGCCGTCTTTTTTGCGGTTTCCATACTCGTGGCGGTCACCATCAATGGGGAGGCCCAGGCCTTTATGGCCAACTTTTTGGGTGATAACCGCCCTGGGGCCAAGGACCGCTTCCATTTCAATGCCATCTTGCACCTGAGTTTCCTGGGGACGATCTGTTATCTGGTGGGGGGCTTCGGCTGGTCCCGGGGCGTGGAGATCGATCCCAGCAAGTTCGAGCATCCCCGGGCCTACACCGTCATCACCCGCCTGGCCGGGCCGGTGGCCAACCTGATTTTGGCCGGTATCGCCGGCAGCCTGGTATCTTTCGTAAAAATCCTGGAGTACGACCCCCGGGGCATGTTAATGGTCATCGGCGTTAACGTGGCCACGGCCGTCTATAACCTCATCCTTTTGCCGCCGTTGGCCGGGGGCGTTCTCGTGGCGGTTCTTTTACCCCCGGGACTGGCTAAGGCGAAGTGGTTGTTTGAGCAGGCAGGGCCTTACCTTATTGTGGCCATCATCTTACTGGAAAGAATCAGGGGGGAATTGCCCTTTAGAGGTTACCTCGATCCGGTGGTTGTGGCGGTGTTTAATTTTATCAAACTATGAGGGGCAGCCCCGGCCCGGTGGCGGGGATGGTTAGCCGGCCGCAAGGGCAGGCCCCTTGGCGTTGGCCGGGGAAATGATAAATTATTTGATGACGTCTGGATTAGTGTTGAAAAAGCCTTAAAGAAAAAAGGACATAATCCCGCTATCTCTAAAAGGTGGGGAAAATTTCTCAAACCAGGCGCGGGAGGCGGCATTTCGCCAGATACGACTTCATCAAGATCCCGTGGACGAGATCCGTTACGAGAATGACCCCGACTGCCCCTTCCGCCTGGAGTGAGGCGGTTTTGTTGGTAAGCATAAGTTGTAGGGGCGGACGCGCTGTCCGCCCTCAGGGGCGCACACATGGGTGCGTCCCGACAGTACAAACCCAGATATCCTCCACGTTAAAATACTATCCAGAGTTCTTTATGAAAATACTAGTCACCGGCGCGGCCGGGCAATTAGGGCGGGCTTTGGTGCAGGAGATGGGGCGCCGGGACTTAGAGTGCGCGGCCACCGACCTGGCGGAGATGGATATTACCAACTGGGACGCGGTGTGGGGCGTTCTTAACCTTCACCGGCCCGAGGTGGTGGTCAACGCGGCCGCGGCCACCCGGGTGGATGACCTGGAAAGCGACCCGGACCTGGCCTTCAAGGTCAACGCCGGGGGGCCCCGGAACCTGGCGGTGGCCTGCCGCCGCCTGGGGGCCAAGCTGGTGCAGGTGTCCACGGATTACGTCTTTGACGGGGAAAAACCAGGCCCCTACCAGGAATGGGACGCGCCCAACCCCCTGTCGGTCTATGGCCTGAGCAAGCTTTTGGGAGAAGAGTGGGTGCGGCAGCAGTGCCCGGACCATTTCATCGTGCGCACCGCCTGGCTTTACGGCCTGCCCGGCCCCAATTTCATCACCACCATCCTGGCCCGGGCCCGGAGCGGCCAGGAGTTGCAAGTGGTCCACGACCAACGGGGCACCCCCACCAGCGCCCTGGCCCTGGCGCCCCAGCTCCTGGCCCTGGCGGCCACCGAGGCCTTCGGCACCTATCACGCCACCTGCCACGGGGAGACCACCTGGTATACATTTGCACTCCTCATTTTGGAACGGGCCGGGTTGTCCGTCCGGGTGCATCCTTGCGAGACCCGGGAATACCCCCGTCCGGCTCCCCGGCCGGCCAATTCGGTGCTGGAGAACCGCCTGCTCCGGCTGGAGGGGCTGGACCTGATGCCCCCCTGGGAGGAGGCGTATCACCGGTTCTGGGATCTGTACGGGGAGCAGTTATGAGTGCCATCCTGGTAACCGGGGGAGCCGGTTTCATCGGCGCCAATTTCGTTCATTATCTAAGGCGGCAACGCCCGGAATGGACCGTCATCAACCTGGATCTCCTCACCTATGCCGGTAATCCGGAGAACCTGGCCGCGCTGGAGGGGGACGCCGGGCACATCCTGGTCCCGGGGGATATTGGGGATCGAGACCTGGTGGCCTCCCTGTTCAGCCGCTACGGCATCACCCGGGTGGCCCATTTTGCCGCGGAGACCCATGTGGACCGCTCCATTCTGGACCCCGGGGTCTTTGTGCGCACCAACGTCCTGGGCACCTTCACCCTGCTGGACGCGGCCCGCCAGGCCTGGCAGGGCCTGACCGGGGCAGAGCCCCGATTCCTCCATATCAGCACCGATGAGGTCTATGGTTCTTTGGGTCCCCAGGACCCGCCCTTCACCGAAGAGACGCCCTACGCGCCCAACAGCCCCTATGCGGCCTCCAAGGCGGGCGCGGATTTTCTGGTGCGCTCCTATTTTCACACCTACCGGCTGCCAACCCTGATCACCAACTGCTCCAACAATTACGGACCCTATCAGTTCCCGGAAAAGCTGATTCCCTTCACCCTCAGCCAGGCCCTGGCCGGGAAACCCATTCCCATCTACGGGACCGGCTCCAACATCCGGGACTGGATTTATGTGGAAGACCATTGCCGGGCTTTGCTGACGGTGCTGGAACAGGGGCGGCCCGGGGAGACCTATAACCTGGGGGGAAGGCAGGAGAAGCCTAACCTGGAGCTGGTGCGGCTGCTGCTCAAGCTGCTTAAGGAGATGCGGCCCGGCCTCGGGCCGGTGGAAGAGCTGATCACCTTGGTCACGGACCGTCCGGGCCACGATTGGCGCTACGCCCTGGGTATCGCCAAGATTGTCAGGGAATTGGGCTGGCAGCCCCAGGTGGACCTGGAGGAAGGGCTCAGGCGCACCATCGCCTGGTATCTGGACCATGGGGATTGGCTGGAGCGGGTGCGCTCCGGGGCTTACCGGGACTATTTGCGCCGGCAATACGGCGGCGCGGTGGTTTAAGAGAAGTTCAAGGTTCAAAGTTTTGGCCATGACTCCCTGCTTAGAAAAGTTCCAAGTTCCTGGTTCCAAGTTGTAAGGTGACCATTGCCCACCAATTCCTCTGATTTTTTTATTCTCGTTCCCAAGTTGTACTTGGGAACGCACTTGCAGCCCAAGCTGGGCTTGGGCGACGCCCCCCCGGCCGCGACGGCTGATCAACTTCCAATACGCAAAGCCAAGCTTTGCGCCTACCTGGGTTCCCAAGCGCAGCTTGGGAACCAGAAAAGACTTTCGCAGAGGTCTCGATTTGGTATAAGGAAGCGGGGAATGCCGGATTAGAGTGCTGGAATATTCATAGATAATATTGTAAAGTTTGTAAAATATCAGGAAGGCGTATGACTTACTCCTATGACACCCTGGTGAGCTGGGACCGGGACCACCTCTGGCACCCTTTCACCCAGATGCAGGGGTTCCGGGAAGAGGAACTTCTGGTCATCACCCGGGGCGAAGGGGTCTACCTCTTTGACCTCCAGGGGCGGCGTTATCTGGACGGGGTCTCCTCTTTGTGGACCAATGTCCACGGGCATGGCCGTCCGGAGTTGGACCAGGCAGTCAGAAGCCAGCTGGAGCAGGTGGCCCACAGCACTTTGCTGGGTCTGGCCCATCCCCCGGCCATTGTTCTGGCCCGCCGCCTGGCGGAGATCACCCCCCCGGGGCTCACCAGGGTTTTCTACTCCGACAGCGGCTCCACCGCGGTGGAAGTGGCCCTGAAGATGGCCTTCCAATATTGGCAGCTTAAGGGCCAGCCCCAAAAGCAGCGCTTCCTGAAATTAAGCGGCGCTTATCACGGCGATACCGTGGGTGCGGTGTCCGTGGGGGGAATCGCCCTATTTCATGATATTTTCCGGCCCTTGCTCTTCGAGACCCTGGAGGCCCCGGCCCCTTACTGCTACCGCTGCCCCGAGCCTCAGGATTGCCGGGACCGGTGTCTGGCCCGGCTGGAAGAATTGCTGGCGGCCCATCACCAGGAACTGGCCGCACTGATCCTGGAGCCGGTGATGCAGGGGGCCGCGGGCATGATTCCCCAACCCCCGGGCTATCTGGCGAAGGTGCGGGAATTGACGCGGCAATACGGCGTTCTCCTTATTGCCGATGAAGTGGCCACGGGGTTCGGCCGCACCGGGCGGATGTTCGCGTGTGAACATGAGGGGGTGAGCCCTGATTTGCTGTGCCTGGCCAAGGGCATTACCGGGGGGTATCTCCCCCTGGCCGCGACCGTGGCCACAGATGAGGTCTATCAGGCCTTTTTGGGAGAATACCAGGATCTCAAGGCCTTTTTCCACGGCCACACCTATACCGGCAATCCCCTGAGCGCGGCCGTGGCCCTGGCCAACCTGGATATCTTTCAAAAAGAGGCAGTGATCCAGTCTCTCCCGGCCAAGATCGAGAAGCTCCGCGTGCTGCTGGAGGAGATGAAGGCTAACCCCCACGTGGGGGACATCCGCCAGCGGGGTTTGATGGTGGGGATTGAGCTGGTTAAGAATCCCGAGACCAGGGAGCCCTTCCCGTTGGCCCGCCGCACCGGCCACCGGGTAATCCTGGCGGCCCGGCAAAGGGGCGTTATTCTCAGGCCCTTGGGGGATGTCGTGGTCTTGATGCCCCCTTTGTGCATCTCCCTAGCGGAGCTGGAAACCCTGGGCCGGGTAACCTATGAGTCTATTTGCCAGGGAGTAAAGGAGGCCTGACGTCAAGTACGTTATCTACAATATTCCATTGATAATAGAATATTGTTGATAAATATTTAAAACTAGTTTAATAGGGTAAATTAGATGAAATGTTTCAACTAAGAATCTGCTGATAATGTGACGATCCGGATAATAAGATGAGTGCACGGATGCAAACTCAGGATACGAACCACAAGGAAGTGTTAAGAGCCCTCAAGGTCTTGGTGGTGGATGACATTTCTGCGGTCCGGAATATCCTTTGCCAGGTTATCCGCACTTTAGGGGTGGAAGGGCGGATTGACGGGGCGAAAGATGGTTTGGAAGCCTGGGAGATGGTGCAATCCGGCGATTACGATATGGTGGTCTGTGATATCCGCATGCCCCGGATGAACGGTCTGGAACTGAAGAAACTCCTGCGGGCCACCCCCAGGTTGGCGGACCTGCCGTTTTTGATGATTACCGGAGAGGTTTCGGAGGAGATGATGGCTTCCGCGGTGGAAGGCGAACTGGACGGCTATCTGCTTAAGCCCTTTCCCAGCGCGGCCTTGAAAAAGCGGATGCTGCAACTGTTGGGGAATAATAATAATAATAATCCCGCAAGGTGCGCCCTGGAGGATTAGAGCCCCTGGGGGGTTTAAATAAGTTCTTCGGCGAGGGAGGCGGCCATGGATCGCGAATGGAAGCAGGCGTTGGAAGAGGCCCTGGAAAAGATAGAGGCCATCGGCTTCTTCGCGGCCATCGGCATGCATTTTGCGGAATCCACCCCCCTTTTGAGTGAAGATGTGGGGGATAAGGTCAAAGGCACTCCCTGGGAAAGGTTTTCTTCTACGGACCAGTGCTTTAAAATGATCCACCAATTGGCCACCAAGGCCTGGCATAATTTGGAAGGGATCGCCATTTCTCCGGAGGCAAAAATAGCAGGTCTGGGAGGACTGGTAGGAGAAAAGAGAGACTTTGTAAAAGAGATAACAGAGCCGGAAGAAGCAAAGACCGTTACTGAGCTTCCCTCTTACTGCCAAATAATAGCCGGTGAGATCCGCCTCCTTAAAACCATGGGAGAATCAATTGTGTCCTGGGCGGGAGATGAGAAACAGGCCAAGGATCTGGATCATGAGCGGGTCAAGGGCCTGGGGGAAATGATCATCAATACGGCCGACACTATTTATGAAAGTCTGCAGGGACAGAGAGAAAAGATTAATAAAGAAAGTTTCGGGGGAGAAGGGTTGGAAAAACGGCTGGGGAAACCCCTGGAATTGATCGGGGGGGAACTGAACGGCATCAAGGCTTTCGGGGCCTCCCTGGTGGCCATGGGCATGGCCTGCCCCGCCGGTTTTAAGCTCAACCCCCGGGAGATTAAGGCCATCGGGCAGATGATCGTGGAGCTGGCGAATAAAGTAACGGAGAAATTGAGCCAGGCCGACCCGCCGCAACTCTCCCTGGTCTCAGGCTGAATTGCAAGACGGCCGCGGCCCGGCTAGATCTGTCAGGCCCGGTCTTGCAACCCCCGCGCTATCTCCGCCGCCACCCGCCTGGCCGCAGCTACCTGGTCGCTGGCCGCGCGGATGGGGCGGCCCACCACAATATAGTCGGCCCCATTCCTGATGGCTTCGTAAGGGGTGACGATGCGCCGCTGGTCGTCCCCGGCCACCTCGCCCCAATCCGGACGGATGCCGGGGCAGACCACCAGAAGATTCTCCCCGCAGGCCTTCCTCACCGCGGCGGCTTCCCGGCCGGAGCAGACCACGCCCCGGCAGCCGGCGTCCTGGGCCATTTTCGCCCGGTCCACCACCAACCGGGTGAGATTTTCCGTGTATTCCGGTTTATAGCCCAGGGTTTGGAGGTCCGCGGCGGCATTGCTGGTGAGGACCGTCACGGCCAGGACATTATGAGCCGTTCCCGCGACAATCTTTTTCAATCCCGTGGGGCCCAGGTCGCTGGGCACGGTGACCAGGGCCACGCCGGTGGTGATGGTCTTCAGGGCGCCCAGGACCGTGGCGGGGATGTCGTAGAGCTTTAAGTCAAGGAAAACCTTTTGTGGGCCAAGTTTATCCGTAAGGTTCTGTAAGAATCCGGCGCCCTCAGCCAGATAAAGCTCCAATCCCACTTTGAAGAGGCCTACTTCATTTTTGAGCAGCTCTAGATGGCGCCAGGCTGCCGCTTTATCGGCAACATCCAGGGCAAAGATCAGGCGCTCTTTGGCTGGCAACATTTAATTCTCCCTTAGTTTACAGGGGTGGGCTTGGGTCTGCCGGGGCCGCGGTTTGCCGGCACCCGGACGGTATTGCCGACTATAAAAGAATCTGCTGGTGTTGACAAGAAGGATAAGCTTGGGTTAACAAGTAAAATTTCGGGACGCTTTCAGGAGGGTCCCAGCCCATTGTGGTTGATAAGGAAGCAAGCATGCCTCCAGGGGATCAGTCTCAGAGCCGGATAAAGACCAGGCTGCGTAATTGCAGCAAAAATCTGCTGCTGGTCTTTTTAAGCCTGGCGTTCGCCCTGGGTTTGGTGGAGATCGCCCTGAGGATTCATAACCCCCTGGGCTTCAGCATCAAAGGCTACAAGATCATCCTGCCGTCCAACAAGAACGAAGTGATCCATCATAGCAGTTCGAGCAAGTTGGACCGGACCGTTTATTTGCACCGGAATTCCCTGGGATTTCGAGGAGATGAACCGTCCCAGGACTGGGACCGGTGGTTGAGCATTGTGGCCGTGGGTGGCAGCACGACGATCTGTTTTGAGCTGGCCGATGACAAGACCTGGGCCCAGGTCCTGGGAGAAAAATTAAAAAATAATTTTCCTAGGGTGTGGATTAATAATGCCGGCTTGGCCGGTCATTCCACCTTTGGCCATATTATCCTGTTGGAGAATTTTCTGGTGAAGTTGCGGCCCAAGGTAGTGATTTTTCTCGTGGGCGTTAATGATACGGGATTGGTGGAACATGGCAACGATGTGGATACGAGCCTCCACCAGGGTTTGCGATGGGATTCTTTCCGCTCCCTGGAAAGATTGACTGGGGCCTTGGCGGATCACAGCGAGGTGGCAGCCTCGATCCTTAACCTGAAGAGGTATTTTTTCCCGAAGGTTACCTGGGCGCCACCCCAGCGGGAGGTTGACCTGAACACCGAACCTGTGGTGGAAATGTCAGAGGCAACCAAGGCCGCGCTGGCCCGGGATTTTCAGGCGAAATATCTCAAACCCTATGAAATGCGCGTGCGCACCTTGGTCCGCATCTCCAGAGAAAACCACATACTGCCCGTCCTGATGACCCAACCGGCCCTTTATGGCCATTGCCGGGATGACGTGACCGGGGTGGATTTATCCAAGATAAGGATCATGGATGGTATTAACAGCGGGTTTTACTGGGATATTCTGGAGATCCTGAACGGGGCCACCAGGAAGGTGGCCCAGGAGGAGAAGGTTTTCATGATCGATCTGGCCCGGGAAGTCCCCAAGAGCTCGAAATATTATTACGATCTGATTCATTATGACAATGTGGGCGCCGCAAAAGTGGGGAGCATTGTTTACCAGCATCTCTATCCCTATCTGGCGCAGAAGTTTCCAGGCCAGGTCTTGACCGCGGGTGGGAGCTCTGACAAAGATTAACCCCAGATTCGCCCAGCTTTTATTGGCCCCCAGGCTTTCTCAGATAAGAATCCACCTTCTGTAAATCCTCGGGGGTGTCCACTTCCAGGGTGTCACCGGTGGTTTCCACGATGTGGATGGGGAAGCCGTGTTCCAGGGCCCGGAGTTGTTCCAGCTTTTCCGCGGCCTCCCAGCGGCCCGGCGGCAGGGTGACGAATTTCTGGAGAAAATCCACCCGGTAAGCGTAAATGCCGATGTGTTTATAAAAATAGGGTGCCGCGCCGTCCCGCCAGTAGGGCAGGAGGCTCCGGGAGAAATATAGGGCCCGGTGGTGGTGATCGAAGACCACCTTGACCACGTTGGGGTTCAAGGCCAGCTCCAGGTCGTCCACCCGGCGGGCCGGGGTGGCCATGACCGCCAGGGGGTCTTGTAACAGGACCGCGGCCAACTGCCGGATGAGTTCCGGGGGAAAGAGGGGCTGGTCCCCCTGGATATTGATGACCAGGTCCTCCGGGGCCAGGCCCAGGAGACCCGCGGCTTCGGCCAGGCGGTCGCTGCCGGAGGGGTGATCCGCTTGAGTCATGACCGCCTGCCCGCCAAAACCGGCGACAGCGTCCCGGATGCGTTCGTCATCGGTGGCCACCCAGACCGCGTCCAGCCCTGGAACCAGTAAGGCCTGCTCATAAACCCGCCGGATCAGGGGCTTTCCCAGGACAGCCGCCAGGGGCTTGCCGGGAAACCGGGTGGAGCCGTAGCGCGCGGGGATGAGGGCGATGGTTTTCATATCGAATAAATTATTGGAACATAAATTACGTAGGCCGGCGAAAATTTCTCATTAACTTTTATCATAAAAATACAGGATTTAAACCCTCCACTTCGCCAATATAATATCTGATCATCGTTAAACTCTCCGAGATTTAAGCTTTTCAAATAGCTGGTTCGCATTTGAGAGGAAAATTTCTTTAGCAGTATTTGACAAGACAGTGGAGCAAACAGCCGGGCCAAAATCCTGACCTTTTGCCAATTCAAGCCAATCCTCAGGCAAAGATTCTTCCATACGATTGGTCATCCCGCCAGTTTCATCTGAGGCGATATGATAAATCCTCTTAATTCCAGATGAAATGAGCCGAACAAGACACATCGGACATGATTCTAACGATGTGTAAAGGGTAAATCCACTGAAATTGCTGAGATTATGGTATTTTTCTTCGAATTTGTTCATTACTACCATTTCAGCATGTCGATCACTACGAAAATATGGGTAGAATACCTCATTATGTCCAAAGCTAATTAATTCACCAATACTATTGACAATAACAGAACCAACTCCAAAATTGCCACGATATACAGCTTTTAATGCAAATATGCAACTTAGCCATGCAAACTCATCATCTTTATAGTCCGTGTTGATGGTATAATCAAAAAGCAACCTTTTCCAATGCAATATATTGTTATGTTGTTTATCATCCTGCATGGTAATGGTTCCCAATGCCTTTAAACCTATTTCCCTTATATCATTTAATCCGGGCATATAAACCCCTTGAAAATTGAAAGAATCAGTAACCATATTAATTCTATATTAATACCAAGGAAAATTTCCGTCAAATATATTCCCCGGCAGCAAAAGCATTTGGTCACAAGCGCTTGACAAAAATGTTTTACTGCTTATCGTTTTCATAGTGATATATAGAAGTTAGCTAGACGAAGACGGAGGTTCACAAAATAATGGCGGTTCGATTGGACAAGTTAACCTATAAGGCCCAGGAGGCGCTCTCCGGCGCCCAGGAGCTGGCCCGGCGGCTGCAAAATCCCCAGATGGAGCCGGCCCATATGCTCCGCACCCTCCTGGCCCAGGAAGAGGGGTTGATCCCCCCTCTCCTTAAAAAAATGGAAATTGATCCCCGGCAACTCATCCAGGGAGCGGAGGACCTCCTCACCCGGCTGCCCAAGGTCAGCGGCGAGGCCCAGGTCTATCTTTCCCCGGCTTTGAATAAGGTCCTGGACGAAGCCTTTAAGCAGGCGGACCGGATGAAGGACGAGTACGTCTCCACGGAGCATCTCTTCCTGGGTCTGGCCGCTGATGGTAAGAGCGACGCGGGCCGCGTGCTGGCAGGCTCCGGGCTGACCCTGGACGCGATTCTCAAGGCCCTGGCCGAGCTCCGGGGGTCCCAGCGGGTCACCGACCAGGCCCCGGAAGAAAAATTCCAGCCCCTGGAGAAGTACGGCCGGGACCTGACGGAAATGGCCCGGGCCGGCAAGCTGGACCCGGTCATCGGCCGGGACTCGGAGATCCGGCGTATCGTCCAGGTGCTGTCCCGGCGCACCAAGAACAACCCGGTGCTCATCGGCGAGGCCGGGGTGGGGAAGACCGCGGTGGTGGAGGGCCTGGCCCAGCGCATCGTCAACGGCGACGTGCCCGAGAGCCTGAAGGACAAGCGGCTGGTGGGCCTGGACCTGGGGGCCATGATCGCGGGGGCCAAGTTCCGGGGGGAGTTTGAGGACCGGCTCAAGGCGGTGCTCAAAGAGGTGACCGAGGCCGACGGCAAGATCATCATGTTCATTGATGAACTCC
>Ga0265296_1002031_pt1 | contig 21395 bp, 22 predicted proteins | sample MunlanPumphouse1_FD_189073 | JGI IMG/M metagenome (GOLD analysis project Ga0265296, IMG submission 189073) | Groundwater microbial communities from a municipal landfill in Southern Ontario, Canada - Pumphouse #1 | ecosystem: Environmental > Aquatic > Deep subsurface > Groundwater | place... | reverse complement strand
TCTGGTCGCTGCTGTTCGGACTGATCCTGGCCTGGGCCGTGGCGGGCATGGCGGTGGACGGCGTCACCCTGTGGCGACCGGAGGCGCGGCGGCTGCAGGCCCTGCTGAAGATCCCGGTGGCCGCGGCAGGACTGTGGATCGGCTGGCGGCTGTTCCAGGCCGGTCACTGGGCCACCCTGACGCAAGGCGACCAGACGGCGCGCGTCATGGGAGCTTCGCCGATCCACATGGACTTCGACGCCATCCACGCCATTCCCGAGGCCCAGCGCGGCCTGGCCGAGACGGCTTTGACCCTGGGCACGGTGCTGAGCTGGGTGCTGGCCATCATCATGCTGTGCCTGGCGGTCGACATCCTGAAGGCCCTGTGGCGGATCGCGACGACGCGGGACTGATCGGGCGCGGCGCCGCCATGTCCGAAAACCGCGAGACAGGGCGGCGTCAGGGGATCATGTTGCGGGCATGGAAATCGCCCGCGACAGTCTGGATCAGGAGGCCTGCTACCGGGCCGTCCTGACGCGCGATCCGCGCTTTGACGGGCGGTTCTTCACCTGCGTGAAGACGACGGGGATCTATTGCCGCCCGGTCTGTCCGGCCAGAACGCCCAAGCGGGAGAACATGCGCTTTGTCGCCTCGGCGGCGGCGGCGGAGGAGGCGGGTTTTCGCGCCTGTCTGCGCTGTCGACCCGAAACCGCCCCGGATATGGGGGCGTGGCGCGGCACCTCGAATACGGTCAGCCGAGCTCTGGGGCTGATCGAGGCGGGGGCGCTGGATGAGGGCGACGTCGATGCTCTGGCCGCGCGGCTGGGCGTCGGTGAGCGCCACCTGCGCCGTCTGTTCCGTCAGCATCTGGGCGCCGCCCCGGTCAGCGTGGCCCAGACGCGGCGGGTGCTGCTGGCCAAGGCCCTGATCCACCAGACCGATCTGGCCATGGCCGAGGTGGCTCTGGCCTCCGGCTTCGGCAGCGTGCGGCGTTTCAACGAGACGTTTCAGTCGCTCTATGGGCGGCCGCCCTCGATGCTGAGGCGGCGGGCGGAGAAGGCGGGCGATGGGGGTGTGCGGCTGAGCCTGCCCTATCGTCCGCCCTACGAAATAGACGCGATGCTGGCGGATCTGGCCGCGCGCGGGGAGACGGTCGAGGACGGGGTCTGGCGACGCACGCTGACGCCCGATGTGGATGGCGCGACCGGCGAGGTCTCAGCCCGGTTCGAGAGCGGGAACCGGCTGGCGGTCACGCTCGCGGCTTCGGACCTGAAGGCCCTGCCCGGAGTATTGGCGCGGGTGCGGCGGGTGTTCGACCTCTCGGCGGACCCGGAGGCGATCCAGCGCGATCTGTCGGTTGATCCCTTGTTGGCTCCGCTGGTGCGGGCGCGGCCCGGCCTGCGTCTGCCGGGCGACTGGGTCGACACTTTGCCTAAGGAGGCGGCGGATATGGCCAGCGACCGGCTGCCCCAAGACTGGAATGACGAACGGCTCGCGCCACGGGCCGAGCAATGGCGGCCCTGGCGGGCCTATGGCGTGCTGCACCTGCGGGAAGCGGGGATCGACAGCGCCCGGATCATGGAGAGCGACGATGAAAAAGACGCAGCCTGAAACCTTTACGCTGGATCGCCTCGCCTCGCCGGTGGGCGAGGTCTTGCTGGTCACGGACGCCGAGGGCGCGGTGCGGGCCTTCGACTTCGCGGACTATGAGGCGCGGATGCGAAAACTGCTGACCCGCCACTACGGCGAGGTCGTGCTGACGCCGGGCCGCGCGCCCGAGGTGGTCCGGGCGGCCATCGCGGCCTATTTCGGCGGCGACGCCAAGGCGCTGGACGGGATCGCGGTGAAGACCGGCGGCACCGACTTTCAGCGTTCGGTCTGGGCCGCGCTGCGCACCATTCCGGCGGGCGAAACCTGGTCCTATGGCCGACTGGCCAGCGCCATCGGCAAGCCCAGCGCCGTGCGCGCCGTGGGCCTGGCCAACGGGGCCAATCCGGTCGGCGTCATCGTGCCCTGTCACCGCGTCGTCGGCGCCAACGGAACCCTGACCGGCTATGCGGGCGGGCTGGAGCGCAAGCGCTGGCTGCTGGCCCATGAAAAGGCCGAGGCGGGAACAGAGCAGGGCGCTTTTGCGCTAGACTAGGGCGCCTCTTCTCCGGCGCGCTCCCGGAGCCATTATAATGAACCTGCCCAATGGGGCTTTCGTCGCTGTCGTTGACGGCGAGAAGCTGAACCTGTTCCGCAACACCGGACACCTTCTCGACATCCAGTTGCAGTCGGTCGAGGCACCTGAAATCCCCGAACGCCTGTCGGGCGCGCCGGGCCGCCGCTCCAGCGAGGCCAACCCCGACAACGACACCCAGGCCGAGGACGGCTTCGCCATGGGCGTGGCCGAGGCGCTGAACCACATGGCCCTGACCAACAAGCTAGAGGCCCTGATGGTGGTCGCCGCGCCCAAGACCCTGGGTCAGTTGCGCAAGCACTGGCACAAGGCGCTGGAGGAAAAACTGGTCGGCGAAATCGCCAAGGACCTGACCGGCCGCCCGCCGGAAGCCGTGGCCGAGGCCATCAGCAAGGCCTGAGCCTAGGCCGCCCCGTCCAGGAACAGGCGGCAGGCCGGATTGTCGGTCTCGTCCACGTAAGGATAGCCCAGACCGTCCAGCGCGGCGGTCAGGGCCGTCGCCTGATCCGGCGGGACGCTGATCCCGGCCAGCACCCGGCCCACGTCGTCGCCGTGGTTGCGATAGTGGAACAGGGTCAAGGCCCAGGCCGGCTGCAAACTGTTGAGGAAGCGCAGGAAGGCGCCGGGGCGCTCGGGGAACTCAAAGCGCAGCAGCCGCTCGTGCGGCAGGCCGATGGTGCGCCCGCCGACCATGTAGCGGACGTGCAGCTTGGCCGTCTCGTTGTCGCTCATGTCCTCGACGGCGTAACCGTCGGATTTGAGGCGGGCGATCAGGTTCTCGCGCTCGGCGGCGCCGTCGCGCAGGCCGACCCCGACGAAGATCTGCGCCCGGCCGTCGCCGGACCAGCGGTAGTTGAACTCCGTGACGGAGCGGCCGTCCAGCGCTTGCAGGAAGCGGTGATAGTCGTCGCGGCGGTCGGGCATGGCCACGGCCAGCAGGGCTTCGGCGCCCTCGCCGATCTCGGCGCGTTCGGCGACATGGCGCAGCCGGTCGAAGTTGACGTTGGCGCCCGAGTTGATCGCCACCAGGGCGCCCGTGCCCGGATTGCGCGCGGCCCAGACCTTCATCCCCGCCAGGGCCACGGCGCCCGAGGGCTCGGCCACGGCGCGGACGTCGTCGAAGATGTCCTTCACCGCCGCACAGATCGCATCTGTGTCGACCAGGACGATGTCGTCCAGCAGGTCGCGGCACAGGCGGAAGGTCTCGTCGCCCGCGCGGCGCACCGCCACCCCGTCGGCGAACAGGCCAACCTGATCCAGGGTGACGACATGGCCGGCGTCGATGGCGCTCTTCATCGTGGGGGCGTCGGCGGGTTCGACGCCGATGATGCGGGTTTCGGGGCGCAGGAAACGGACGATGGCGGCCACTCCCGCCGCCAGACCGCCGCCGCCGATGGGGATGAAGACGGCGTCGATCGGGTCCGGGTGCTGGCGCAGGATTTCCAGCCCGACCGTGCCCTGGCCCGCGATGACGTCGGGGTCGTCGAAGGGGTGGACGAAGGCGGCGCCGGTTTCCTGTTCAAGCGCGCGGGCGTGGGCGTAGGCGTCGTCGAAGCTGTCGCCGTGCAGGACCACGTTTCCACCCAGGGCCTTGACCGCCGCCACCTTGATGCCCGGCGTCGTGGTCGGCATGACGATGGTCGAGACCGCGCCGCGCCTGGCCGCCGCCAGGGCCACGCCCTGGGCGTGATTGCCCGCCGAGGCGCAGATGACCCCGCGCGCCAGCTCGACCTCGGTCAGGGCGGCGATCTTGTTATAGGCCCCGCGAATCTTGAACGAGAAGACCGGCTGCAGGTCCTCGCGCTTCAGCAGGGCCGGGCGGTCCAGCCGCGCCGACAGCCGCTTCAGCGGGTCCAGAGGGGTTTCCTCGGCCACGTCATAGACGCGGGCGGTCAGGATGCGGCGGACGGTATCTTGCACGAAATTCTCAGAGCGGCGCGACGGGGAGGATCAATCGACCTCTCGTCTAGGGCAGAAGTCGTTGTCAGGGGAAGACCCTTGCGTATCTGAGCGACGGCGCTGCCGACGGCGCATGGTATTTACCCGGGTAATAATTTCCGCTAATTAAATCCGGGTAAAACAAAGGGAGGCGTCCATGACGTCCGCAGACCGCAAGGCGCTCATCAACGACTACAAGGACCGTGAAACCATCGCCGGGGTGTTCGCTGTCATCTGTTCCGCCACCGGCCGCGCCTGGGTCGGCCAGAGCCGCCACATCGACACCCAGCAGAACGGCCTGTGGTTCTCGCTCAAGATGGGCGGCAGTCCCTTCCGCTCGCTGCAGGCCGAATGGACCGCCCACGGCGCCGACAGCTTCCGCTTCGAGCAACTGGACCGGCTGTCGTCCGACCTGTCCGACATGGCGCGCAAGGATGAGCTGAAAAGGCGGGCGGCCCTGTGGATCGCGCGGCTGGAGGCGGAGGCGCTGTAGGCGGCGTTCGCGCCCTTTTTCCTTGCGCCCTGTGCGGAACGGCCTACATTGCGCCTGCTTATGCTAACTTTGAGCATAAGTCGGAGCGGCGCCAACAGCCGCAGGGAGCGATGAAGATGGCGGACGGCGCTTTCGGCCTGTCAGAGGAACTGGCGCGCGAGACTGCTCCCGTGTGGGAGAAGGTCAAGGGTCTGGTGACGCCGCTGGAGTGGCCGGAACAGGCCAAGCTGATCAGCGAGATCAATGCGCTAAAGAAGGAGCGCGACGCCGTCATCCTGGCCCACAACTACATGACGCCCGAGATCTTCCACGGCGTCGGCGACTATGTCGGCGACAGCCTGGGGCTGGCCAAGGAGGCCGCGAAGTCGAAGGCCAAGGTGATCGTCCAGGCGGGCGTGCACTTCATGGCCGAGACGTCCAAGATCCTGTCGCCGGAAAAGACCGTCCTGATCCCCGACCTGCGCGCGGGCTGTTCGCTGGCCTCGTCGATCACGGGCGCCGACGTGCGCCTGATCAAGCAGCGCTATCCCGGTCTTCCGGTCGTCACCTATGTCAACACCACCGCCGACGTGAAGGCTGAGACCGACATCTGCTGCACCAGCGCCAACGCCGTTCAGGTGGTGGAATGGGCGGCCAAGGAATGGGGCGTCGACAAGGTCATCCTGATCCCCGACGAGTTCCTGGCGCGCAACGTGGCGGCCCAGACGAATGTCGGCATCATCGCCTGGAAGGGCCGCTGCGAGGTGCATGAGCGCTTCACCGCCGCCGACATCGCCGAGATGCGCGCCGCCTATCCGGGCGCGGAAATCCTGGCCCACCCGGAATGCCCGGAAGAGGTGCTGGCGGCGTCGGACTTCGCCGGATCGACGGCGGCGATGATCGATTATGTGGTCGATCGCAAGCCCAAGCAGGTGGTGATGATCACCGAGTGCTCGATGGCCTCGAACGTCAAGGGCGACGTGCCCGGCGTCGACTTCATCGGCCCGTGCAACCTGTGCCCGCACATGAAGCGCATCACGCTTGAGAACATCCGCGACTGCCTGAAATACATGCAGTTCGAGGTGACGGTGGAGCCCGAGATGGCCGAGCGCGGGCGTCTGGCCGTGCAGCGGATGATCGACCTGCCGCCGCCCGCCGTGCCGGCGCGCTATGACCTGATCAAGGCCAAGCACCACGTCGATGTGGAGCTGATCTGAGGTGCTGCGGCGATGCGGCCCGTTGCGGGCCGGTCGCTGCAAGCCCAGTTCGACGCCATGAGCGACATCGACAACACCACACGCCGTCCCGGTCCCTGGGACCTGCCGCCGGAACAGGCGGCGCCCGAGCCCGTGCGCGCGCGCCAGTCCGCGCCGCTGGAGGACAAGGGGCAGCATCCGGGATGGGCCATCGCCTCGACCTTGCTGATGGCGGGCTTCCTGTGGTGGATCACGGGCAGCGTCATCGTGGCGGGGGCGGTGCTGTTCGGCCTGTTCGTGCATGAATACGGACATGTGCTGGCGATGAACAAGCTCGGCATGGGGCCGGCGCGTATCTACATCATTCCCTTCCTGGGCGGGCTCGCCAAGGCGCAGCGTAATCCCAAGACCGAGTGGCACGGCGTGCTGGTGTCGCTGGCGGGACCGGCCTTTGGTCTGATCGCCATGATCCCGTTCGTGGCGGCGGGCCTGTGGCTGAAGTCGCCCGAGTGGCTGATGGGCGCCTTCTTCATCGCCATGATCAATCTGGTGAACCTGCTGCCGGCCCCGCCGTTGGACGGGTCCAAGGCGCTGGGGCCGGTGCTGACGCGGGTGCATCCGCGCCTGGAACAGGTGGCGCTGCTGGCTGTCGGCGGCCTGGCCGTCTGGTGGGGTCTGTCGACCGGGCGGTTCATTCTGGCGGTCTTCCTCGGCATCGCCGTGTTCAGCCACCTGAAGCGCGGCGTCTGGCGCGCGGCCTGGGGTCAGTTGAGCTGGCCCGAGGCGGGGCGCAGTCTGGCCCTTTATCTGGCGACGGCGGCGGTCTGTGCGGCGGCGGCGATCGGCGCCCTGCTGCCCCTGACCGGCGGCGCGGTCGAACCGGCCTTCGAGATGGGCTTGCGATTCATCGGCGTGGGAGGCCGCTAAGCCATGGCGCGCATCCGGCATGACGGGCCGCTGATCATCGGCGGCGGACTGGCGGGGTTATCCGCCGCGCTGGAGGCCGGGCCGGCGAAAGCTCTGGTGGTCACGCCGGAGCCCTTGCTGAACGCCTGTTCCTCGGCCTGGGCCCAGGGCGGGCTCGCGGCGGCGCTGTCGCCCAAGGACAGCGCGGTCCTGCACGCGAAAGACACCGAAGGGGCGGGCGCCGGTCTGGTGGAGCCGGAGGCCGCGCGCGCTTTGACCGAGCGCGGGCGCGAGACAGTGGAATGGCTGGCCTCGCTGGGCGCGCCGTTCGACCGCGACGAGACGGGCGGTTTCTCCGTCAGCCTTGAGGCGGCGCACAGCCTGCCGCGCGTGGCGCGGGTCGGCGGCGATGGCGCGGGGCGGGCCATTCTGTCGGCGGTGGTGGCCGCCGCGCGTGCCTCCAAACATATCGAGATCTGGGAAGACGGACGACTGCGCGGCCTGATCCAGGACGCGGAAGGCCGGGTGCGCGGGGCCTTGATCGAACGTAGCGGCGGACGGGTGGACGAGGTCTTTGCCCACGCCGTGGTCCTGGCCACCGGCGGGGTCGGCGGTCTGTATGAGGTGACGACCAATCCCTCGGCCCTGCGCGGCGAGGGACTGGCCCTGGCCTATGAGGCGGGGGCTGAAATCCTCGACCCGGAGTTCGTGCAGTTCCATCCCACCGCCATCGACGTGGGGCTGGACCCGGCCCCCCTGGCGACCGAGGCCCTGCGCGGCGAGGGGGCGCGGCTGATCGACGGGACCGGCGCCTTCCTGCTGGGCGAGGACGAAGACGCCGATCTGGCCCCGCGCGACATCGTGGCGCGGGCGGTGCACGCAGCAAGGGCCGATGGACGCGGGGCGTTTCTGGACGCGACCCAGGCGGTCGGCGAGGCCTTCCCGCACGAGTTTCCGGCGGTGTTCGCCGCCTGCATGCGCGCCGGGCTGGACCCGCGCGTCAGCCCCATTCCGGTGGCGGCGGCGGCCCACTACCACATGGGCGGCATCGTCGCCGACGACGAGGGACGGACCGGCGTGCCGGGTCTCTACGCCATCGGCGAATGCGCCGCGACGGGGGTGCACGGCGCCAATCGTCTGGCCTCCAACTCCCTGCTGGAAGCGGGCGCCTTTGGGCGTCGCGCCGGACGCGCGGCGGCGCAGGAGGTCCAGCCCCCCAAAGTCGACCTGAGGTCGGCGCGGGCTTCGAAGGACCTGCCGCCTGAGGTCATGGCCGAACTGCGCGCCGCCATGACCCGGTTCGCGGGCGTGGTGCGCGATGAGGAAGGGTTGAGCGCCCTGATGGCGGTGATCGACCGGCTGGCGAAGGCGCATCCCGAAGCTGTGGTCCTGACCGCCGCCCGGCTGATCGCCGAGGGCGCGCTGAAACGGCGCGAGAGCCGGGGCGGGCACTATCGCGCCGACTATCCCGACAGCCTGCCGACGGCCCTGCACACCCGCATGACCCATTCTTCCGTCATTCCGGACGCGCCGCAGGCGCGAGCCGGAACCCAGGCGGTTGAGATAGTCTGACCGTCTGGGTCCCGGGTCCGCTGCGCGTCCCGGGATGGCGGCGAATAATGAGAGACGTTGAGATCATGACCCGAACCCTGCCGGACCTGCTGATCGAACCCGTCGTGCGGATGGCCCTGGCCGAGGACCTGGGCCGCGTCGGCGACGTGACGGCCCAGGCCTGCATCCCCGAGGACGCGCGCTTCAGCGCCGACTTCTCGGCCCGCCAGGCGGGCGTGATGGCGTGCGGCGCCGTGGTGCGGATCGCGGTCCATGCGATGGACCCAAAGGCCACGGTGACGATCAGGGTCGCCGACGGCGAGGCCTTCGAGGCCGGAACCGTCCTGGTCGCGGTCGAGGCTAACGCCCGCGCCCTCCTGGCGGCGGAACGGACGGCGCTGAACCTGCTGGGCCGGATGTGCGGCATCGCCACCCTCACCCGGACCTATGTGCAGGCCGTGGCGGGAACCAGCGCCCGCATCGCCGACACCCGCAAGACGACGCCCGGCCTGCGCGCGCTGGAGAAGCACGCGGTGGCTTGCGGCGGCGGGCTGAACCATCGCTTCGGTCTGGATGACGCCATCCTGATCAAGGACAACCACGTCGCCGTCTGCGGCGGGGCGGGCGAGGCGGTGCGCCGCGCGAAAGCCTTTGCGCCCCACCTGATGAAGGTCGAGGTCGAGGTCGACAGTCTGGATCAGCTGGATGAGGTCCTGGCCGAGCGCCCGGACGTCATCATGCTGGACAACTTCAGCCTGGCCGATCTGGAGGAGGCCGTGCGTCGGGTGAAGGCCAGCGCCTTTGGTCCGGTGACGCTGGAGGCCTCAGGCGGGGTCAATCTGACGACGGTGGCGGGCATCGCCGCGACCGGGGTGGACGTGATCTCGGTCGGCGCCCTTACGCATTCTGTTCCGCAGCTGGACGTGGGTCTGGACGCTCGCTGACGGCGGGGGCAGCCGGGCGGGCGAACCACTTGCGGCCGATCCACTGCTGGATCGGCTCGTCGATGATGCGGTTGTAGAGGTCCGAGGCGATCAGGGTGAAGACCAGAGCGCCGAACCACATGGCCCAGGCCTCCCAGGCCACGCTCTCGATCGCGGGGTGCAGGCGGGCGGCCAGGGGCTCGACCACGTCGAACCAGACGCCCCCGGTGATGGTGTGGACCATGAACAGGCAGAAGCTGACCTTGGCGCCCCATTCGGCGCCGGGGATGGGCTTGGTCACTGGCGAGGCGCCGCAGCCGATGATGATGGCGCAGATGGCCAGGACGTTGACCAGGTCCGGCCCCACCATCCAGGCGTTGACCAGCAGGACGGCCCCCCCGCCAAAGCCCACGATGCGCGCCGCGCCGCCGGTCCAGCGGCCCGTCTGAACCGCCCGCGCCAGGGCCAACCCGGCCAGGAACAGAGGGGCGGCGCGGAACATGCACCACTGATAGGGCAGGCTGAACTGCTGCTGGCCCAGCAAGGCCAGGCTGAGGGCGTTGGAGCCGATGATGATGGCGACGGCCAGCCCCAGACTGATCCAGACGCTGTTGATCCTCAGCATGGCGCGCCACAGCATGGGGAAGAAGGCGTAGCAGATCAGCAGGGTCGAGATGGTCCAGCTGGGAATGTTCCAGTGACCGCCGCCGAGGCCGAAGGCGTGCAGAAGCAGGATCTGGGCGGGCAGGCCGACCAGGTCGAAGCGGCCCTCGTTGGTGGCCTGAATTCCCAGCGCCCCGGCGACCAGCACCATGACGACCAGCATGGCCAGGGTGATGATGTGGGTGGGGTAGCAGCGCGCCAGCCGTTTCAGCCAGAACCGCGCCAGGGACACCTTGCCGCTGGCGACGCCCGCCCCATAGGCCTTGGCCAGGACGAAGCCTGACAGGATCAGGAAGAAGTCGGTGGCCAGATAGCCACGCCCCAGAAAGCCGTGCATCGATTGCAGCGGGATCGGCGCCGTGTCCCCGAAATGGAACACCACCACGAACAGGGCGGCGACGAAGCGCAGGGCGTCCAGCGCGCCGCCGCGGGTCTTGGAGGCAAGGGGGGAGGCGGCGGAGGTCAGGGTCATGCGGCGGCTTCCGGGACGTCTGGGGCGTTCGGTCCGGCTCGCAGCAAGAAGCGGGCCGGGAACACCCTTGCGCCGAGGCTCGTTTCATTTGGGTGAAAGGAGCCCGCCATGACCAAGTCCCCGTCCGTGCCCAAGGAACAGCGCAGCTTCGCCGATCACGGCGCGCGCTCGGTTCAGGATATGGCGGATCGTCGCGATCTCGCCACCGGCGTCCAGTCGGGTCAGCCGGGCGACGCGGACGTCAACACGGGTCAACAGGGCCGCTACGGCAACCTGAAGCAGAACCTGACGCCGCAGTGGAAGACGCAGGGCCGCTAAGCGCGGTCCGTCGCCGGGCGATCAGCCGGCGACGGCGGTTTCCGACGCGATCTGGTTGTAGGGCACGGGGCCGGTGGAGGTTTCGGTCTTGAGGCTGGCCTGGATCATGCGCGGCGTTTCGGCGCCGGTCGAGGGACGCGGCGTATAGCGGAAGGCGTCGCTGGAACCCGAACGTCCGCCGAAGCGGTAGAACAGGTGGTTGCCGACCTGGTTCACCTTGACCAGGCTGTGACGCCAGCGGGGCGAGACGCCGGTGGTGTGGAAATGTGTGGCGTTGCCGACCGGGGCGTAGACCTGACCCGACAGGGCCTTGGAGGCCACGTCGTGGGCGCGGTTCCAGGCGGCGCGGTTGACCGCCCCGCGCATGGCGCCGTTGCAGGTGAAGCTGAACTGGCAGCCGGTGCTGCGGTTCGAGCCCTGGTAGACCACGGCGCAGACCGTGTTGGGGAAAGAGGGATGGCGGGCGCGGTTCAGCACCACCTGGGCCACGGCCTTCATGCCGTCCGAGCCTTCGCCGCGCGCTTCGTAATAGGCGGCCTTGGTCAGGCAATCGAGATCGCGCGACTGGTCCAGAGCGCTGCCCATGCGGAAAGGCTTGGCGGCGGGGTTGGTCAGGTCGGCGCGACGCAGGCCGTTCTGGGACTCTTCCAGGCGGGCGGTCAGCAGCTCCGCCTGGCGGTCGCGCTGGGCGGCGCCGGCGACGGAATAGGGATCGTGACGATCGGCGATGGCCAGGGCGCTGGCGTCCAGGCCGCCGGCCGCGGCGGCCATGGCTTCCTGGGTATAGCCCTCGGAGCCGGCGCCGTGCAGGCGTTCAGCTTGGGCGCGAACGGTTGAAGCCTGGGCGGCGACGCCGCCCAGATAGGCTCCACCGACGGCAAGGCTGACAACGCCGCCGAACGCCGCAGCCGCCGTCTTGGGGCGCAGGCGAACAGATTGGGCGGCGTGCATCAGCGCACGCGTCTGCGAGGAGAAACTCAAAGGCGTAGTCCTGTTCAGCAGGGCGAGGATGCCGCCCCTGTACTCAACGAACCCAGGCGACATGACGCGTCGCGAACTGGCTCCGGACCAGAGATCGACGAACGGCCGACCTCCGGAAGGCGGGCCTTAAGCCATCTGTTTATGACCTCAATGTGTTTGATTCGCTAGTTATCGATGCGATGCAGCAATCCGTCGCGCCTCTACAGCAGGCGGTTCGGCGATCTATGAGGAGCTTGTGTCATTGCTTCAGCACATCTCACTGAATCTGTATTCGGATACGCGTCGATGATTTCGAACCGCGGCCGTTTGCGGCCTAAACGCTATTCGAAGGGTCGGTTTTACTTGGTCCGATGAGTCTCGCCTGAGAAGGGAACTCTTTGGGTGTGAGGGCGTTGCAAGCTCAACCATTTCAAGGAGTTCTCCGCCTGATGACCCGTTTCCCGATCCGCGTCGCCGCCCTTCTCGCTCTGGGGGTGTCGGCCCTGGCGCTTTCCGCCTGCGGACATACGGTCGAGCAGAAGGCGGCGACCGGCGCCATCGCCGGCGCCGTGGTGGCCGGGCCGGTCGGAGCAGCGGTCGGCGGCGCGGCCGGCGCCGCCGTCGGCCACATCGACAAGCCGAACTGATCGACGGCCTGCGGCGTCGCTTGCCGGCGGCGCCGCAAGGGCCCATTTGGCGCTCTGGATGCGATCTTGGCCCTAATTTGCGTGTTTGAGGGCCTGAAACGGCGGCAGAGCTTGATTTCTGCGCTGGATTCCGCTTTGGCAGCGCGCCGGGCCGTTCGCGCATCTGCACGCCCGCCGGGCCGCCATTGATCGGCGTCGCCCCTCATCAGAGTTTCAAGGAAGACCGCCTCTACGCATGCGAGACCTCAAACAAACCGGCTTCAACGACCGCATCACCGCCCAGCAAGAGGCCAAGAAGGCGCTGCTGGCCAAGTTCAAGCCCAAGCCGACGGTCCAGGATCCTGAGTTCGAGAAGCTGGCCCTCAAGCGCGCCGCCGAGAAGGAAGCCCTGCGCCAGCAGTTCGAGCTGGAGAAGGCTGAACAGCGTCGCGAGAAGGCCGAGAAGGAAGCCGCCCGTCTGGCTGCTGAAATGGAAGCTCAGGAAGAGGTCGACGCCGCCAAGCGCGCCGCCCGCAAGGAGCGCAAGCAGATGACCAAGGAAGAGCAGAAGGCCGCGCGCGACGCCCGCTACGCCGCCCGCAAGGCGCGTCAGCGCTAAGACCTCCAAAATCCTTCTCCCTTGCGGGAGAAGGAGGACGGCGAAGGCGAACGGATGAGGGGTGCGCGATGTTGAAACCGCAGCCCACGTCCGCCGTGGCGAAACCCCTCATTCGGCCCTGACCGACCGCCTTCTCCCGCAAGGGGAGAAGGCATCCTGTTGCAACGCTCCGGCATCCTCAGCGTTAGGCACAGCGAAGATTCATCTGCCCAGGTCGTCGCCGCCCCTTGGCTGCGGCGCGAAAAGACCTAACTGCAGAGCTGGATATTTCGTTCGTCACGCATCAGGAGCAGACATGACCGCCTCCATCGACACCGGCCTGAAACCCAAGGAACGCGGCGACGTCGCGCAGGAGCTGTCCAAGGTTCTGGCTGACAGCTTCGCCGTCTATCAGAAGACGCACGGCTATCACTGGAACGTCCGGGGGCCGGAGTTCTTCAGCCTGCACAAGCTGCTGGAGCAGCAGTACACCGAGATCTGGACCGCGCTGGACGATATCGCCGAGCGCATCCGCGCCCTGGGCGAGCTGGCCCCGCAGAGCGCCTCGGCCTTCGCCAACCTGACCTCGATCAAGGACGGCGATCCTGAAAAAGACGCCGGCGCCATGCTCAAGGAGCTGATCAAGGACCACGGCGTGCTGATCGCCACGGCCCGCGCGGCCCTGGACGCCGCCGACAAGGTGGGCGACGAGGCCAGCGTCGATCTGATGACCCAGCGTCTGGCGGCGCACGAAAAGGCCGCCTGGATGCTGCGTTCCAGCCTCGGCGAGCGTTAGAGCCTGGTCTGCTGAGGAGGGATCGCCTTGCGGTTCCTTCGACGCCGTGAATCAGGCTCCCGGCCTGCCCCTCACGGAACGGTAATCTTCGGGCCTGAAAAGCGCCGGATTGGGCGGTCACAGGATCACCCTCCGGCGCTCGCCAGCGCCGCACATGAGACGCTGGATTGGGACGCTGGATGCTGAAAGGCCGACTGCCGCAGCTGAAGACGACCGGACGTCAGGCCCTGGCCGCGGCGCCCATGGTCGCTGCTGTCAGTCTGGCGGTCATGGGCCTGGCCATGTCGGCCAGCTCCAGCGTGCGCCCTGATCTGGATCGCACCGCCGAGGCCGTGGCTCGCGCCACGGGCGGCGACCTGACCCCGAACGGCCTGAAACTGATCATGGCGCGGCTGGACCCCGGTCAGCTTGCGATCGCCCGCCGCTTTGATCCGGGGTTGAACCAGCCCGAACTCTACGGCCTGACGCCGGGCTGGGAGAGCCTGAGCCTGGGCGGCAAGCCGTCGCTGGACGCGGGTGTTTCGGGCGTCGCGGCCCAGCAGTTGAATGCGGCCATGCCGACCGCCTTCGGCGCCCTGCAACCGGCCAAGCCCTTCGACCTGCGTCCCGCCACCGAGGCTGACCGCAGGCGGGCCCTGCGCTGCCTGACCCAGGCCGTCTATTACGAGGCGGCGCTGGAGCCGAGCGAGGGTCAGGAGGGCGTGGCTCAGGTCGTGCTGAACCGGGTGCGCGACCCCAACTATCCCAACACGGTCTGCGGCGTGGTCTATCAGGGGGCCGAGCGGACCACCGGCTGCCAGTTCAGCTTCACCTGCGACGGGGCCCTGAGCCGCGCCCCTATCCCCTGGGCATGGTCCCGCGCCGCCCGCGTGGCCGAGCGCGCCCTGGCCGGCCATGTGGCGACGCGCGTGGGCACCGCGACCCACTATCACGCCGACTACGTCCACCCCTGGTGGTCGCCGACCCTGGCCAAGATCACCCAGGTCGGGGCGCACATCTTTTATCGCTGGAAGGGCGCGCCGGGCGAAAGCAAAGCCTTCGTTCAGAGGTCGGCGGGCCGCGAGCCGGTCATCGACGAGGCCCGCTTCGCCCGGCCCCGCATCCTGCTGGCCGCCGACAGCGTCGAGGAGGCCCTGGCCGGCGCCGCGCCGAACCAGCTGCGCACCGTCGAGATCGACGGCCAGACCCGCGTCGTCGGCATCGCCAGCCTGGGCGGCCGCCGTCAGGCCAGCAAGGAAGAGATCGCCGCCATCAACGAACGGCTGAAGGCCTATGAGGCGGCGCCCGCCGTCGCCGTCGCGCCTCCGCCCGGCGTCACCGCCATGGCCGTCGAGGAAGTCGGCAAGCCGGCGGCCTGAGGCGTGGTTACTGCAACGACTTGTCGCTTCACGCATTTCTGCTGGCCCGCTGAAAGGTTTTCCGGATTGAACGTTTGATCGACGCCAGCACGTCTAAATGGACCGAAGCGGACCGCCTGAAGGCGTTGCGGGCGACGGGCATTCTCGACACGGATCGCGAGCCGGCCTTTGACGACATCGTCGAGCTGGCCGCCAGCCTGTGCGAAACTCCGGTGGCCGTGGTCAATCTGATCGACGCCGAGCGGCAGTGGTTCAAGGCTGAGGTCGGGCTGGGCGTGCGCGAGACGCCGCTGGAAACCTCCTTCTGTCGCCATGCCCTGCTGGAAGCCGACCGTCTGGTGGTGCCCGATGCGCGGGAGGATGCGCGGTTCGCCTGCAATCCCCTGGTCACGGCCGAGGGGGGCTTCCGCTTCTATGCCGGGGTGCTGTTGAAGAGCGGCGACGGCGCGCCCCTGGGCACGCTGTGCGTTCTGGATGTGGTCCCGCGTCCCGAGGGCCTGACGCCCGTGCAGTTGCGGGCCCTGGAGGTGATGGCCAATCAGGTCATGACCCTGCTGGATCTACGGCGCGGTCTGGCGCGCGAGCGGGCGGGCAATGCGCGGTTCGACGCCCTGGCCGATTCCATGCCGCAGATGGTCTGGTCCACGCGCGCCGACGGCTTCCATGACTACTTCAACGCGCGCTGGCACGAGTTCACCGGGACGACGCCGGGATCGACCGACGGCGCAGGTTGGAGCGACCTGTTTCATCCTGAGGATCGGGAACGCGCCTGGGAGGTCTGGCGCGAGTCCCTGGCCACCGGCGAGCCTTATGAGATCGAATACAGGCTGCGTCGCCACGACGGCCTCTATCGCTGGACCCTGGGACGGGCGACGGCGATCCGGGACGACGAGGGCGAGATCGTGCGCTGGTTCGGCACCTGCACCGACATCGACGACCTGAAGCAGATCGAGCGCGGCAAGGAACTGGTCAGCCAGGAGCTGAGCCACCGGATCAAGAACATCTTCGCCGTGGTGTCCGCCCTGGTCGCCCTGTCGGCGCGGCAGCATCCGGAAGCCAAGGCGTTTTCGCAGTCGCTGCGGACGCGCATCAACGCCCTGGCCCGGGCGCATGAGTTCGTGCGCCCGCACACGGAAATCTCGGCGCCCAGCGTCGGCACGATGACCTTGCACGCCTTTCTTGAGGCGATGTTCCGGCCCTACACCGGGGTTCAGGGCGCGCCCCGAGTGCTGCTGAGCGGCGACGACGCGGTGTTCGACGATCAGGCGGCGACTTCGGTGGCCCTGCTGTTTCATGAGATGGCGACCAACGCCGCCAAGTACGGCGCCCTGTCGGAGCCTGACGGTTGGGTGACGCTGGAAACCCGCAAGGCGGATGATCGATTCATCCTGGTCTGGCGCGAGCACGGCGGACCGCCTGTTACAGGCCAACCCACGCGCGTCGGCTTTGGCACTACCCTGTCGACGCTGTCGGTCGAAGGCCAGTTGGGCGGCCGGTTGGAACGTCTGTGGCTGGCAGAGGGTTTGGTGGTGAAGGCTGACCTGCCCGCGACGGCCTTGTCGCGTCGCAGGGCGGCGTTGAAAACGGCATGAGGTCTGCGCTCCCCTGCAGTCCGAGCCGAACTGGAGTAGTCAGGAAGGTAGTATGTCCGCGCGTATTCTGATCATCGAGGACGAGGCGCTTGTGGCGATGGAGCTGAAGTTCGCCCTGCTGGACCTAGGGTACCAGGTCGTGGGGCTGGCTGCGGATGCGCCTACGGCGCTCGACCTTGTGCGTGAATCCGAGGTGGATCTGGCGCTGGTGGACATCCATCTGTCGGACGGACCGACAGGGATTGAGCTGGGTCGCGAACTGGGACAGGAGCGGGGCATCACCGTTCTGTTCATGACCGCCAATCCCGGCATGGTGCGCGACGGCGTGGCCGGCGCGGTCGGCGTTCTGCCCAAGCCGACGGACGACTATGCGATTCAGAGCGCGGTCGAATACGCCCTGCAGCGTCGCAAAGGCGAGCCCACGCTTTACGCGCCGCCCGAGTTGCAGGTTTTCAACTAGAGGCTTGCAGCGAGGGCCGCAGCCCTCGCCTTTAGACCTACCAGGCGCCGATCTTCTCGGCTTCGGCGTGGCTGATGGGGTTGTGGGCCGCCTTGTGGTCTTCCTCGGCGAGGAAGCGCGAGGCTTCCAGCGCGGCCATGCAGCCCATGCCGGCGGCGGTGACGGCCTGGCGATAGACGTCGTCGGTGACGTCGCCGGCGGCGTAGACGCCCTCTATGGCGGTCGAGGCGGTGCCCGGCTTGACCCGCAGATAGCCGCCGGAGTTGATCTCCAGCTGACCGGCGAACAGCTCCGAGGACGGGGCGTGGCCGATGGCGATGAAGACGCCGTCGGCGGGGATTTCCGACAGGTCGCCGGTCTTGACGTTCTTCAGTCGGACGCCGGTGACGTTGCGCGCCACGCCGTCGACGACGCCGAGGATTTCATCAACCGCCACGTCCCAGATCACCTCGATCTTGGGGTGGGCGAACAGGCGGTCCTGCAGGATCTTCTCGGCGCGGAACTCGGCCTTGCGGTGGATGACCGTGACCTTCTCGGCGAAGTTGGTCAGGAACAGGGCCTCTTCGACCGCGGTGTTGCCGCCGCCGACGACCGCGACCTGCTTGCCGCGATAGAAGAAGCCGTCGCAGGTGGCGCAGGCCGAGACGCCGAAGCCCTGATATTTCTGCTCGCTTTCCAGACCCAGCCACTTGGCCTGGGCGCCGGTCGAGATGATGACGGTTTCGGCCAGAAGCTCGGTTCCCGAGTCCAGCGTCAGGCGGAAGGGGCGCTGCGACAGGTCGGCCTTGACCACGATGTCGTGGATCACCTCGGTCCCGACGTGCTCGGCCTGGGCCTGCATCTGCTCCATCAGCCAGGGACCCTGGATGGTCTCGGCGAAGCCGGGATAGTTCTCGACATCCGTGGTGATGGTCAGCTGACCGCCGGGCTGCAGGCCGGCGATGACCACCGGATTCAGCGAGGCGCGGGCGGCATAGATGGCGGCGGTCCAGCCGGCAGGACCGGAACCGATGACGGCGAGGCGGACAGTACGGGGCGTGCTCATGACGCCTATTTAAGGCCTGATTCCCCGGAGCGCGATGCTAGCGTGTCATTTCAAGCGAGGGGATTTGATCATGAGCAACAAGAGCGCGGCCTTTCTGCCGATCGGGATCGGCGTCGGACTGGCGATCGGGGTCGTTTTCGGCAAGGCCGTCGACAACCTGGCGCTGGGCCTGTCGCTGGGCGTGGCCGTCGGGGCGGGGCTGGGCGTGGCCCTGATGGGGGCCGGCCATCTGAAGGCGCAGAACGACAGGAAGGGGTCGGACGGCTCCCCCATGGTGTCGGACGGCGGCAGCAGCAGCCATTGCGCTCCGGGCGCCGATTGCGGCGGGTCTGACGGCGGCGGCGGGGGCGATTGACGGACTTCGTCGCGGCGGCCCATTCTGTTTCAAGGAACAGGGTGTCGCCATGACTGCAGCCGCCGATCCGGTCCGTGAAACGCGCAGCTATCTGCGCCGTCTGCTGGCCGCCGCGCGGCGCGGGGTGGATAGGGAGGCGGTCGAGGCCTCGGTTTACGACAACGGGGGCTTGAGCGGTCGTTATCTGATGATGACGGTGATCTCGGCCGCCATCGCGGCCCTGGGGCTGATGCTGTCGTCGCCGGCCGTGGTCATCGGGGCCATGCTGGTGTCGCCGATGATGGGGCCGATCGTGGCCCTGGGCTTTTCGCTGGCCCTGCTGGACTGGCGTCGGCTGAAGCAGTCTCTGACTTGTCTGGCGGTCGGCATGGCGGTGGCCCTGACGGTGGCCATCCTGCTGACCCTGCTGTCGCCGCTGAAGGAGCCCACCAGCGAGATTCTGGCGCGGACCCGGCCCAACTTCTTCGACCTGCTGATCGCCGTCTTCTCAGGCGTAGCCGGGGCCTATGCCGTGATCCGCCAGCGCGGCGAGACCATCATCGGCGTGGCCATCGCCACAGCCCTGATGCCGCCGGTGGCCACGGTGGGGTTCGGCATCGGCACGGGGGACCTGTCGATCTCGGTGGGGGCCTTCTACCTGTTCATGACCAACCTGGTGGCCATCGCCTTGTCGGCGACGCTGACGGCGGGCTTCTACGGCTTTCGGCCTCGGTTGAGGGAGCGACCTTCGCCGTGGCGGGGCCTCGCCGTGCTGGCGGTCTTTGTCCTGCTGTCGATCCCGCTGGTGATCTCGCTGCGCGCGATTGGGCTGGAGAGCCAGGCCACGGCTGAGACCCGGACGGCGGTCGCCGACATCTTCGCCGGGGCGGATTCGCGCGTCACCCTTCTGGACGCGCGCAGCGAGGGCCGGGGCGTGGTGGTGTCGGCTCTGGTCAGCACGAAGAAGCTGGTCGCCGACGCTCAAGGCCAGCTTCAAGCCCGGCTGTCGGCGGCCCTGCATACGCCGGTGACGGCGACCCTGGACCAGATCGTCGTGGCCGATCCCCAGGCGGCCTCGCGCGCGGTCCAGGCCAGCGCGGGCTCGAGCCCCGATCCGACCGCAACCCTGCGCACCCGCCTGTCCGACGCCGTCCCCTTCGCCACCGACGCGGTCATGGTCGACGCGGAGGGGCGGCGCGCCATCGTCCTCCTGCGGCCCGACGCAGGTCTCGATCTGGCCAGCGCCTATGCCCTGGAGGCGGGGCTGCGGGGACGCTTTGAAGGCGTGGACGTCTGGGTCACGCCGCCGGTGCAGGCGCTGTCCGTGGTCGATCTGGGCGACGCGGGCGCAAGGGCCCGGGCCGTCTGGGCGCTGGCGCGCTGGCGGGCCAGTCCGGCGGTGCGCGACTGCCGCCCTGCGCCGGGCGCCGCCGTGGCCGAAGGGCAGGAACCCGTGCCAAACGCGGGCGAGACCTTCCGCGCCCAGTTGGCTGCGGCGGGCGTGTCGATCCGCGATGAGCCGGGACCGGCCTGTCTGCGCGGCGACGAGAACCTGGTGCGCCTGTCGCTGGGCTGAGGATCAGCCGCGCGCGGCCATGGCCTCCAGCACGGCGCGCGCCGCGCGCTCGGTCTCGTTGAGTGGGGCATAGGCCCAGCCTTCCAGCGTCCCGTCAAAGGGCCGCGCTGCGCCATGGGCGGCCAGATCGGCGTGCAGGCGGGCGAACTTGCCCGCAGGCTTCAGCGGGATCATGGGCAGCACATGGACCGGCTTGCCGGTCGAGGCGGCCTCGGTCGCCATATTGGCGCTGTCCTCGGTGACGAGGATATGGTCGGCGGCGTCCAGCATGGCGAACAGGGGGTTGGCGCCGCTCCCGTCCCAGATCCAGCCGGGCAGGGCCGACAGGCGCTCGGTCATCACCGCCTGGGCGGCGTCCGGCGTGCGACGCGAGAAGGTCAGGAGCAGCGACCCCTTCGCCGCCTGAACCGCCGCCTTGATCTGCTCGGCCAGATCGGCGGCGTGGGCGGTCGTCAGGTCGAAGGCCTTGGACCTGCCGCCCATCATCACCGCGACGCGGGGATGGGGCAGGGGGGCGATCCGGTCGGCAAAGGCCGGCGCGGCCTCGGCCAGCTTCGAGGGCGTGATCCGGTGCGGAGAGCCGATGATCTCGACGACATTGTCGCCCGACAGGCCGTCATGGGCCGGGGCGACGATCAGGTCGTAGGCGCTGTTCTTCCAGCGCGGGTCCTGGGTCTGGACGGTAAAGGTCTTGCCCCCGCTCCAGTCGCGCACCCTGGCCGACAGGGGCAGGCTGGCGCGCCCGGTGGCGATCCACAGGTCGGGCCATTCGGTGACGGCGCGGGGATCGAAGGACCCCGGCGCCAGCATGGCCGGTGTCTTCAGACCCGACGGCCAGCGGTCGAACATCGGCCGCCAGCGGACGGCCTTGATGGCGATGTCGGCGGGGGTCAGCCGGGCCACGGCCTCGGCCAGGCCCAGGGCCTGGTTCTGGATGCCGGCGCGGCCGTCGGAGACGACCCAGATGGACAGAGGCGAGATCATTGATCTCCCTCCCCTTCATGGGGAGGGTGGTCGCGCAGCGACCGGGTGGGGAGGGCCGGGCGATACAGGTGTGGCGGCTGATTTGCCGCGCCGCCCCCACCCGGCCTCGCCTTCGGCTCAGCCACCCTCCCCATGAAGGGGAGGGAGAAGGTCGATGTTACTTCCACTCGACCTTGAGGATCTCATAGGCCTTCACGCCGCCGGGCGTGTTGACCTCGACCACGTCGCCGATTTCCTTGGAAATCAGGGCGCGGGCGATGGGCGAGGCGATGGAGATCTTGCCCAGCTTCACGTCGGCTTCGTGTTCGCCGACGATCTGATAGACGCCCTCTTCCTCGGTGTCCTCGTCCACGAAGGTGACGGTGGCGCCGAACTTGACCTGGTCGCCCGACAGCTTGGACACGTCGATCACCTGGGCGCGCGACAGCTTGTCCTCGATGTCGGCGATCGAGCCTTCGATCCAGCC
>Ga0265296_1002030_pt1 | contig 21399 bp, 20 predicted proteins | sample MunlanPumphouse1_FD_189073 | JGI IMG/M metagenome (GOLD analysis project Ga0265296, IMG submission 189073) | Groundwater microbial communities from a municipal landfill in Southern Ontario, Canada - Pumphouse #1 | ecosystem: Environmental > Aquatic > Deep subsurface > Groundwater | place... | reverse complement strand
TCACCGACCACTGGGCGACCATGACCCTGTCCGGACCCAACAGCCGCAAGCTGTTGAGCGAAGTCACCGACATCGACCTGGACAAGGACGGCTTCCCGTTCATGACCTGGAAAGAAGGCCTGGTGGGCGGCGTGCCGGCACGGGTGTTCCGTATCTCGTTTACCGGTGAGCTGTCGTACGAAGTCAACGTGCAGGCCGACTACGCCATGGGCGTGCTGGAACAGATCGTCGAAGCCGGCAAGCAATACAACCTGACCCCGTACGGCACCGAGACCATGCACGTACTGCGGGCCGAGAAGGGTTTCATCATCGTAGGGCAAGACACCGACGGCTCGATGACCCCGGACGACCTGAACATGGGCTGGTGCGTTGGCCGTACCAAACCGTTCTCGTGGATCGGCTGGCGTGGGATGAACCGCGAAGATTGCGTGCGTGAAGAACGCAAGCAACTGGTGGGCTTGAAGCCGATTGATCCGAAGGTGTGGCTGCCGGAAGGCGCGCAACTGGTGTTTGATCCGAAGCAGACGATCCCGATGAAGATGGTCGGTCACGTTACTTCGAGTTATGCCCATAACTCCCTTGGGTATTCGTTTGCGATGGCGGTGGTCAAGGGCGGCTTGAAGCGTATGGGTGAGCGGGTGTTTTCACCGCAGGCGGATGGCAGTGTGATCGAGGCCGAGATTGTGTCTTCGGTGTTCTTTGATCCGAAGGGTGATCGCCAGAACATCTGATAGACCGAGTCGCCTGCATCGCAGGCAAGCCAGCTCCCACAGGGGAATGCATTCCAAAGGTGGGAGTGGGCTTGCCCGCGATGGCGCCAGTAGATTCACCACAGAATTCAAGAAAGGTGCTTTATGACCGCAGCCAATGTGTACCAACAACGCCCCACCACCGGCGCCAAGGCCGAGTCGTCGCTGCACCATGCCGACCTCGCCAGCCTGGCCGGCAAGGGCCGCAAGAACGCCGGCGTGACCGTGCGTGAAAAGAAACTCCTTGGCCACCTGACCCTCCGTGGCGATGGCCATGACGCCGCGTTTGCCGCTGGCGTACACAGGGCCCTGGGCATCGAGTTGCCCGGCGCCCTGACGGTGATCGTCAACGGTGAAACCAGCCTGCAATGGCTCGGCCCGGATGAGTGGCTGCTGGTGGTGCCTAGCGGTGAAGAGTTCGCTGCCGAGCAAAACCTGCGTGCCGCCCTGGGGGATTTGCATATCCAGATCGTCAATGTCAGCGGCGGCCAGCAGATTCTCGAACTCAGCGGCCCGAACGTGCGCGATGTGCTGATGAAGTCCACCAGCTACGACGTGCACCCCGACAACTTCCCGGTGGGCAAGGCGGTGGGCACGGTGTTTGCCAAGTCGCAACTGGTGATCCGGCATACGGCCGAGGACACGTGGGAGCTGCTGATTCGGCGCAGCTTCTCGGATTACTGGTGGTTGTGGTTGCAGGACGCGGCGGCCGAATATGGCCTGAACGTCCAAGCCTGACATGACCCTGTAGGAGCGAGCTTGCTCGCGAAAAACGTCAACGAAAACGCGCGCATCCTGAATGAACGCGGTGCCCTTGGATTTTTCGCGAGCAAGCTCGCTCCTACAGTAAGCAGCATCGCTGTATGAGGAGTTAACTGTAATGAGCCGCGCACCCGATACATGGATTTTGACCGCCGATTGCCCCAGCGTGCTCGGCACGGTGGACGCGGTCACCCGCTATCTGTTCGAGCAGGGCTGCTACGTCACCGAGCACCACTCGTTCGATGACCGCCTCTCGGGGCGCTTTTTTATCCGCGTGGAATTCCGTCAACCCGACGGCTTCGACGAACAGGGTTTTCGCGACGGCCTGGCCACCCGTGGCGAAGCCTTTGGGATGATTTTCGAGCTGACGGCGCCTAATTACCGGCCAAAAGTGGTGATCATGGTCTCCAAGGCCGATCACTGCCTCAACGACCTGCTGTATCGCCAGCGCATCGGCCAGCTGTCGATGGATGTGGTCGCGGTGGTGTCCAACCACCCTGATCTCAAGCCCCTGGCCGACTGGCACCAGATTCCCTACTACCATTTCCCCCTCGACCCCAACGACAAACCGTCCCAGGAGCGTCAGGTGTGGCAGGTGATTGAAGAGGCCGGCGCCGAGCTGGTGATCCTTGCGCGCTACATGCAAGTGCTGTCGCCGGAGTTGTGCCGCAAGCTCGATGGCAAGGCGATCAATATCCATCACTCCCTGCTGCCGGGGTTCAAGGGCGCCAAGCCGTATCACCAGGCCTACAACAAAGGGGTGAAGCTGGTCGGCGCCACCGCGCACTACATCAACAACGACCTGGACGAAGGCCCGATCATCGCCCAGGGCGTGGAGGTGGTGGACCACAGTCATTACCCCGAGGATTTGATTGCCAAGGGGCGGGATATCGAAGGGCTGACCTTGGCCCGGGCGGTGGGGTATCACATTGAGCGGCGGGTGTTTTTGAACGCCAATAGGACGGTGGTGCTCTGACGGGCGCCATCGCAGGCAAGCCAGCTCCTACAGTAGGAATGCGTACACCTGTAGGAGCGGGCTTGCCCGCGAAGAGGCCCTTACTAACAACGCAATAACAGCATCTGCAACCCGAGCACTTAAATGCGCAGCCCAACCCAAGGGCTACGCAGTTCCATAAAAACAACAGCGAGGTGAAAGCATGTCTGGTAATCGTGGTGTCGTGTATCTCGGCAACGGTCAGGTCGAAGTACAGAAAATCGACTATCCCAAAATGCAGGACCCCCGTGGCAGGAAGATTGAGCACGGCGTCATCCTGCGCGTGGTCTCCACCAATATCTGCGGCTCCGACCAACACATGGTGCGCGGCCGCACTACCGCCCAGACCGGCCTGGTACTGGGCCATGAAATCACCGGCGAGGTGATCGAGAAGGGCAGTGATGTCGAGAACCTGAAACTCGGCGACCTGGTATCGGTGCCCTTCAACGTTGCGTGCGGGCGCTGCCGTTCCTGCAAGGAGCAACACACCGGCGTATGCCTGACCGTCAACCCGGCCCGTGCCGGTGGTGCCTATGGCTACGTGGACATGGGTGACTGGACCGGCGGCCAGGCCGAGTACGTGCTGGTACCGTATGCCGATTTCAACCTGCTCAAGCTGCCGGATCGCGACAAGGCCATGGAGAAAATCCGCGACCTGACGTGCCTCTCCGACATCCTGCCGACCGGCTATCACGGCGCAGTCACCGCCGGCGTTGGCCCTGGCAGTACCGTCTACATTGCAGGCGCCGGTCCGGTTGGCCTGGCTGCTGCGGCCTCCGCTCGCCTGCTGGGTGCGGCGGTGGTGATCATTGGTGACGTCAACACCATCCGCCTGGCCCATGCCAAGGCCCAGGGTTTTGAAGTGGTCGACCTGTCCACCGACACCCCGCTGCACGAACAGATTGCCGCGCTGCTCGGCGAGCCGGAAGTGGACTGTGCTGTTGACTGTGTGGGCTTTGAAGCGCGCGGTCATGGGCACGACGGTGTCAAGGCGGAAGCCCCGGCCACGGTACTCAACTCACTGATGGGCGTGGTGCGCGTCGCAGGCAAGATCGGCATCCCCGGCCTGTACGTCACCGAAGATCCGGGTGCGGTGGACGCTGCCGCGAAAATGGGCAGCCTGAGCATTCGCTTCGGCCTGGGCTGGGCCAAGTCCCACAGCTTCCACACCGGCCAGACCCCGGTGATGAAGTACAACCGCCAGTTGATGCAGGCGATCATGTGGGACCGCATCAACATCGCCGAAATCGTCGGCGTACAGGTGATCAGCCTGGACGACGCACCACGCGGTTATGGCGAGTTCGATGCCGGTGTGCCGAAGAAGTTTGTGATTGACCCGCACAAGCTGTTCAGCGCGGCGTAATCACAGCCACCGATAGCAATGTGGGAGCGGGCTGATGTGGGAGCCGGGCTTGCCCGCGATGGCAGCACCTCGGTCTATCTGAAACACCGAGTCGATGCAATCGCAGGCAAGCCAGCTCCCACACCAGCCCGCTCCCACATTGGTTGTGTGGTGTTTGAGCGTTAGCGAATTGCCAGCGCGCCCTGGTACACCGTCGGGCCGGTAGGCTGCTTGCTCACCGAGCCACCCTTGGTTTCCGAACTGACCATCAACTCGACCGGCTGGCTGATGGTTTCCTGTTGGCGCGGATTCAGGCCGATGATGCCTTTGCCATCCTCCGGCAACAGGCCCAGGGACACCGGTGTGCCGCCCGCCGGCAGGGCCCACAGTTCGAGGCTGCGGTCCGGCTCCGGCGCAGTGGCCGCAATCGGTTGGACTTCCAGGTAATCCTTGTGTGCCATGATTTGCGCAGCCGGTTGCTGGGTGGTGCTGACCAGGGTCGCGGCGGACTTCACGCTGTCCTGTGTGTAGAGCGCGCCGCCGATACCGGCAACCACCACCACGCAGACGCCGATGAACAGGCGCGGGCGGGTCCAGAATGAGGGCTTGTGCTCGATCACTGGGGGTTGGGACGCAGTCATAAGGCTCTTCCTGACAAGTTTTGTAGTGTGTTGATTGACCCTGTGGCGGGCGATGGGTTCCTAGTGGCAGTTTGATGGTGTGGGGCTTTGGGGCATTTCTGAACAAATCTGTGGTGTGGAACAACCTATTGGATGCTGAGTCCAACGGCTGCTTCAGCTCCTAAATTTACGAGGTTGTCTCGATGAAGATTTCACGCGGTTTTGCCCTGTCCTGCCTTCTGACCGTGGCGGCCAGCCCGGTGTTTGCAGCAGGCTTCAGCCTGGGCGATGTGGCCAACGCCGTCGCCGGTGCCCAGGGTACCAACAAGGCCGCCGCCGCTGCGCCAACGTCTCAGACCGCCGGCCTGTTGGGCGCTTTGACCAAGCAGTTGAATGTCACCCCGGAGCAGGCTGTCGGTGGTACCGGCGCCATGCTGGGCCTGGCCAAGAACCAACTCAGCAGCACTGACTATTCGCAGTTGGGCAAAAGCGTACCGGGCCTGGACAAGCTGTCGGGTAGCAACGCATTGGGCAGCCTGGGCGCCCTCAGCGGCATGCTCGGCCAAACCGGTGGCAGCAAGACCAGCGGCCTCGATGGCCTGCTGGGTAACGTCAAGGACACCAACGACCTGAACACCGCGTTCAGCGCCTTGGGCATGGACAGCGGCATGATCGGCCAGTTTGCCCCGGTGATCCTGCAATACCTGGGCGGTCAGGGTGCCGACAGTTCATTGCTTGGCAAGCTGGCCCAGGCCTGGGGTACCGGCAGCTAAGGCCGTTCGGCGCGCAGTTGGGCGATGCGCGCATCCTTCTCCATCCAGAGCTGGTTGACCCAGTTCTGGACGCTCTGGCGAAACGCCGGATCATTCTCGTAATCCCCCTGCCACAACGCTGGATCCAGCTCGCGGGTGCGGATATCCACGATCACGCGGGGCACCGCGCCGCTGATCAAATCCCAGAACCCCGGAATCTTCTCCTGTGGATACACCACGGTCACGTCGAGGATCGCGTCCAGCTGTTCGCCCATTGCCGCCAGCACAAACGCCACGCCACCGGCCTTGGGCTTGAGCAGGCGGGTGAAAGGTGAGCCCTGTTGGGCACGCTTGGCTTCGGTGAAGCGCGTGCCTTCCAGGTAGTTGACCACCGTCACCGGCTGGCGCTTGAACAGCTCGCACGCCTGCTTGGTGATCTTCAGGTCCTGGCCCGCCAGTTCCGGGTGCTTGGCCAGGAACGCCTTGCTGTAGCGCTTCATGAACGGGTAGTCCAGGGCCCACCAGGCCAGGCCCAGGAACGGTACCCAGATCAGTTCCTTTTTCAGGAAGAACTTGAAGAACGGCGTGCGCCGGTTGAGGGTCTGGATCAGCGCCGGGATATCCACCCAGGATTGGTGGTTGCTGATCACCAGGTACGAGGTGTCGCCGCGCAGGCCCGTATCGCCGCGAATATCCCATTGGGTGGGGATGCACCAGGCGAAGATCAGCTTGTCGATCTCGGCCCAGGTCTCGGCGATCCACATCACTGCGGCTGAGGCGTAGTCCCGTGAACGACCGGGGGCCACCAGCTTGAGCAGGGCGAAGACCAGCAGGGGGCCGATCAGGATCAGCGTGTTGAGTAACAGCAGCAGTGTGACGAAACAGCCGGTGAGCAGGCGGCGCATAAGGAACTCTTGCAAGCGGTTGGACGGGCCATGATAAGCAGCTTGAGTCTAGAGGCCAAATCGCAAATGGCCTGACGAATGTTTCACTTTGTGTTGCGTATGCTGGGTAACGATCCAACTTTGGGCTGCGTTTGCAGTCTAGTATTCGCCTACTTACCTCAAGGAATCCTCCTACGTGAAATCTCTCCTTGCCCTATTAGCCGTGGTGGCCCTGCCGGTCATGGCCGCCGAACCGACCCTGTACGGGCGCTACGAATACATCCAACTGCCGGAGATCGGCGAGACCTTCAAGGCCAAGATGGACACCGGCGCGCTGACCGCTTCGCTGTCGGCCCGTGACATCGAGACCTTCACCCGCGATGGCGAGGACTGGGTGCGCTTCCGCCTCAGCGGCAAGGATGTGAGCAACAAGGTCTACGAACACAAAGTGGCGCGCATCAGCAAGATCAAGAACCGCGCCGACGAAGACGAAGACGGCGAAGAAACCAGCGTGGCCAAGCGCCCGGTGGTGGATCTGGAGATGTGCCTGGGCAACGTCAAGCGCACCGTCGAAGTCAACCTCACCGACCGCAGCAGTTTCAACTACCCGCTGTTGATCGGCGCCAAGGCCCTGCGTGAATTCGGCGCCGCCGTGAACCCGGCTCGCCGCTACACCGCCGACAAACCCGACTGCTGATTGACGCCGCATAAGGCATGGGGCACCGTTCACCTTTAGCTCCCAGTGCTCGGACGCCATGCCCCATATCCTGATTGTCGAAGACGAAGCGGCCATTGCCGATACGCTGATTTTTGCCCTGCAAGGCGAAGGCTTCACCACCACCTGGCTGACCCTCGGCCAGGCCGCGCTGGAGCATCAACGGCAGACCCCGGCAGACCTGCTGATCCTCGACATCGGCCTGCCGGACATCAGCGGTTTTGAAACCTGTAAGCAACTGCGCCGTTTCAGCGAAGTGCCGGTGATGTTCCTCAGTGCCCGCGACGGCGAAATCGACCGCGTGGTGGGCCTGGAAATCGGCGCCGATGATTATGTGGTCAAGCCCTTCAGCCCACGGGAAGTGGCGGCGCGGGTCAAGGCGATCCTCAAGCGTGTCGCGCCGGTTGCGGCGCCAGCCAGCGGCGGGCTGTTCCAGGTGGACCACGAGCGCGTGCAGATCCACTATCGCGGGCAGTTGCTGGGCCTGACCCGGCATGAGTTCCGTTTGCTCAACTGCCTGCTGGAGCAGCCCGAGCGGGTGTTCAGCCGCGAGCAACTGCTGGATGCCGTCGGCGTGGCCGCCGATGCCGGCTACGAGCGCAATATCGACAGCCATATCAAAAGCCTGCGCAGCAAGTTGCGGGGCGTGGCCGCCGATGGCGAGCCGATCCAGACCCATCGGGGCCTGGGCTACAGCTACAGCCCGAGCCACGCCTGATGCGCATGGGGCTGCGGATTTTCCTGGTGTATGCGCTGTTCATCGGCCTGACCGGCTACTTTGTGCTCAACACGGTGATGAAGGAAATCCGCCCCGGCGTGCGCCAGTCCACCGAAGAAACCCTGGTGGACACCGCCAACCTGCTGGCGGAAATCCTGCGTGAGGACGTGAAGCACGGCACCCTCGGCCAAAGCCACTGGCCGACCGTGCTCAAGGCCTACGGCGAGCGCCAGCCCGGCGCGACGATCTGGGGGCTGGCGAAGAATCAGGTCAACCACCGTATCTATGTCACCGACGCCAAGGGCGTTGTGCTGCTGGATTCGGCAGGAGTGGCAGTGGGCCAGGACTACTCGAAATGGAACGACGTGTACCTGACTCTGCGCGGCGAATACGGCGCCCGCTCCACCCGCAGCGATGCCGAAGATCCGGCCTCGTCGGTGATGCACGTTGGCGCGCCGATCCGTGATAACGGGCAGATCATCGGCGCGGTCACGGTGGCCAAGCCCAACAGCTCGCTGCAACCTTATGTCGACCGTACCGAGCGCCGCCTGCTGTGGTACGGCGCCGGCCTGGTGGCGCTAGGCCTGTTGCTGGGGGCGCTGTTGTCGTGGTGGCTGAGTGCTGCGCTGCGGCGCCTGACCACCTATGCCCAGGCTGTGAGCGAAGGGCGGCGCGCCGAGTTGCCGCACTATCGCGGCGGTGAGTTGGAGCAGCTGTCCACGGCGGTGGAGCACATGCGCACGCAACTGGAAGGCAAGGCCTATGTCGAGCGTTACGTGCACACCTTGACCCACGAACTGAAAAGCCCCCTGGCCGCGATCCGGGGTGCGGCGGAGTTGTTGCAGGGTGAAATGACTGCGGCCCAGCAGCAGCGCTTTGTCGGCAATATCGCCAGCGAGAGCGCACGTCTGCAGCAGTTGATCGAGCGCCTGTTGAACCTGGCCCAGGTCGAGCAGCGCCAAGGGTTGGAGCAGCAAGCCACGGTGCCTTTGGCCGCGTTGGTGGATGAAGTCCTCAAGGCGCAATGCGCGCGGATCGAACAGGCCGGGTTGCAGGTCGAGCGTCTGATCGAGGCGGATGTAAAGCTGTATGGCGAGCCATTCCTGCTGCGCCAGGCCTTGGGCAACCTGCTGGAAAACGCCCTGGACTTTACCCCGCCCGGCGGCACTCTGCGCTTTAGCGCCCAGGTGCGGCATCACGATGTCGATGTGTGCCTGTTCAACCAGGCCGAGCCGATCCCCGAATACGCCCTGCCACGCCTGAGCGAGCGGTTCTACTCCCTGCCGCGCCCGGCCAGCGGGCGCAAAAGCACCGGCCTGGGCCTGAACTTTGTCGAAGAGGTGATGAAGCTGCACGGCGGCTCATTGCAGATCGGCAACGTGCCGGGCGGGGTGCAAGTGGTGCTGCATCTCCACACAGTCTCCACATTGCCCTCATAAATCCCCCACAGGCTGGCGCCAGACTCTCCCCATCAAAACAGGGAGATACCCATGAACCGCAGCCTGCTATTCAAACTGGGCGCCATCGCGCTGCTGATCCTGCTATTGCTGATTCCGTTGCTGATGATCAGCGGCATCATCAACGAGCGCCAGGCGCTACGCGACGGCGTATTGATGGACATTGCCCGCAGTTCCAGCTACAGCCAGCAGGTGAGCGGGCCGTTGATGGTGGTGCCGTATCGCAAGACCGTGCGTGAGTGGAAGCTCAATGAAAAGCTCAACAAACGCTATGAAGTGCTCAGCGAAGAGCAAGGCCGCCTGTACTTCCTGCCAGAACATTTCGAGCTCGACGGCAAGGTGCAAACCGAACTGCGGGCGCGGGGGATTTACCAGGCGCGGCTGTTCCATGCCGACAACCGTATCAGTGGCCGCTTTGTGCTGCCGGCGCAGATGGGGATCAAGGAAGACTTTGCCGATTACACGTTTGAACAGGCGTTCCTGGCCGTGGGGATCAGCGACATTCGCGGGATCGAAAACGCCCTGAAACTGGAGCTGGGCAGCCAGCGCCTGGAGTTCGCCCCGGGCACCCAAGTGAGTTTCCTTGGCGCCGGGGTGCATGTCCCGCTGCCCGCCCAGGACAGCAAGAACCCTGCGCCGCTGGACTTCGCGTTCGATCTGCGGCTGCAAGGTACCGAGCAATTGCAAGTGCTGCCGGTGGGCAAGACCAGTGTGGTCAAGCTGGCGTCCAACTGGCCCCACCCAAGCTTTGTCGGCAACTTCCTGCCGGTGCAGCGCGAGATCAACGACCAAGGGTTCAGCGCCAACTGGCAGACCTCGTTTTTCTCCACCAACCTTGAAGAGTCGTTGTACGGCTGCGTGGTCGCCAGTCGCTGCGACGACTTCAACCAGCGCAGCTTCGGCGTGAACTTTATCGACCCGGTGGACCAGTACCTCAAGAGCGACCGTGCGATCAAATATGCGCTGCTGTTTATCGCCCTGACGTTCGCCGGCTTCTTCCTGTTCGAAGTGCTCAAGAGCCTGGCGGTGCACCCGATCCAGTACGCGTTGGTGGGGGTGGCCCTGGCGTTTTTCTACCTGCTGCTGTTGTCGCTGTCCGAGCATATCGGCTTTGCCCTGGCGTACCTGATCTCCGCCAGTGCCTGTGTGTTGTTGATCGGTTTTTATGTGTGCCATGTGCTGCGCAGCGTGGCCCACGGCCTGGGATTCTCGGCGGGGTTGGCGGCGTTGTACGGCTTGCTGTACGGGCTGCTGAGTGCCGAGGATTACGCGCTGTTGATGGGCTCGTTGTTGCTGTTCGGGCTGCTGGGCACGGTGATGGTGCTGACACGCAAACTGGACTGGTATGGCGTGGGCAAGCGCAAGGCGAGTGAACAGGAGGCGATGCAATGATCGGGCTACGGGAGGACCAGCGGGAGAGGGCGCAACTGGTGGGGAAAATCAACGCACTGTTTGTGCAGTTGCGCGATGCCTTTGGGGCGAGCGGGCCTGTTGTGGTTGGAGGGCTTGCTGTGGCTAGCAGGCCCGCTCGCCACGGCAACCTGGTAGCTGCAGGCCTCAGGCCGGCGGCTGGGTCTCCAGCATCGAAGGCCGCTGGCTGACTTCGGCGTACCAGGCGGCCAGTTTGGGATTGCTCGAACGCCACTGCAGGTCCGGATGGCGAAAATCCACATAGCCCAAGGCGCAGGCGACACTGATGGCTGCGATGTCGAAATGGCAGGCCAGCTCGGCGATAGCGTCCCGTTCCAGCTCGGCCAGGGTGCGGCGGATTTTGTTGCGCTGTTCTTGCAGCCAGCTTTCCCACTGCTTGTCGGCCGGGCGCAGGGCGGTTTCATAGCGCATCAATACGGCCGCATCCATGATCCCGTCGGCCATCGAGGCCAGGGTCAGGCGCCGCCAGCGGGCCGAGCCGTCACGGGGGATCAGCGGGTTGCCGACGTGCTGGTGGTCGAAGTAGTCGAGGATCACCCGGCTGTCGTGCAACACATTGCCATCGGCCAGGCGCAGGGCCGGGATCTTGCCCACGGGGTTGCCTTCGTTCAGCGCGGGGATCGGGTTGACCGGCGTGACCAACACAGTCTCCAGGGCGACCCGGTCTTGCTGGCCGGTTTCGTGGAGCAGGACCAGGACTTTGCGGACAAACGGCGAAGCGGGGTGCTGGAACAACGTCATGCTGGGCGCGGACATGGGCAATCCTCGGAAAAGGTCGGCCATAGACTAGACAGTTGCGAGGTGACTGGCGAGGGGGATCTGGTTGTTTTTACGGGCCTCATCGCAGGCAAGCCCGCTCCCACAATTTGATTGGTGAACACCATCAAATGTGGGAGCTGGCTTGCCTGCGATGGCGTCCTCAAGGCCTGCGCACCAACCCCCACACCCCGACAACTGCCGGTATCCCCAACCCCAGCCAGCTAAGGGAATCCCAAACCCCATCCCCCAACAGCGCCGCAAACAACCCCCCGGCACTGAGCAGCCCGATTGCCAGCGGCACCCCGAACACCTTCCAGAAATTCGATTGCCGCGGCCTCATGGCTTGGCCGCCTTGCGCCGCACCAGCCACAGGTACACACCGCTGCCCAGCACGATGATGGTCAGCACATCCAGCACCGCCCAGAGGATTTTCATCGGCATGCCGCCATAGTCGCCAAAGTGCAAGGGCTGGGACATGCCCATGGCGTCCATGTACCACGGCCGCCCGGCCACGGCGGTGACGCTCAGATCGCTGGCATCGATCAGCACCGGCGTCAGCAGGTGCGAGGTCAGGTGTGTGCTGCCTTTCATAAACACCGCGTAATGGTGCTCGCTGGAAAACCGCGTGCCGGGGAACGCAATAAAGTCCGGGGTCATGCCCGGCGCGACCTGTTCGGCGATTTTCAGCAGGTCAGTGGCCGGCGCCCGCAAGGTCAGCGGCGGTGCGTTCTTGTAGGGTTCGATCATCGCGGTGAGGCTGTCATTGCGCCAGGCGGCGATGATCAGGTCGGCACAGGCGCTGATCACCCCGGTGACGCCCACCACCAGCGCCCAGGTCAGGGTGACGACGCCGATCAGGTTATGCAGGTCCAGCCAGCGCAGGCGCGTGGATTTGTCCTGGCGCACGGTGGCGAACTTCAAGCGCCGCATGAACGGCAGGTACAACACCGTGCCGGAAATGATCGCGACCACAAACAGCACACCCATGAACGCCAGCAGCAACTTGCCCGGCAGCCCGGCGAACATATCCACATGCAGGCGCAGCAGGAACATCGTCAAGCCGCCATTGGCCGAGGGCATCTCCACACTGTCCCCGGTGCGCGCGTCCAGCATGAAGGTGTGCGACGAATTGGGCTCGGTCCCGGCGGTGGCCGCCATGATTGCAATCACGCCGTTCTTGTCGTCTTCGTCCCAGGCCAGGTACTGCATGGCTTCGCCAGGACGATGGGCCTGGGCCTTGGCCACCAGTTGCTCAAGGTTGAGCTGCGGGGTATCGGCCGGCATCTGCTTGAGCTCGGGCTCGTTGCCCAGCAAGTGATCGATCTCATGGTGAAAGATCAACGGCAGGCCGGTCAGCGCCAGCATCAGCAGGAATACGGTGCAGATCAGGCTGGTCCAGGTGTGGATGAAGGACCAGCGGCGGATGGTTGTGCTTTTCATCACGGCTCCAAAAGGCAAAAGGGCCGCAATTGGGCGGCCCTTCATCTGCGGTTTTTAACCGTCTTAGAATTTGTAGTTCACGCTGGCGACGACGTTACGCTGGTCGCCGTAGTAGCAGTAGAAACCGTCACAGGTGGCGAGGTAGTCCTTGTTGAAGATGTTCTTGGCATCGACCGCCACGGTGACACCTTTGAGGGTGCTGCTTACACGGCCCAGATCGTAGTGGACCGAGGCGTCGTATACCGTGTAGGAGCCCACATGGCCCCAATCGGTATTGGCCGCGTTGCCGTAAGTGTCGCCGACATAGCGCACGCCAGCGCCAACGCCAAAGCCGTCGAGCGCACCGCTGTGCCAGGTGTAGTCGGCCCAGACGGTGGCTTGGTTGCGAGGTACCTGATTCATGCGGTTGCCTTTTTCTACGGCGGCGCCCTTGGTGATTTCGCTGTCGTTATAGGTGTACGAACCCACCAGCTTGAGGCTTTCGGTTACGTCGGCGCTGGCTTCCAGTTCCAGGCCACGCACACGTACCTCGCCTACTTGGCGGGTAATGCCGCCCTCGGTAACCGAAGTGTTTGTTTGTGTTAGGTCGAACACGGCAGCGGTCAGCAATGCCTTGGTGCCAGGTGGCTGGTACTTGATCCCAGCTTCGTACTGTCGGCCTTCGGTGGGTTTGAATGCACCCGTGCTGAGCACTTCTGTCCCAGCGCCTGCCTGGAATGATTCGGCGTAGGAAAGGTACGGAGTGACACCATTGTCGAATACGTAGCTTAGTGCTGCGTTGGCGCTGAAGTTTTTGTCACGCTGTGTGTTGGTAGCGTCGTTCTGGTTGTGGAATGTAGTGCCGGTGTGCACCCAATCTTCACGCCCGCCGAGGGTCAGGCGCCAATTGTCGAGAGCCATTTGATCCTGTACGTACAGGCCGGTCTGCTGGGTCTTTTGGGTGTAGTCATACATGGTGAAGTACTGGACTTTGGAGAAGTCCTGCCCATACACCGGTCGATTGAAGTTGATGGTAGGAACCCCAGCGGAACCCCATAGCCAGCGAGCATTGGCATCGGAACGCTGGTGGTCCAGACCTAGCAGCAGGGTGTGGCTTACAGCGCCGGTCTGGAAGTCGGCCTGGAAGTTGTTGTCGACGGCAAACTGCCCGATGTTTTCATCGACTTTGCCGGCTGAGCGGCTCACGTTGCCATCGGCGTCTACCGCTAACTCTGGCCCGTTTGGCCAAAAACTCCCGCCTGCAGTGATGCCCTGGAACGACAAGTCATTTTTGGTGTAACGCAGGTTTTGACGAAACTGCCAAGTATCGTTTAGGCGAGTTTCAAAGGCATAGCCGAGGGCGTAGTAAGTGCGGTCGTAGAATTCCCAGTCCGGATCACCCAGGTTCTTGTGGTGGGATATTTTGCCGGCCGGCGAAGACAACTTGGTGCCTTGCAGCGGCAAAAACTGACCTGTTATCCCGGTGTCGTCGCGAGTGAACTGCGAGAGCAGAGTCAGCTTGGTGTCGTCGTTGATGTTCCAAGTCAGGCTGGGCGCGACGTTGTAGCGTTTGTCGGGGATGTGATCGACCGCCGTATCGCTGTCGCGTACGACGCCACCGATGCGGTAGAGGAATTGACCGTCGTCATCGATTTTTCCGGTGCTGTCGAAGTTGATCTGCTTGTGGTTATTGGTGCCGGTCTGTACCTCGACTTCGTTACTGCTTTCAGCTTGTGGGCGACGGCTGACCATATCCAGCAAACCGCCGGGAGGCGTCTGGCCGTAGACGGATGAAGCCGGACCGCGCAGTACGGCGATACGCTCCAGGCTCCAAGTGTCGATTTTTGGCGTGGCATAGTTGCCCTTTGGCAAAGGCAGGCCGTCGAGGAATTGGGTCGGTACAAATCCGCGGACCAGCAACCAATCGCTGCGTGAGTCAGAACCATAGCCGCTGCTCTGCACGCCTGCGGTATAGCGCAGGGCGTCATTGAGGTTGAGAACAGAGCGGTCTTCCATTTGCTTACGGGTGATTACCGTCACGGAGCGCGGCAGTTCGGCAATCGGTGTATCAGTCTTGCTCCCCGCCGCCGTACGCGTAGCGACATAACCCTCCACCGGGCCCCAGGCGCTTTCATAGTTGCCTTGGCCAATGATGCTGGTCTCGGGCAGGGCAACGACACCCTCCGGAACCGGCACCAGGCTGAAGGTGCCGGCGCTGCTCTGCTCCAACTGCAAGCCGCTGCCGCGCAAGGCTTCACGCAGGGCGCCCTGGGCGTCGAACTGGCCCTTGACCGGGGCCGAGGTCTTGCCTGCGGCCAGTGCTGGGTTGAGGGTCAATGCCAAGCCGGCCTGGCTGGCGATCTGGTTCAGGGTGCTGGCCAGGGGCGCGGCAGGCAGGTTGTAGGCGCGCACGCTGGACGCCTGTTCGGCGGCGATCAGCGCAGTGCTGGCCAGCGGGGCGCTGAGGGCAATGGCCACGGCTAACAGGCTGGGGCGCAACAAGGTGTCTAGCGTGCGGGACATACGGCGGCTCCTGAATGGAAATATTTCTCAATTGCCTGTGTGCCGAGCGAGAATCAAAAAGTGATAGGGCTGTGGGGAAATATTTTTTGTCTGGGAGGAAATGGGGGCTTCCAGAGCCCTATCGCCGGCAAACCAGCTCCCACATTGATGGTATGCACAATTCAAAATGTGGGAGCTGGCTTGCCGGCGATAGGGCCCTAAGGCTTACCCGCGACCTTTGGCACCACCGTCACCCACCACGGCGTACGCTGCTGGATCTGCACTGGCAGGGTTGGCAGCAGCGCATTCAAGGCCAGGTCGGTGTCCTGCAACGGGAAGCTGCCGGTGATGCGCAGGTCGGCCACGTTTTTGTCCACACCCAGGTAGCCGCTGCGGTAGCGGCCGAGTTCCTCGACCACATCCGCCAGCCGTGCGTTGTCTACCACCAGCATGCCGCGGGTCCAGGCGTCGGTGCCGGGGCTGACGGTCAGCAGTGGGCCGAGGCCGTCATGGCGCATCAACACCTGCTGGCCTTCCTTGAACACCTGCTCCTGCTGCAACGCCTCGGGCTGCGCCGCGACGGCCGACTGCAAAACGCTGAGCCGCGTACCGTCGTCCTCGCGTTTGACGATAAACCGCGTGCCCAGGGCGCGCAGGCTGCCGTCGCGGGTTTCGACGATAAAGGGGCGGGCATCGTTGTGGCCGGTCTCGACGAGGATCTCGCCGTCCTGCAACACGATCACCCGGCGTTTTTCGTCAAAGCGCACATCAATGGCGCTGTGGGTATTGAGGTTGATCAGCGTGCCATCCGCCAGTTTCAGCGTGCGCTGTTCGCCGGTGGCGGTGCGTTGGTCGGCCAGCCAATAGTTGATCGGCACGTAGCGCTGGCCGGCGAACAGCGCCAGGCCGCAGACCAGCACTACACTGGCCAGGCCGCTGCCGAGCTTGCGCACCCGCTGGCGGATGTTTTCACGCGATTGCAGCAGCGCCGCCCGCGCCGGGCCGCTGGCCACGCTGAAACGCTGATCGAGCATGCCCAGTTGGCGCCAGGCACGGGCGTGCTCATCGTTGCTGGCTAGCCATTTCCTGAATTCTTCATGCTCCACGGCACTGCGCTCCCCGGAATCGAGGGACAGTTGCCAGGCAATCGCAGCATCCAGCACGCGTGCCGAAACCGGTTTGGAACTGATCTGAGTCACAGCGGCTCGCCATACAGTGCGATGTAGCACTGGCGAATGCCCTGGGCCAGGTACTGTCGCACCCGCGGCACGGAAACCCCCAGGCGCTGGGCGATTTCGGCGTGGCCCAGGCCATCGAGGCGGTTATAGAGGAAGGCGGCGCGGGCCTTGCTGGAGAGCTTGCCGAGCAGGCGGTCGATGGCCTTGAGGTCTTCGAGGATCAGATGCTGTTCTTGTGGGGAAGGGTGCTCGCTTTCCGGGATCAGCATCAGTTCGGTGAGGTAGGCCTGTTCCAGCGCCGCGCGGCGGAAATAGTCGAACAGCAAGCCCTTGGCGACGGCCACCAGGAAGGCCCGGGGTTCGCGCGGCTCGCGCAGTTCTTCACGGCCCAGCAGGCGCATGAAGGTGTCCTGGCTCAGGTCCTCGGCACGGCTGGGGCACGCCACGTTGCGCCGCAGCCATGCCAGCAGCCAGCCGCGATGGTCACGGTACAACGTGCCAACAAGCTCACTGTGGGGACTTTGGGCTGACGACAAGGCATCACCAATCGGCAAGTTTAAACTAACGAGAATTATTCGCGATTGTGGCAGAGGCGATGAGGCGGCGCAATTGGCGTTGGTCGGATGATGGCACCACAACCCATTCCAGGAGCCGGGTTGTGGTGTTTAGAAGGACGGGGCTTGCTTGCGACGTTTCCACTGGCTCAGGCGCTGCTGCAACAGTGCCGGGCTGTCCAGCCCTTGCTGGCGGGCGCGGCTGAACAGAATCAACATCAACTCGGCGGTGGCCAGGGCATCGGCGCTGGCGTGATGGCGTTCACCGACTTGCAGGTTGAAGTGGGCGATCCAGTCATCCAGGCCCGCTTCGCGAATATGCGCTTGGGGGCACAGCAGCGGCGCCAGGTCTGCCACGTCGAGGAACGGATGGGCCAGGCGATAACCCAGGCTGTCCTTGAGCGCCCGGCCGAGCATGTGTTGGTCGAACGGTGCGTGGAATGCCAGCAGCGGGCTGTCGCCGACAAAATCCATGAAATCCAGCAACGCTTCGGCAGGATCGCAACCGGCGGCGATCGCACTGGGGCCCAGGCCGTGGATCAATACACTGGGGCTGAGTTTGGTGTGCGCCCGCAGCAAAGTGCGCTCGAACTGCTGGGAAAAGTCGATGGCACCGTCTTCGATCACCACCGCGCCAATCGACAGTACCAGGTCGCGATTGAGGTTCAGGCCGCTGGTTTCCAGGTCCAGGACCACCCAGCGCTGGTCACGCAAGGTGTTTTCGCCGAGTGCGCCGGCAGTTGGCAGTTGCGCCAGCCGTACTTTTTGATACTCATCCAGCCCCGGCCGGTGAGGGCGTAGCCAACTGAACAGGCTCACAGCTGATACCTCAGGGCCAGGCTGCTTTGCAGGCGCTGGGCCTGGCGCAGGGATTCGCGCAGGATGCGCCGGTCCAGGTGGTTGAGGCTGTCTGGGTCGACCCGGTTGGAGTACGGCTGGTTCTCGCGAGTCTGCAGTTGGTGCTGCTGCATGCGGGTTTGCTGGATAAAGTGGTAGGCCTCTTCATAGGCTGCGCCGTCCAGGCGTTCGATCACCTCTTTATCCACCAGTTGGCGCAAGCGTTCCAGGGTGTTGTTGGCGGCGATCCCATTGGCCAGGGCCAACAGGCGGGCACCGTCTACGAACGGTGTCAGGCCCTGCACCTTGAGATCCAGGGTGGCCTTGTCCGAGCCTTTGCGCGTCAACACAAAGTCCCGGAAGCGCCCCACCGGCGGGCGCTGGCGCAAGGCGTTCTCGGCCATCATCCGTTGGAACAGGCGGTTGTCTGCGACCAGGTCAAGAATGCCCTGGCGCAACTGGTCGCAGCCCAGTTCATCGCCCCATACCACGCGCAGATCGAAGTAGATGCTGGATTTGAGCAGGTTCTCCGGCGTCGCCTCGCGGATAAACGCAGCAAAGCGCCGGGCCCACTCGGCGCGGGACAGGCACAGCTCGGGGTTGCCGGCCATGATATTGCCCTTGCACAGGGTAAAGCCGCACAGCGCCAGGCTTTGGTTGATCTGCTGCGCCAGCGGCAACAGCAGGCCGCGGATCTCGGCCGCGTGGGCGGCGTCCCGCGCATCAAACAGGATGCCGTTGTCCTGGTCGGTATGCAGGGTCTGTTCGCGGCGGCCCTCGCTGCCGAAACACAGCCAACTGAACGGTACGCCGGGGTCGCCTTTATCGGCGATGCTCAGTTCGATCACCCGGCACACCGTGTGATCGTTGAGCAGCGTGATGATATGGGTGATCTGGGTCGAGGACGCGCCATGGGCCAGCATGCGTTCCACCAGTTGGCCGATTTCGCCACGCAGCGCCACCAGGTTTTCCACTCGTGGTGCATTGCGGATGGTGCGGGCCAGGTGCACCAGGTCGACCCGTTGCAGGGAAAACAGGTCACGCTCGGACACCACGCCACACAAGCGTCGATCCTTGACCAGGCACACGTGGGCGATGTGCCGTTCGGTCATGGCGATAGCCGCGTCGAAGGCGCTGTGATCCGGGCTGAGGAAGAACGGCGCCTGGGTCATATGGCGTTCGATGGCCTGGGTGAAGTCGCTGGTGCCATCGGCTACTACGTGGCGCAGGTCACGCAGGGTGAAAATCCCCAGGGGTGCCTTGTGTTCATCGACCACCACGATGCTGCCGACCTGCTGCTCATGCATCAACGTGACCGCCTCACGCAGCGGTGTTAGCGGGCTGCACGTTACCGGGTGGCGCATGGCCAATTCACCCAGGCGGGTATTGAGTGAATACTGGGTGCCGAGGTTTTCTACGGCTTTCTGCTGGACTTGCTGGTTGACCTGATCCAACAGGCTACTGACCCCGCGCAAGGCAAAATCGCGGAACGCCCCGGACAGCGCAAACAGCTTGATAAACGCCGGTTTGTTCAATTGCAGGCAGAAGGTGTCTTCGGCGGCTTTGTGCTCGGTGCGGGTGGCCCGCTCTCCCAGCAGCGCGGCCAGGGGGAAGCATTCTCCGGTGGCGATTTCGAAGGTGGTTTCGGCCGAATCCGGGCGCTGCCCGACCACGCGGCCCTGCTTGACGATATAGAAGTGCTCCACGGGGCCCGCCGACGGTTTGAGAATGCTCTCGCCGGGGCCGTAGAAGCGCAATTGGCACTGTTCCACCAGGAACGCCAGGTGGGCGTTTTCCATCTGGTTGAAGGGCGGGAACCGTTGAAGGAATTGCAGGGTGCCGTGAATGTTCTGCAACACCGCAGTTTTCCCTGCCTGGGTGAAAGCATCAGCTTTACTCATAACCATGACCGCAGTTTTTTGTCGTTATCGTCCTTCATGGTCGACCCCCACGCGGCGGGTGCCCATTGGACGTAAGTCTAGGTAGCTATAAGACCTTCGATGACTAAGGAAAAACCCTACATGAATATCGTCCAGACCCGTAGAACGCCCACTAGGAAAACTATCCGACGAAGTGCACATTGTTCGCCCTTCCGGCGATGTCTGACTAGTGTGCTGGGAGATTGAGAAGAACTGCCGAGAGACGTATGCCCGACCTAGATATTCTGAGTGACGCCGAGCGCGAAGCGCTGAGCGCCGTGATGCTGGAGCCTGATTTACCGCCGCAGCGGGTGCTGATCGTCGATGACGATAAAGACGCCCGGGAATTGCTGGCCGAAATCCTGGGGCTGGACGGCATTCGCTGCATGACGGCGGACAGTGGCGAGGCAGCGTGGGAATTGTTGAAGTCCAGCACTTCCATCGGCTTACTGATCACCGACCTGCGCATGGCGCCCAGCAACGGCCTGCAACTTATCCGCCAGGTGCGCGAATCCACCCGCGCGGCATTGCCGATCATCATCATGTCCGGGGACGCCGAAGCGCCGGACGTGATCGATGCGATGCATCTGAGCGTGGTGGACTTTCTGCTCAAGCCGATTGATAGCGTGAAGTTGGCGAAGATGGTCAAGCGCGAGTTGGGGATGGCGCAGTAGTTACCACTCATCGAAACTGTCAATTCTGACAGTCATTCGGCCACAATTTGGCACTGAGTTTGAACATGCTGGCGTACTGCTGAACGTACGTTACGCGAAGAGTGATGGCTCTCCTATTGTGCTCAATGGCACGTTCAATAACTCATCCACCTGATGGTTTTGTTGTTGGAACCACGCATTAAAAAGCCCTGATCTTTCGATCAGGGCTTTTTTACGTGCGGTTACTCAAAGACCATTCTTGGCCTTGAACTCCCTCCGCCGACGATGCAACACCGGCTCGGTATAACCGTTGGGTTGCTTGGTCCCTTCAATCACCAACTCCACCGCTGCCTGGAACGCGATATTGCTGTCGAAGTCCGGGGCCAAGGGACGGTACAGCGCGTCCCCGGCATTCTGCCGATCCACCACTGGCGCCATGCGCTTGAGGCTTTCCATGACCTGGGCTTCGCTGACCACGCCATGGCGCAGCCAGTTGGCGATGTGCTGGCTGGAGATACGCAGGGTGGCGCGGTCTTCCATCAGGCCCACATCGTTGATATCCGGCACTTTCGAGCAACCCACGCCCTGGTCGATCCAGCGCACCACGTAGCCGAGGATGCCCTGGGCGTTGTTGTCCAACTCGTTGCGGATTTCTTCCTCGGACCAGTCGGTGTTCTGGGCCAGGGGAATAGTCAGGATGTCGTCCACCGAAGCGCGCTCGCGCTTGGCCAGTTCGGCCTGGCGGGCAAACACGTCGACCTTGTGGTAATGCAGCGCGTGCAAGGCGGCAGCCGTCGGCGACGGTACCCACGCGGTGTTGGCGCCGGCCAGCGGGTGAGCGATTTTCTGCTCGAGCATGGCGGCCATCAAGTCGGGCATTGCCCACATGCCTTTACCGATTTGCGCACGACCTTGCAGGCCGGTGCTCAAGCCGATATCAACGTTCCAGTTCTCGTAGGCGCCGATCCATTTTTCCGCCTTCATCGCCGCCTTGCGCACCATCGCGCCGGCTTCCATGGAGGTGTGGATTTCGTCGCCGGTGCGGTCGAGGAAGCCGGTGTTGATAAACACCACGCGCTCGCTGGCAGCCTTGATACAGGCCTTGAGGTTGACCGTGGTGCGGCGCTCCTCGTCCATGATGCCGACCTTGAGGG
>Ga0265296_1002029_pt1 | contig 21402 bp, 15 predicted proteins | sample MunlanPumphouse1_FD_189073 | JGI IMG/M metagenome (GOLD analysis project Ga0265296, IMG submission 189073) | Groundwater microbial communities from a municipal landfill in Southern Ontario, Canada - Pumphouse #1 | ecosystem: Environmental > Aquatic > Deep subsurface > Groundwater | place... | reverse complement strand
TACTTCATGGAGATGAACACGCGGGTGCAGGTGGAACACACCATCACCGAAGAAATCACCGGCATCGACATCGTCCGCGAACAGATTCGCATCGCTTCCGGCCTGCCACTGTCGGTAAAGCAGGAAGACATCCAGCACCGTGGCTTTGCGTTGCAGTTCCGTATCAACGCCGAAGACCCGAAGAACAACTTCCTGCCGAGCTTCGGCAAAATTACCCGTTACTACGCCCCCGGCGGCCCGGGCGTGCGCACCGACACGGCAATCTACACCGGCTACACCATTCCGCCGTTCTACGACTCGATGTGCCTGAAACTGGTGGTCTGGGCGCTGACTTGGGAAGAGGCGATGGACCGTGGTCTGCGGGCGCTGGACGACATGCGTCTGCAGGGCGTGAAGACCACCGCCGCCTACTACCAGGAAATCCTGCGCAACCCGGAATTCCGTAGCGGCCAGTTCAACACCAGCTTCGTTGAAAGCCACCCGGAACTGACCAACTACTCGATCAAGCGCAAACCCGAAGAGCTGGCCCTGGCCATCGCCGCCGCCATCGCCGCCCACGCAGGCCTGTGAGGAATACAAGAATGAGCAAGAAAATCTTCGTAACAGACACCATCCTGCGCGACGCTCACCAATCGCTGCTCGCCACCCGCATGCGCACCGAAGACATGCTGCCGATCTGCGACAAGCTCGACAAGGTCGGCTACTGGTCGCTGGAATGCTGGGGCGGCGCGACGTTCGACGCCTGTGTGCGCTTTCTCAAGGAAGACCCGTGGGAGCGCCTGCGCCAACTGCGTGCGGCGTTGCCCAACACCCGTCTGCAAATGCTCCTGCGCGGGCAGAATCTGCTCGGCTATCGCCATTACAGCGACGACGTGGTCAAAGCCTTCGTCGCCAAGGCAGCGGTGAACGGCATCGACGTGTTCCGCATTTTCGATGCGATGAACGATGTGCGTAACCTGCGCGTGGCCATCGAAGCGGTGAAGGCTGCCGGCAAACACGCACAGGGCACCATCGCCTATACCACCAGTCCGGTGCACACCATCGATGCTTTCGTCACCCAGGCCAAGCAAATGGAGTCCATGGGTTGCGACTCGGTGGCGATCAAGGACATGGCCGGTCTGCTGACCCCGTATGCCACCGGTGAACTGGTGCGCGCGTTGAAAGCCGAGCAGTCGCTGCCGGTGTTCATCCACTCCCACGACACCGCTGGCCTGGCCGCCATGTGCCAGCTCAAGGCGATCGAAAACGGCGCCGATCACATCGACACCGCGATCTCCAGCTTCGCCTCGGGCACCAGCCATCCGGGCACCGAGTCGATGGTTGCCGCGCTCAAGGGCACCGAGTACGACACCGGCCTGAATCTGGAACTGCTCCAGGAAATCGGCCTGTACTTCTATGCCGTGCGCAAGAAGTACCACCAGTTCGAAAGCGAATTCACCGCCGTCGATACCCGTGTGCAGGTCAACCAAGTGCCGGGCGGGATGATCTCCAACCTCGCCAACCAGTTGAAAGAGCAGGGCGCTCTGAATCGCATGGGCGAAGTGCTCGCAGAAATCCCGCGCGTACGTGAAGACCTTGGCTTCCCGCCGCTGGTGACTCCAACCTCGCAGATCGTCGGCACCCAGGCATTTTTCAACGTACTGGCCGGCGAGCGCTACAAGACCATCACCAATGAAGTGAAGCTGTATCTGCAGGGCGGCTACGGCAAGGCACCGGGCGTCGTGAATGAAAAACTGCGGCGTCAGGCGATCGGCAGCGAGGACGTCATCGACGTACGTCCGGCCGATCTGCTCAAACCGGAAATGACCAAGCTGCGTGCCGATATCGGTGCACTGGCCAAGTCCGAAGAAGACGTACTGACCTTCGCCATGTTCCCGGACATCGGCCGCAAGTTCCTCGAAGAGCGTGCCGCCGGCACCCTCACGCCGGAAGTGCTGTTGCCAATCCCGGAAGCGGGCGCCGTTGCTTCGGCGGGCGGCGAAGGCGTGCCGACCGAGTTCGTCATCGACGTCCACGGCGAGACTTACCGCGTCGACATCACCGGTGTCGGCGTCAAGGCCGAAGGCAAGCGCCACTTCTATCTGTCCATCGACGGCATGCCGGAAGAAGTGGTGTTCGAACCGCTCAACGAATTCGTCGGTGGTGGCAGCAGCAAACGCAAACAGGCCTCGGCACCAGGCCACGTGAGCACCACCATGCCCGGCAACATCGTCGATGTGCTGGTCAAGGAGGGCGACACCGTCAAGGCTGGCCAGGCGGTACTGATCACCGAAGCGATGAAGATGGAAACCGAAGTCCAGGCTGCCATCGGCGGCAAGGTCACTGCGATTCATGTGGCCAAGGGCGACCGGGTCAACCCGGGCGAAATCCTCATCGAGATCGAAGGCTGAGATAACAGTCGCGATCCAACGCTTTAAACCTCGGGGGAGCATGTGCTCCCCTTTTTTTTGCCTGTGATTTTCGACCTTGTCAGGTCATTGCCAAGGATCACATGTGGGAGCGAGCCTGCTCGCGAATGCGCCAGGTCAGCCAATAGCATCTTTGTATGATCCAGCGCTTTCGCGAGCAGGCTCGCTCCCACAGGAGGCGTGCTTAATGCATCAGAACGCCATGCGCCATTGACCCGCCACGCCATACGTTCGGCTGTCATTACCCAGCTCACCCGTTAAGCCCACGCCCAGTGTGTGCACCGCCGAAAGACCAAGATCGAGCCCCGCATCCAGCGACAGACTGTTCCGATCCAGCGTCGCGCCGGTCACTTCAAAGCGCTTGCCGCCCTTGCGCAGTTGCTGGCGGGTATCGCTGTCGATGTCGCCGAAGGTATGTTTCCAGCCTGCACTCAAGCGCGGGGTCAAATGCATGCCGTTATCCAGCGTATTGATCTGCGCAAGCCGCAGTCCAACGGTGCTGCTGAAGTTGTCGCGAGTCTGCCCGAAGACTTTCAGTGCCGCATCGCCGCCCTTTTCGTTGTAGCTGTCGCGTTGATAACGCTGGTAGCCGAGGCTGGCGAAGGGTTCGAGGGTAAGGTTGTCGCGGCCCAAATTGAACCCGGCTTCGGCGAATGCCTGTTGAGTATTGGCGTCGTAATTGCCCTTGAGACGATCGCTGAAACCCTTGAACGCGACCCGCCGTGTGCTGCTGCCGTCATGGCTCGCGTAGGTCGCGCCGAGGCGCAGTGACAGCGGGCCATCCTGACGCATGGCGTAGGCGCCGAGGTGCCAGCTGTCGAGGTCGCCGTCGTACTGGCGGGCATCGAGTTTGGTCTGCGATTTGCCGCCAAGCAGGCCGACATGCCAGTGCTCATCGAGTCGCCAGTCAGCGCCCACGACCAGCCCTTGCGTGGCATGTTGGAGGATACCGTCAGCGTCGCGATCAACCTTGCCGCCGTGGCCCAGCGCCTGAATCCACACCTGCCCGGAATCTTCGTTGCCTGCGGCCTGACGCGGTGAACTGCGCGAGCCGAAGGTCGAGGCGGAATGATTGTCCAGCTGCCGCATTGCCGAAAGCATGCTCGTACTGACCGGCGTGATACTGCTCAGCGTGGCTTTGGCGAGGTTGGCATTGCTGCCTGCGGCAAGTTGATCGAGGGCGATGGGCGCGGTGGTTTTATCGCTGGTCAGCAGTGCGGCGACGGCCCTGTTGGTGCCGATATCGAAAGCTTGAGTGTAAGCCCCTCGATTATCCAAGCTCTGCGCAATCGAACGAGCACTGCGCGTTCGGGCCAGTTGTTCGAACCCTACATCGTTGCGCACGTAGTGCAGGTTCACCGCGTTTGGCTCATAGGAGAGCGTTGGTGTCATGTAGGCCAGATTGGTGGTGACCTCACCGAACTCGCCATCAATGACGTTTGCAGACAACAGCCGATACTCATTGGTACGAGCGTAGTCGCCCGGTACGCCATAAATCTCGACACGCGCACCTCCCAGGCTCGCGGTGCCCTGAACATGCACGGGATCTGAGCCGCGGTCGGCAGATACGGCGTAAGAAAACACAGCGTCCTCATGGAGCGTCAGATTGCCTTTGATATTGGGAGAGCCGTGTTGCTGGCTGGCAAGCAGGGTTCCTGCGACATACAGCCCCGTCACGTGTCCATAACCGCCAAAAACCGCTCCCGGGTCGACATCGACACCATTGATCGATGCGTAGTTGAGCAGCACGGCGTCGGCTTTGACGTCAGCATCACCCTCGAAAACGTGACGCAATGTCCACTGCCCGCGTGCGATTCGCATAGCCGAGAAGTTGCGCGTCTCACCGATCTCGCCGCCTTCTACGGCATTGAACAGCAGCCCGTTCGCACCTTTGCCACCGTCCAGGCGACCGTCCCAACGCGCGCCCTTATTGATCACCAGCAGGTCATCTCCATCGCCCAGTTGCAGGGATACGCCGTCGATATTCTCGAGCGGGCTCGAGACAAAAGAGCGCTGCGTCGTGATCGCCAACATGTCGCGTTCAAACGGGTCGACGAGATCGAATTCCTCATCGCCGGTTTCCTCCACCACGAACTCTGGAAACTCCAGCCCTTCATAAAAGGCCGGACTGAAATCCTCGATCGCAACCGTCGCGCGTATGGCATCGACCGAAGGCGCTTCAGAGGCCTGCCCGGGCGACGGAGAAGTGTGCTCCAGCGGGCCGATGAATTCCTTGATCGCAAACAAGTCATCAGGATCCACTTTCGGTGTGGGTGTTTTCTTCTTTCGAGGCTTGGCGGTTTTGTCTTCGCTGATCTGCGCAGAAACCTGGACGTCTGGCAGCTGTTCGATGGACGCCTCGGCAGATCCGATCGTCAGCGCGATCGCCAGAGCGAGGTGATGGGGACGGTATTTGTGTAGGGCAGGCATCGAGTTCAACCTCCTTGTATGAAAGGCTCAACTCTATTGCTGCGTTGAAAAAAACGATGTCGGTCGGTTCCTGATGCTGTGCAGGCGACGTCGGATCGTTCTGTCGAAAATCCTCACGGGATTTCGCAAACAAGGCTTTTGCGCGATGGCGGCGGTTCGTTTTCCTACAGCCGATATGGGTCACAGCGACATACGTCGGGGGGCCATCTGCATTGTTTTGCGTCGATTGAAGCCCCAGCGGCTCCCGTCTGCATTTTGTTGCAGTTTAATTACCAAAACTGTCATCACGCTGCATTAAATTGCGTCTTTCACAAAACGAATCTGCCGCGTCATGAGTAAACTCAAATCTGCACGGGACCTTACTGTCCTTGACCGCATGGCGCTTATCGACAGCATCAAGGAATCATTGGCCGAAGGCACTCTGGAAATCGGTGACGCCGTGCGCCGTTTACGGGTCGAAGTCACCGGTCTGCATCAGTCCCAGTTCGCGAAGATGTGCAAGATTTCTGTGCGCACGCTGGTGCATATCGAACATGGCGAAGGCAATCAGACCCTGAAGTCGCTGAACGCGGTGTTCCGCCCGTTCGGCATGAAAATGGGCGTAGTGCGGATTCGCCGGGACACCATTTGAATGCACCTCAACTACGGCGCACATACGCCTTGCCGTAATGCCGCTCCATCCGTGCCTGAATCAGCTCCAGCCCGATCGACAGCAGCCAGTAGATGATCGCCGCCGTGGTGAGCATTTCGATGTAGCGATAGCTTGAGCGCCCGTAGGACTGGGCGAGAAACATCACTTCCCAGACGCCCATTACCGAGATCAGCGACGAGTCCTTGAGCATCGAGATGAACTGGTTGGTGGTCGGCGGGATAATCGTGCGCATGGCCTGGGGCAGGGTGATGCGCCAGAAGATCACGCTTTCGCGCAGGCCAAGCGCCAGGGATGCTTCGCGTTGGCCGTGATCGACGCCGAGGATGCCGGCGCGGAAGATTTCGCTCAGGTAGGCGCCGTAATTCAGCGACAGGGCAATGATGCCGGCGACGATGGCGCCGGGGACGATGCCCAGTTGCGGCAAGCCGAGGTAGATCAGCAGGATCTGGATCAGCAGTGGCGTGCCGCGAAAGAACGAGGTGTAGAAACTGGCGATGCCAAATGCGACGGCGCTGTTCGACAGGCGCGCCAGCGCGGTGATGAAACCGAGCAGCGACGAGGCGATGATCGAGCATGCGCAGAGAAACAGCGTCAGCGCTGCGCCTTGCAGGAAGCCGTTCGGCGCCAGCTTCAGGCCAACGAGGTTGGGCAGCTTGTCGAGGATGATCGCGAACTTCAGGTCGAAGCTGAGGAAGAATCCGGCAAACAGGCAGAACAGCGCCGCCCACGTCAGGTACAGGCGCGTTCGGAAACCAAAGAGCTTTTGCAGGCGTGTTTCAGCCACCGGTTGCGGTGGCTGGGGCGGGGTCGGAAAGGAAGTCATTGGCTGATATCGGCGCCGATCCATTTCTGCGACAGCTTGCTCAGGGTGCCGTCCTGTTTCAGTTGTGCGAACACCTCGCGCACCTTGGCGTCCCACTGCGGGTCACCCTTTTCGATGGCCACCGAGTTGGGTTCCGAGTAGAGCGGTTCGCCGGCCAGTTTGAAGCGCTGGTCCTGGTTCAGGCGCGGCTGCGCGGTGACCAGATTGGTGAGGATCGCATCCAGGCGCACGCCGGCGCCCAGGCCCAGATCCTGGAAGGCGACGTTGTCGGTGTCGTACGGAGCGATCTGCACATCCTCGAACGGATACTGCAACTGCGTATCCTCGGCGCCTTCGATGACCAGGTTCTTGTTCAGATAACTTTCGTAGCTGGAGGCGCTGGTGAGGCCGACCTTTTTGCCGCTCAGGTCCTTGGCGCTGTGGATGCGCTCGTCCTTGGCATTGACCACGATTACCGCTGGCGAGGCGTAGTACTCGACCGGGAAGTCGAACACTTCTGCGCGGGCCTTGCTCGGGGTCATCGAGCAGATGCAGATGTCGTAGCGCCCGCTCCAGCGGCCGGCGGCGATCACGTCCCACGACGGCGTTTCCAGACGCAGTTTGACGCCAAGCTTGTCCGCCACCGCTTTGGCAACGTCGACATCGAAACCGTCGAGTTGATTCTGCTCATTGAGAAACGAGAAGGGCGGATAGCTTTCCATGAGCACGCCGACCAGCTCTTTTTTCTGTTCGACACGATCCAGCGTCGCGCCGCCGAAGGCTTGGGTGGAGGCCAGAATGGTCAGGCCCAGGGCCAATAGCGGTTGGAGTTTCACAGTCGCTTCCTGTTGAAAAAAGAGGTTGTTATTAACTGAGTGGTGCGTATTAAATAGTTATAAGAACGACTCTGATAGTGAGTTATTTTCATAAGCATATGAGTGAAAAGCATATGGGCGCAGCGAACAGGGTCATTCTCGACGGCGGCATGGGACGCGAGTTGCAACGCGCCGGCGCGCCGTTTCGCCAACCGGAGTGGTCGGCACTGGCGCTGAGTGAAGCGCCGCAGGCCGTCGAGGCGGTGCATGCCGCGTACATCAACAGCGGCGCCGACGTGATCACCAGCAACAGTTACGCGGTGGTGCCATTTCACATTGGCGAAGCGCGATTTGCGGCTGAAGGCCAGGCGCTTGCGGCACTGGCGGGGGAGTTGGCACGGCGGGCGGTGCAGGCATCCGGCAAGTCAGTGCGTGTTGCCGGTTCGTTGCCGCCGCTGTTTGGTTCGTATCGTCCGGATCTGTTCGAAGCGGATCGCGTGACCGAGCTGCTGACGCCGCTGGTCAATGGGTTGGCCCCGCATGTTGATCTGTGGCTGGCGGAAACCCAGAGTTCGATTATTGAGGCGCGGGCCATTCACGCCGGGTTGCCGAAGGACGGCAAACCGTTCTGGCTGTCGTTCACCCTCAAGGATGAAGACACCGATGAAGTGCCGCGCCTGCGCTCCGGTGAGCCGGTAGCCGAAGCGGCTGCGCTGGCGGCTGAACTTGGCGTCGAAACCCTGCTGTTCAACTGCAGTCAGCCGGAAGTGATTGGCGCGGCCATCGACGCGGCGCGCGCAACCTTTGAGCGTCTCGGCGTCACGATCAACATCGGCGCGTATGCCAACGCGTTTCCTCCGCAACCGAAAGAAGCCACGGCCAACGACGGGCTCGACCCGTTGCGTGACGATCTCGATCCGCCTGGGTATCTGCACTGGGCGCTGGACTGGCAACAGCGCGGCGCCAGTCATCTGGGTGGTTGCTGCGGGATCGGCCCGGAGCACATTGCGGTGCTGGCGCAAGAACTGCGTCGTTAAGAAAAGCCCCGCCAATTGTGGGAGCGAGCCTGCTCGCGAAAGCGGTCAGTCAGTCAATATTTCAGTGACTGACACAGCGCCTTCGCGAGCAGGCTCGCTCCCACAGGGGCTTTGTGACGATCAGCTACGGCACTCGGCCAAGCCTTTCACCTGGCCATCAGGCGTCTGGTTTTCATCGCTCAGCCAGCGCTCGAATCCCGCACCGATCGCCGGCCATTCCGCATCCAGAATCGAATACCACGCGGTGTCGCGGTTCTGCCCCTTGACCACCATGTGCTGGCGAAACACCCCTTCGAAACTGAAGCCCAGACGCTCGGCTGCGTATTTGGAGCGGGCGTTGCCGTTGTTGCACTTCCATTCCAGGCGCCGGTAACCCAGCTCGAACGAATACTTGGCCAGCAGGTACACCGCCTCGGTGCTTTTCGGCGAGCGCTGCATTGGCGCACCGAAAGTGACGTGGCCGATTTCGATGCGGCCCTGCGCCGGAACGATCGACATCAGGCTGAGGATGCCTTGGACCTGACCAGTCGCACGGTCGATGACGCTGAAGAAGTACGGGTCGCTGTTGGCCGCATGATTGTTCAGCCAGTCGTTGAACGCGCTGCGCTCGGGAAACGGCCCGTAAGGCAGATAATCCCAGAGTTTCGGATCGGCACCGGGGCCTTCAAGTGCGGCGTACAGTTGCTCGGCATGCCGCGCCGGGTCGAGTTTTTCCAGGCGTATGAAACGGCCTTCGAGCAGGGTGGCGGAGGGGGCGGGGACGCCTTTCCAGTCAGCGAGTGAAGCGGTCATGTGCGCGTCTCCTTAAAGGGCTTTACGAAACTGGATGAATCCCGGACGTTCGGCAATGCGCTCGTAGAGCTGGATCGCGGTGGCGTTGGTTTCATGGGTCAGCCAGTGGACTTTGCAGCAACCATCAGCCTTGGCGGTAGCGTAGACATGCTCGATCAACAGCCGACCGACACCGGTGCCACGGGCTTCCGGCACCACCAGCAGATCCTGCAGATAGCAGGAATTCTCGATGCTCCAGTTCGAGCGATGATAGATGTAATGCACCATGCCCAGCGCTTTGCCTTCAGCCCAGGCGAGGGCGGCGTGGGTCGGTTCATTCGGGTCGAGAAAACGCTGCCAAGTGCTTTGGGTGACAGCGTCCGGCAGTTCCGTGTTGTAGAAGCGCAGGTACGCCTGCCATAGCGGCAGCCAAGCGGCGTGGTCGTTGGCGCTGACCGGGCGAATGTCGATCTGAGTCATGCGGATTTCCTTAGCGCATCAGGCTGGCGAGGGTTTGATCGTTGGCGTCGGGGCTGGCGGCGAGGCCTTCGCGCACCCCGGCGATATCTTCGGCGCTACGGTTCTGGCTGAGCTTGCGTTTGCCTTCGAGGCGGTCGATGGGAATGGCGAAGCCGACGATGGCTTTGAGCATGGTGTCGATGTAGTCGGCCGGCGCATCGTCCACCGACCACGGCTGGGCACGGCCTGCCTCGTGACGGTCGGTGAGGGTGCTGACGATGTCGAGCAAGCGGCCGCCATCGCTGAAGGTCTCGGCCTGACCGTAGGCGTGCACGGCGATGTAGTTCCAGGTCGGCACGACCTTGCCGTGCTCGGCCTTGCTCGGATACAAGCTTGGGCTGACGTAGGCATCTGGTCCGGCAAAGATCAGCATGGCCTCGGCGCCGTCACGCAGGTCTTTCCACTGCGGATTGGCCTTGGCCAGATGGCCGTAGAGCGTGCCGTATTCGCCCTGTTCGCGATGCAGCAGCACCGGCACGTGGCTGGCTTGCAGGCCGCTTTCGCCGTGGCTGACCAGAATGGCCAGGCGCGTGGCGAGGATCAGTTCGTGCAGTTGGGACAAGTCTTCGATGGCAAAGGCGCGTGGCGTGTACATGGACAGATTTTCCTTGGCGAATGCCTGCATCCTAGGCAGGCTATTGGTCCGTTGTAAGAGCCATTGCTGAGCCATTTCATAGGTCCATTCGCCATGCCTGATCTGCCACCCTTGTCGATGCCTTTCAATCCGGCCGGTATCGAGCTTGATCGCCGTCAGGGCCTGAGCCGCCAGCTCTATCAGGCTCTGCGCCTGCGGGTGCTGGATGGACGTCTGGCCAGTGGCACGCGATTGCCGGCCAGCCGAGATCTGGCCTCGGCGCTGGGCATTTCCCGCAACAGCGTGGTGCGCGCCTACGATCAGTTGTATGCCGAGGGCTTTATCGAAGGCCGCGTTGGCGACGGTACTTACGTGGCGCAATTGGCTCATGCGTCCAGGTCGAAGAAAAAACTATCCACAAATTCATCCACAGGCTTGTCAACAGGCTTACCCACAGCCTTATCCACAAATTGGCTGGATTTACCTGTGAATTCATCCAGCAAAGTTATCCACAGCGACGGATTTTCCCGCATTGAAAAGCATCATTTGCCGCGACCACCGAGCGGTCCGCCGCGCGCTTTTCGGGTGGGAGTGCCGGCCTTCGATCTGTTTCCGTTCGAGGTCTGGGCCAAGCTCAACGCGGCTTTCTGGCGTAAACCGGATCTGCAGCAGCTGTGTTACGGCGACCCGGCCGGGGACGCGCGGCTGCGCGGCATGATTGCTGCGTATTTGCGCAGCTCGCGGGGCATGCAGTGCACGGCTGAGCAAATTGTGATCACCAGTGGCGCGCAGCAGGGCATCAGCCTTTGTGCACAGCTGCTGGTCGAGCCAGGGGACGGTGTGGCGATCGAGAATCCGGGCTATCGCGCCGCCGGGCATGCCTTCGCTGTAGCGGGGGCGAAATTGCATGGGGTGGCGGTAGACAGCGACGGCATCGATTGCAGCGCCACGGCTCAGCTCAGCGATTGTCGAGTGGCTTACGTGACGCCGTCTCATCAGTACCCGACCGGCGTGGTGATGAGCCTGGCCCGGCGTCTGGAGCTGCTCGCCTGGGCCGAACGTGTCGGCGGCTGGATCGTCGAGGATGATTATGACGGCGAGTATCGCTACACCGGCGCACCGCTGGCGCCGTTAGCGGCACTTGATCGTCAGGGGCGTGTGCTCTACGTCGGCACGTTTGGCAAGGTCGCTTTTCCGGCGTTGCGCCTGGGCTATCTGGTGCTGCCGCCCGCGCTGGTCGAGGCGTTCGCGCAACGCCGCGCCGTCGATGTGCGGCACTCGGAGGTCAGCACGCAAGCGGTGATGGCCGAATTCATGGCCGCCGGGCATTTCCAGCGGCATATCCGCCGCATGCGCCGGGCTGCGCTGAGCCGACGCAACTGCCTGCTCGAAGGCTGGCCGACGGTCGCCGGCGTCGGTCAACTGCCCGCCGTGCCGGCCGGGCTGCACTTGACCGTCGCCGTGAACAGCATCGAGCGCGAGCAGCAGTTGATCGCTCAGGCCGCTGAGGTCGATGTCGAAATCAACGGCCTGAGCAGCTACTGGCTCCCCGATTCGACTACGCCCATGGATAAGCGCGCCGGCCTGGTGTTGGGGTTCGCTGCTGTACCAGAGCCAGCAATCAAAGCGGCGCTGTCGCGTCTGCGGCAGGCTTGGCGAGAGTGAAGAACAGCGTTTCGGCGCTGCGACTGGAAATTTCGCTGCGATGGATTTCGATCAGCCTCTGATTATCCACATCGGTTATTTCAGAGGTGCCTCCCAAGCGGTGTTGGGCAACTGTCTTCATGTGTCCACGCAAAAATGCGCCATCGGGCGCGTCGGCGCTGCTGTAATGGAAATGCGCATAGCAGAGGACCTTGTCGGTATGCGCATCACGAATCTGATACTCGTCGAGGAAGTCATTCTTATGGCGCCTCAGGCGCCGTCGGGTCAGGGTTTTCGAAATGTTCACTTCGCCCTTGTCCTTGAGCCACTCGACCCCGGCGGCTGTTGGTAGTTGTTGCTTGACCAGACGGATTCGCGTGCTGGTGCCCTTTTCCTCCAGCGTCGTAGCCGCAGCGTCGAGCTTGTGGTTGAGCGTTTCGGACGGTTCATGCAGAGCAGCGGTGAGGTTACTCGCCGTCAACGCTTCATCGATGGCGGCACCGGCCTTGCGCAACAGGGCGGCGTGTTGTGGTATTCCTCTTCGACTTCCACCGGAATGCGCGAGCCGCGTTTGAGGCGCGCCTCGATGCGCCGATGAAACGCCGCCAGCCCGTCGATCAAGGCCTGCCCTGCGCTGATGCTGTTGTTGAGGTTGGGCCGGGCTTTTGGCGACGGTGCCGGCCGTGCATTCTGTTCGACCCAGATACCTGGCGACTCCTCCTTGAATGTCGCGATGACTCTCGTCAGTGCTGTACTGACTTCGACCAGATCGGTGTCTTTGCCGTCGAGGCTTTTTTTCCGTTCGCCGACCAGGATGCCCTTGTTGCGCGTCTTGATGATCTGCCGATTCGAAGATGACGCAGAAGGTCTCGACGGACCGGCTTGCGGCACCAGTAAATGCCGGTAGCGCAACAGATCGGCGAGTCGATTGTCGGCGCTTTCCTTGAATGCGGCCACGCGCGCCTGCAACTGCTTGAGTCGCTCCGTGTGTATGTGTTCGGAATATTCACTCGCCAGGTCATCGAATCGCTTGTCCACGGAAGCGAACTGTTCGCTCACCTGGCTCAGGGCGTCGATGCGGATGCGCAGATCACTGAGGCTTTCATCGGCGCTAAGGTCCCGTGAACTCTGAACGTTCAGTGCGGCATCTTCGAACAGACCGGCCAGCGCTTGTTGTGCCTCGACATGAGCGGTGGAATCGCCGGGCTTGATGCAGGTGTACTGGCCGAGACTGATCTGCAGAGTCTTCAGGTCATCCAGCGGGTAGGGCGCCAGGCTGATGTTGTATTTCTGCTTTATATCAAGGCCATCCGGTCCCAGCCTGGTGAGCTCCTCCATGCAGGCTTCAGCCGACTCCATTTTCTCGATAATGGTTTGAGTGACATCGTTCAACTGTTCAAACGCAGAGGTGGCGGCCTGCGATTCGCTGCGCAGTTCGTCGTCGAGTATCGCCTGCACCGCCAGTACCCGCTGCTGGTAATCCGAAGCGTTATTACTCAGCCACTCCTGTCCCAGAAACAACTGCATGTCCAACCGCTCCGGCATTACCGTGCGGTAGTTGGGAATCGACTGCTTGCAGTTGAGCTGCTTGATCAGCTTGATGTTTGCGGCATATTCGTTGTGCTGTGAATCGAGCGTGGCAAGGTACTGCGCAAGCGCTTGCTCGCGTGCCTGCGCAGGGGCATCGTGCAGGCTGTTGCGGTCTGCATCGAGACGGCTCCCTTTGCTCTCCATCGTCAAATCGAACGCAGTAATCTGCTCGGCCAATACGGCCACCTCCTTGTTTCTAATGCCTTGCGCGGCTTGGCGACCTTCCTCCAGTCCGCCGCCGCGCAAACGCAAGCGCAGATCGATTACCCACTGGCCGTTGGCGGTATAGGCCAGCCTGGGTCCGGCAGGTCGGGTGGGCTGACGCGTATCGACGATGTGCACATCGCCATGCGCGTTGCGCGCGACTTCGAACCAGCGTTCACCGACGCGGGCGTACCATTTGTCTGCGTGGGCGTAGAGGCCTCGCTGCGCACCCTCTCTGGTGGCAGCGCCAAGCCCTTTGGGCTTGGCGAGCTTGAACGTATCCAACAGCTTGGCGAGGGCCAACGGGGATCGTTTCAACGCCGTGATGCTGTCGATCGATGTGCCATGGGCTTCGGTCAATTGCGGGCCGGTGATGTCCGGCTGGCGCAGCGCTTTGACGATTCTGGCGGCAGGTTTGCTCGTCGCTGTGTCCTCTTCGAACGTTGTGGCCACGGGCGTCGATGGCGCATCACCGATTGCCGCACGATGGGCGAGCACCATGCCCAGCGCCAGGAGGATATCGGCGATGGCCGTCCAGGCGACTTTCGCCGATTGCTCGTTGGCGCCGTCGGTGATTTCCTGCAGATCATCCATGATCTGCCAGATCCACGCCGCTGTACCTACGCTGCGGCCCAGAAACGGCAGTGCGGCATTGAGCATCACCCAGCCACCCTGTTTCAGCGAGGCCCAGCGTGCTTCTGCATCGGAGACCGATTGCCGGTCGGCTTGAGTGACAAGCGCCTTGACGTTGCGTTCGTGCAGGGTGGCGAGGACATCGCTGGCGATCACCTGAGTGCCCAGCGCGACCGCGCCTGACATGTCCAGTGCTGTGGTCGGGTTGATCATCAGTTGCGGGATCGTCCACACCGACGGCAGCCTGGCGGTGAAGACGAACTGGCTGTAATTGAAGCGCACATCGTCCGGCAACCAGGCCAGTACCGAGTCGCGCAGATGTCGCGAATGCTGGATCGCAAAAAGCAGATTGGCCGGCCCCGGATATTGCAGCAGAGCTTTGTCGAACAGCGGTCGATATAGCACGCACGGCCCTTTGTCGGCATCGCGCGGGCCTATGACATACATGTTGTCGACAGTGTCTGCGGTGGAGCGGCTGCGATGAGCGACGAAGGCCAAAGGGCGAATGACGATTTCCTCACCATCGACGTAGCGTTCTGCGTCAGTCGTGGCCAATGCGGCAACCACGTATCGATAACCCGATTCGTCAATGCCGGCTCTGCCCTGGATCTTGTGCTGCAACGCCAGCAATGGCAGCTCGACGCGTAGCTGACTGGTATAGAGCCTTTCCAACCGTGACGCTTGCTCTGCGTCGTCTATCAGTACGGCCTTGAGATGCGCCGGGTAGGTCTTGCCAATGTCGACGGTGCTGACCAGTTTTTCCAGAAACGTCGCGCTCATCCACTCGGGAACCGGGCTGCCATCCTTGTACCGCACAGTCTTGTTGCCCAAGGGCAGGCCCGCCAGGTTTTGCAGGGCCAGCTCGGTCAGCGTCCATGTCTGAGTCTGAGTATTTCCCGGCAACACAAAGGTGCCCCAGACTACGAGGCTGGTGATGGTGATTTCGATGTTGTCGATGTTCACGTCTTTGGCGTCGGGCTGCTCCTTGAGAATCTGTTTGATCAGCGCTGCACGAGTGAACGCCTGCAAGCTGGTGATTTCGCTCTGAAAGGATTTTCCGTTGTTCTCGTGCTGTAGCGTCGTCAGGTCCAGCAGGTGCCGGCTATAGCGCGTCTGATCCATGGGCAGGGCGTCGTTCAGCCAGTCCGGAAGCATCGGCTGCAAACGCTCGAAGTGCGCTTCAAGGCGCGGTGTCGGTTGTGCCGGTTTACCGGCCGTGCCGGTATGCGGATAGACGCGTTTACCAGGCGAATCCTGAAAAAAACTGATTTCGCCCAAAGCGTCCGCCTCCATGGAAATCAGGGTGCAGGCCTGCTGGTCGAAGAAATTGCCTTGGGGTTCGACCAGCCGCCACTTGAGATCTTTGCCCGAGGCGCTTGCGCCATATATCCGCAGCAGAGCCTCGCCGAGTTCCTCCAGTGAATCGAAACGCTGAAAGCCCTGGGTGACCGCGTGGGTCAGAATCAACTTGCGCTCTGCAATTGTGCCGATCACTACTGCGGCGTCGACCAGGGTCAAATGCGATGACTTATCGGAGCCACCGCGATCGAGATCGATCAGATATGCCTTTGCCGAGTACGGGCCGGGGGCCAGGCGTTGTTGCGGGTCGGGCTGTTTGAAAATCGCCTGGGCCAGGGCGATCTCGTCAGCGTCCCAGCCGACGCTGGCATCGACGTTCCACAGGTTGCGCAGTGCCTCGGACAATTGCTGCCAGCGCGGTTGCCCGGGATAGGTGAATTCGTCCCAGTAGTCGACGTGCTGCTCCTTGTAGGCGATGAACAGCAGCGGTGCGAGTTCGTTGAGCAACAGGCCGATCGCATCGATCTTCACCGGCAGATGCGCAGGGGCGGGCACGCCGGGTTGCAGGGTCAGGTAATGCTCGCCATCGAGGTACGTCACCGTGGTGCCGGACAGGCCGAGCCGCACCAGGGCGTTGGTCAGCGATCCAGCCTGATACCCGTCGGGTACCACTCGACCCTCCACAATGGCCCAGGCGGGTTGCACGACCATCGCCAGACGCGGGTCTATGTCGAGATTCGGATACAACGTCTTGAGGGCTTCGCGCAGCGTTTTTGATGCGACTTCTTGCAGCGAGGGGCCGGTAACCAGCTGAGTCACGATATCGACGGCACTGGCTTTGGGAATGGCGGTCATGTTGGTTTCCTGCTCTGTCGGGACGCCGCGAGGGCGGCGGAGCAGGGCAAGTTAAAAGGCGCGACAGCGACCCGTGCGGTAGATAAAGCTGCCAGGCAAAAAAAGACCCGCCTCGGCGGGTCTTCGGCAAACGAGCCGGTTTCAGGTCCCGGATTTGATTTTCGTCCAGGCCCGCGTGCGTGCGCGTTCGGCATCCCGAGGCAGCGGCTGCAAGGTGTAGAGCGTGCTCATTGCCGCATCGGTCGGGTACAGGTTCGGGTTGTTGCGAATGGCCGGATCGACCAGGCCGGTGGCGTCCTTGTTCGGGTTCGGATACCCGACAAAATCGCTGACCGGGGCAATCACCGCCGGTTGCAGCAGGTAGTTGATGAAGGTGTAAGCGTCTTCGGTGTTCTTCGCGCCCTTGGGAATCGCGAGCATGTCGAACCAGATCGGCGCGCCTTCTTTCGGCAAGCGCATATCGACCACCACGCCGTTTTTCGCTTCCTTGGCGCGGTTGGCCGCCTGCGAGAAACTGCCGGAATAACCGACGGCCACGCAGATGTCACCGTTGGCGATGTCGGCCATGTATTTGGAGGAATGGAAGTACGTCACGTAAGGGCGGATCTTCATCAGCAGCGCTTCGGCCTTGGCGTATTCCGCCGGCTTCTTGCTGTTGGGGTCGAGACCCAGGTGTTGCAGGGCCAGCGGCAGAATCTCCGACGGCGAGTCGAGCAGGGCGACGCCGCACTGCTTGAGCTTGCTGATGTTTTCCTCTTTGAAGATCAGGTCCCAACTGTTCACGGGCGCGTTGTCGCCCAGTGCTGCCTTGATCTTGGCCGGGTTGAAACCAATCAGGATGGTGCCGTACATGTATGGCACGGCGAACTTGTTCCCCGGGTCGTTGGCCTCGATCAGCTTCATCAGTTTCGGATCAAGGTGATTCCAGTTCGGCAGTTTGCTGCGATCCAGCGGCTGGAACACCCCGGCCTCGATCTGCTTGGCGAGGAACACGTTGGACGGCACCACCACGTCATAGCCGGAGTTGCCGGTGAGCAGCTTGGCTTCGAGTGCTTCGTTGGTGTCGAAGATGTCGTAGATCAGTTTGGTCTGGCTGTTCTGTGCCTTGAAGTCGTCCAGCGCCTTGGGCGTGATGTAGTCGAACCAGTTATAGACGCGCAGCGTGCGTTCTTCGGCGTGGGCGCCAGCGCTCAGCAGGGCCGCGCACAGCGCCGAGGCGATCAGTCGCTTTTTCATTGTTCGAAACCTTCCAGCACGTTCACTGCGTTGATGCCGATTTCTTCCACCGCGTAGCCACCTTCCATGACGAACAGGGTCGGCTTGCCGAGGGCGGCGATGCGCTTGCCCATGGCCAGGTAATCCGGGCTGTCGAGTTTGAACTGCGAGATCGGGTCGTCCTTGAACGTGTCGACGCCGAGGGAGACGACGACGATGTCCGCGCCATAGCGATCGATCTCGTCGCAGGCCTGATCCAGCGCCGCGCTCCAGACATCCCAGCCGGAACCGGCCGGCAGCGGATAGTTGAAATTGAAGCCTTCACCGGCACCTTCGCCGCGCTCGTCGTCGTAGCCGAGGAAGAACGGAAACTCCGCTTCCGGGTGGCCGTGGATCGAAGTGAACAGGACGTCGCTGCGTTCGTAGAAAATCGACTGAGTGCCGTTGCCATGGTGGTAGTCGACGTCAAGGATCGCGACTTTCTTGTTGCCCTGATCGAGAAAGGCTTGAGCGGCGATGGCGGCGTTGTTGAGGTAGCAATAACCGCCCATCAAGTCGCTGGCGGCATGGTGCCCCGGCGGACGGCACAGGGCGAAGGCCGCGCGTGCGCCACGCTGGATTTCTTCTTGTGCGGTCAGGGCCACTTGCGCTGCGCTGTAGGCCGCTTGCCAGGTGCCGGCGGTAATCGGCGCGCCGCCGTCGAAGCTGTAATAACCGAGCTGGCCGTGCAGGCTGGTCGGTTTGATCGCACGCAGCGTGCGCGCCGGCCAGGTGTAGGGCAGCAGGTCGCCGTCAGTGTTGAACTCGGTCCAGCGCTGCCATGCACCTTTGAAAAATTCCAGATAGTCACGGCTGTGAATGCGCGCGATCGGCTCCAGGCCGAAATCCTTCGGCGCTTCGACCGCCCCGAGATTTTGCTTCTGCACGCGTTGCAGCACATGGTCGGCACGCGACGGCATCTCGAAGCACGGCTTGAGCTGGCCATCGATGAGTTCGCAGCGGCCGTGGTGCAAGTGGTGATCGTCTGAGTAGATCGTCAGCATTTGTTGTTCTCCGCAAGGCTGATTCGGTGGTCTTCAGTGTTGCGGCGCAAGTTGAATCGGAGAACGTCGGGAGCGGCCAAAAGGGGATCGATATGGCCAAAACCTCTGACCGCAATTCGCCCCTTGTTCATGCAGGCTCATGCCTGGAGCAGCCATCAATGCGGTCGGAACTGACTCGGCGCCACGCCGCTCCAGCGCACAAACGCATGGCGGAAACTCGCGGTCTCGCTGAAGCCCAGCGTCTCGGCGATCCGATAGATCGGCAGCTGATCCTCACACAACATCTGCTTGGCCCGTTCGAAGCGCAGTTCATCGAGCAGTTCCTGATAGCTGCTGCCCATGTCTTTCAAATGCCGACGCAGGGTGCGCGGTGAGCACTTCATCTGCTGTGCCAGACCTTCCAGTCCCGGCGCGGCATTCAATTGTGCGCTGAGCAACTGCCGAATCCGCCCCAGCCAGGCCTGGCGTCCGGTGAACTCCAGATTCTGTTTGCGGCAGCGCTCGGCCATGGCCTGATGGGTGATCGCGTCGGCCAGCGGCAGCGGTTGATCGAGCCAATGGCGGTCGAAGGCGAAGGCGTTGTCCTTGGCCGAAAAGTGCAGCGGCGAGTCGAAGGGTTCGGCGTAGCTGGCGCGATAGTCCGGCGCTGCATGTTCAAAGCGCGTGGCGCGTAGCGGCAGCGGATGGCCGAGCAAGTCGTCGCAGATGACTTTCAGGGACACCAGACAGAATTCGGCGTTGAACACCGCCATCGCCGGGCTTTCACGGTAATCAGCAGCGACGAACCAGACCTGCTCGCCATCGTCTTCCAGGCTCAGTTCGAACAACGTGCCCAACAGCGCCGGATAACGGATCGCCAGACGCAAAGCGTCACCGAAGGTGGCACAGGTCAGCAGGGCGTAACCGAGCATGCCGTAACAGGACACGTGCATGCGCCGACCCAATTCGAGGCCGATGTCACGCTTGAGTGCCACTGCGTTGGTGCAGACCTGCATCTCTTGATGGGTGGTGATGCGCGTATCGGCACGCTGCAGATCTGCCGCCACGATGCCGCTGCCAGCCAGCAGCGCCTCGCTCGACAGACCTTCGGCCTTGAACGTGTTGAGGATCAGCGAGACCGCGTTGAGGGTGGTGAGGTGGGAGTGGAGCATGGGATCTTCCAGCCTGGAGGTGGCTGGAACGCAGCAATTTATATGCCGTACAAAAATCCCTGGTGGGAGCGAGCCTGCTCGCGAAAGCGGTGTGTCAGGCACACGAATGCCAAATGTGTCAGGGCTTTCGCGAGCAGGCTCGCTCCCACAGGGGGACTTGCGTTGTGACAGATCAGCTCAGTTCGCCGCAGAGATCCAGTTCGATCAATCGACGCACTTCAGCCGTTTCCAGCCCGGCCCCCAGCAAGCCATGCAATTTGCCGAACGCCGCCTCGCGCGTCATGCCGCCACCCGACAACACGCCAACACCTCGCAAGCGGCTGCCAGCCTCGTAGACATCCAGCTCGACCCCACCTTCATGGCATTGCGTGACTGCAACCACCACCACGCCGTTATCCCGTGCGCGGCCAAGGCTGGCGAGGAACTCAGGGTTATCGCTCGGACCGGTCCCACTGCCGTAGCATTCCAGCACCAGACCTTGAATGCCGCTGTCGAGCAGGCCGTCGAGAACCTCGGCACTGATCCCGGGAAACAGCGGCAACACCGCCACTTTCGCCAGTTGCTTCGGCTGGTTGTAGTTCAGCGCGACTGGGATCGACGGCGCCTTCACACCACCGCCCTGACGCTCCAGGCGTTTGAACGGATGGCGGCCGAAGCTGCGCACTTTCGCGCAGCGGGTCGGCGCCAGCAGTTCGCCGTGGAAGTACAGGTGCACGCCCGGCGCCAGACCCTGGCCGAGGGCGACCAGCGCGCCGCCGAGGTTTTCCCAGGCATCGCTGTCGGTCACGCCCGCCGGCAACATCGAGCCGGTGAAACACACGCGGGCATGCAGGCCGAGCAACTGAAAACTCATCGCCGCCGCGCTGTACGCCAGCGTGTCGGTGCCGTGCAGGATCAGCACGCTGTCGCAGCCTTGCACGTCCACGGCATCGACCACCGCTTCGCGCAGTTGCTGCCAGTAGGCCGGGGTCATGTTGGCGCTGTCGATCAGCGGCGACATTTCCCGAAACTGCCACTGCGGCACTACCAGCTCAGGCTGGCTGTGCAGGTAGTCGCGCATCCGCGCTTCGAAACCGGACGCCGGGGCCAGACCGTTGGCGCTGGCCTGCATGCCGATGGTGCCACCGGTGTAGAGCACCATGACGTGTTGAGCGGCGGGATAGGTCGACGAGCTCATAGGATTCTCCGAAACGATGAGGGCCTTGCAGGAGCGAGCAGGCTCGCTCCTGCAGGTTATTGCATCACAATAACTGACGGGCGCGGGGGATGCGCCCGTCATTCACCTGTCAGCGTTGCGCTGCAGGTACGCCTTGCGGCGCAGTTTCAGTCTGGCCCGCCGCTGCTGGCGGGTTGACCGGCCAGGCGTTGCGATCCAGATCCAGGTCGGCGAATTTGCTCGAATCGAACACTGGCTGTTTGACGCCGGCGCGACGCTGCTCGTCGTAGTCGCGCATCACCCGCAGGCCGACCTTGAACAGCATGGCCAGGGCCACGAGGTTGACGAAGGCCAGACAGGTCATGGTGATGTCGGCGAAGGCGAATACCGTCGTCAGGTCCTGCATCGAACCCCACACCACCAGCGCCAGCACCAGGCCGCGGAACAGCATCAGCAGGGCGCGGTTGCGGCTGAGGAACTGCAAGCTGTTCTCGCCCAGGTAGTAGTTGTAGAGGATGCAGGTGAAGACGAACAGCGACAGCGCGACGCTGACGAACATGCGACCCCAGTCACCGACCACGGCAGCCAGCGAGTTCTGGGTCAG
>Ga0265296_1002028_pt1 | contig 21406 bp, 18 predicted proteins | sample MunlanPumphouse1_FD_189073 | JGI IMG/M metagenome (GOLD analysis project Ga0265296, IMG submission 189073) | Groundwater microbial communities from a municipal landfill in Southern Ontario, Canada - Pumphouse #1 | ecosystem: Environmental > Aquatic > Deep subsurface > Groundwater | place... | reverse complement strand
CTTCTGTCTCGTCTTCGCCATCTTCTTCGCCGTCCAGTTCGGTTTCTTCCTCGCCATCTTCGTCGGTTAGTTCATCGGTCTCCTCTTCTCCCAGCTCTTCGGTGAGCCCTTCATCATCTGTCTCGTCTTCGCCATCTTCTTCGCCGTCCAGTTCGGTTTCTTCCTCGCCATCTTCGTCGGTTAGTTCATCGGTCTCCTCTTCTCCCAGCTCTTCGGTGAGCCCTTCATCATCTGTCTCGTCCTCGCCCAGCGCGTCTGTTTGTATTTCGGAAATAAAAACAATAAACAATCTTGCTAGGGCCTCAATAAAGACAGTCAATGGAATATCAAATGTATCAATAAAAACAGTAAACGGATTGGTTTTGAATTGCTAGTATTGCCCATTCAACAAGTTCAGGGCAATCTTGAGCTTGTCGAACAGATTGCTTGGGGGTTTGTAATTTAGTATTATAATGAGAGTTAGTGTGCGGATAAATATGGGCCAAAAAATTATCAATTTCATAAAATACAACAACGCTTTTACTATTGCTTTTGTCTTAGTTTTTTTTGGTTTCGGAATAAGCTTTGCCGCCAGTCCTGAATTGCGTGACGGCGTTTATTCCAGCGAGGAAATCGTGGTTTCCATTGATAACAGCATGATCGTTTCGTCTGATTTGGATAATTTTAATTTTAATTTAAGAATAAGCTCTATCACCGAAGATGAAAAAAATTATTATGCCGTTTATTCATATCAAACACTGGCAATTACGGACGGTTTTTGGCAAGGCAAAGAAGAAGAAAAAACTTTGACGGTAAACAAAGAGGCCTTGGAGGGGAAAGACCTCGGGCTTTATGTGGCGAAAGAGCTGGGGGAAAATATTAATTACGAATTGTCTTATTTAAAAAGAGTTCAAAAATTGGAAAAAGAAAAAGGGGACTCCCAAAAAATAATTACAGTAGAATACTCCGGCCTGGTCGGTAAATTATTAGACCCTAAAGAAATGGTTATAGAGGGTTATAGTCCAGTGATACCGGAGCCCGTTCCGGAAATTCCCGCCACAGTAGAATCAAATCCGACAGAGGTAATAGTTTCCACACCGTATGCAGAGCCACAAGAAAATCCTGTGCCCGTAGAACCCGCGCCCGCGCTCGAACCCCAACTAGAGAATCCTAACCCTCTCCCCGAGGGAGAGGGTGCCTCTGCCGCAGAGGCGGGTGAGGTGATAATCCCGCCGCCGGCTGAACCTGCGCCGGCCTCCTCCGCTGAAGCTACGGACGGCCAAGCAGAAATGATTGACGAAAAGTTAGTTCAAGAGGTGGTAGAAGAGCTTTTGGAAAGCGAAGCATCTTCGATTCCAGAACTATCCCAGTAAATGAAAAAAATATTTTTATTTGCGATATTTTTAATATTTTTTGCTTCGCCGTCAGTCAGTTTTGGCGCAGTTTCTTATAGCCGAACTCCAAGCGGAAACCAAATAACTTCACCTATTTCTATTTCTATTTCCTTTGATAATTTTGAAGAAGATACCGGATGTGTTAGCGATACTTGGTCAGTCGAAGTCAGTAATAATAATAATTCGTACTACCCAAGCAATACTATTCTAAACTCTATAAAAACTGGAGTTTTTTCGATTAATTTGCCGCCCATTGATTGCACTTATGTTGCTTTTAGTTGCGATCTTGAGGGCGGAGGTAATTATATTGAAGGCGACGGCAATAGTATAATTTTTAATGTTCCTGCACCTACTCCTATCCCTGGCGGTTTTTCTTCTAAACGTCCCGAAGTTGCGATAACCGCGCCGAAAAGCGGACTGGCATTTTCCTCCATAATGAAAATTGAATATCAGGCGACTGATAAAAACGATTTAGGTAACGCGACAGAAAGAGAACAGCTGGGACTTGGTCTCACACCCGTTTCCATTTTTTATTCGGATAAAATTTACGAATGGAATCATTCCATCATAGACGCGCTGGATAAGACGCTCATCGCCAAGGACTTGTCTCCCAAGGACTCGTATTTGTGGAACATACCAAAAGAGCTCGCTGAGGGCTCTTTGTACAGAATCATAATTGACGCCGTTGATAATGGGGGCGATGTCGGCGAAAATGTTTCTGATTTTTTTACCATTGACCGCACGGCGCCCGTTTTTTCGATTACAGCTGACAGAACGGCGATAACCAAAACGGGAGAAGTAAAAATCACAGCGCAATCGTCAAAAGAACTTGTCGCTCCGCCGACGCTCACTGTCACCCAGCGCGGATACAAGGCGGTTGAAGTTTTGATGAGCGGAGCCGGAAAATTATTTGAAGGAATTTATAAAGTTGTCACCGGCTTTGACGGCCCGGCCGCCATTGGCATCTCCGGCCAGGACCAAAGCGGGAATGTAAGCGCGACCATTGTGAGTGGCCGCGCGTTCAGCGTCGGCATTGAACCGCCACCGAAGCCAATCATTGATTTTCCTCTTCAAGAAAAAGTGACTACGAAAGAAAATAATATTTCCGTGAAAGGACATGCGCGCGAAGATACGGAAGTAATTTTGCTTTTGAATGGAACGACGGAACTTAAAACAAAACCGGAAAAAGATGGTTCGTTTATTTTTGATAATGTAACCCTTGACCCCCAATACCTTCGCGGTGAAAATATTTTTAATATTATCTCCCGCGATGATGACGGAAACGAAAGCCAAGCTGCAATAATAACCGTCAAATTTAATTTTGCCCCGGAAGTCGCTTTCTTGTTTCCTCAAAATAATTCAACCTTGAGCGCGACATCCACGATTAGGATTGACGCCAGCGACAAAAACAACGACGCCCTTACTTTCACATACGAAATAAAACCGGCGAACAGCGACAACTGGTCTTTGATTGCCAGCTCAACGCCAAACAAAAGATATGTATTGGACACGAGAAATTTTGCCGACGGCGAATATGTTTTGAGAGTGACGGCGAACGACGGCTTTGCTGATACCCAAGTTATTTCTCCGCAATTCGCTATAAAAAACTTTCTTCCGGTTATAACTTTCACGGGCGGTGAATTAATGATTACGAACAATAAGGACGTTGTTGTTTCTGGAACTGTTTCCGCGCCGGAAAGTCCCGAGGGGAGGCGTCAAATTTCCGGGCTTGAATACAGCATGGGTGGTGGAAAATTATGGAAGGCAATTATTGCCGATGTTGGCGCGGCGAGTTTTTTAACCAGCGCATTTTCTCTTTCTTTATCTGACTTAAAAGAAGATGAATATACAATTTTATTCAGAGCGAAGGACTCGCGCGGATTTTACGGAAGGGCGGCGAAGACGGTTATCGTTGACTTTGGCCCGCCGGCAAAACCGGTTGTTTCTTCTCCAAAATCATTAGCGCTTATTACTGACAAAGACGATGAGGATTCCGGATTAGCCGGAATCCAATTTACCGTTTCTGGAACAGCCGAACCAAAAAGCGAAGTGAGTGTTGTTTTGGGAGATGCGATATTTAAGGCGACAACGAACAGCGAAGGCGCGTTTGCGGTCCACGGCGTCACCTTAAAGCAGCGCAACAAAAACGACTTTGTTGTTTTTGCCACAGACAAAGCGCGCAACAAAAGTTCGGAAGTGAATGCTTCCGTTGTTTACAATAATCCGCCAATTGTAAAATTTATAAATCCTCGCCAAAACAGAGGACTGCACGGCGTCGCTGATGTTCAATGGGGGATTGAAGATATAGACAGCGATTCTGTCGCGGGCGTTATTTTAAGTTATCGCCGAGGCAACGGCTCGTTTTCTGTTTTGACAAAATCGGCTTCTCAAAATTCTTTCAAATGGGACGTGAGCGATTTTCAGGAAGGAAGCGGATATCAATTAAAAATAGAAGCGACGGACGGCATCACGCCGACGACATCTATAATTGACATATATATAGACAACACACCGCCGGAAATTGAAATTTCTCCGTTAAACCAAACTTCTTTCAAGAAGGCCTTCTCTCTTTCCGCGCGCGGGACGGCTTCAGACAATCTCTCGGGAATTGAGTTTATTGAGTACAGCGTGGACGGAAAAAATTGGTTCAAGGCGGTAATGGCAAGCGGATATTTGGGGAGGAACGCCTCTTTTAGAATAAGCCATCCGTTTGCTTTGGGAGACGGGGAATATAATTTCGGCGTGAGGGCGGTTGACGCGGCCGGCAATGTCTCCCGGCCGAAATTCCAAAAAATAACGGTTGACACGACCCCGCCGAGAATCGGAAGCTATACGGTTTCTCTCGGTCAGATGAATTTTTTGCCGAAAAACGGAAGCTTTGAAATTCTTTCCGGAAGTAAAGTAAAATTGACCATATCTCTTGAAGAAGACACGGCGGAGGCGTTTTTGACGATAGGCGACAATAAAATAAATCTTTCAAAAAACAAAGCCACCGGACTTTGGGAAGCGGAATTAAGTTTTAGTTTACTTGGCAAGTTGCCTTTGGCGATAACTGCCGCCGACTTGCTTGGAAACAAAATTACTGGCAAAGAAATCGGATCATTTAACGCGATTCCTGCGGGAAAAACTTCCGTTGGGGGAGCAAAAATTTATGTTTCAATTTGGAGCGAGGACAACAAGTCCCTCATTGACTGGCGGGCGGATAATTACGGCGGGAATAATCCGACATTCAGTTCCGAGAACGGCGAATATAAATTGGCGTTGCCGGCAGGAAAATTCCAGCTATTGATTCAAAAAACTGGCTTTGAGAAAATTAAAACAAATGAATTTGTTTTGGACGAACCGAGTTTTATAAATTTCGACTTCACTTTGATTGAACTCAAAGGCGTTTGGGGATTTATAGAAAACATTATGGAAAAAATAGGCCTATGATTTATTTAAAAAGAATTTTAATCGGTGTTGGGGTGGTTGTTTTGATTTTTTTTGTTTTAAAAATAGCCGGCTCCTTTTTTATCAAAGGAATAGTGCAGGAGGTAAGCGTTAAAACATACGGCACCGAAAGCGTTTCCGCGGACTTGAACAAAGAAGCTCCGTTTTTTGAATTGGCCGACCTAAACGGCAACATAGTCAAACTTTCCGATTTTTCCGGCGCGCCTCTGGTTGTGCTTTTTTGGACGACATGGAATGCGCAGGCCGCCGACCAAATAAAAATTCTTGACGATTATTTGGCAAAAAATTCTAAGGCCTTATTTAGAGTTGTTGCCGTAAATAATCAGGAAGACAGAAGCGCCGTTTCCAATTTTATAAAGAGGGGCGGGTATCAATTGAGCGTTTTACTTGATGAAAAGGGGGCGACAGGGGAGCTTTACCGCGCCAGAAATCTCCCGGCCTCTTATTTTTTGGATAAAAACGGCGTTATTAAAGATATTTTTGTCGGGGTTTTGAACGAAAAGGCGCTTGTTGATAAGTCAGAAAAGATTATTCGCTAAAAATACTCTATAATAAAAGGGAGATGTCTTCTTTCTTTCTGCTTAATAATATTCATTTTTTCCTGGAGATGGTGGGCGCTTTGGTTTTTCTGATGGTGACATGGCTGCTCTTTGACGCTTACTTTCTCCGCAAAGAAAAAAGCGCAATGTTTCGCGCGATTGGCTTTGCTCTCTTAGCCGTTTGGCAGTGCGTTCACGCCTTCAATGTGGGTGGCGACTTGGCGGGTTATCTCGGCTTCGCCGTTTATTTTTTAGGGCTCGTTGCTGTCATAATTAGCTTTTTTACAGAAACGAAAATGGCTGGGATGAGCGCGATTGTCATTCTTCCGGCCGCCGCCTCTTTTCTTCCTTTTTTTAATATTTTAATTTCGGCGGGCTTGGCGGCGGTCGCGTTTCTTTCTTTTCGCAAATACAAGGCGGAGTTCAACAAGTCCCTTATTCCTTTTTGGGCGGGGTTCTCGCTGCTTTCCGTTGGCGCTATCGCCTCAATTTTCTACGGCGATAACTCAAGCGGGCTGATTTGGATAACAGGCCATCTTTTTGAATTAGGCGGTTTTCTCGGTTTGGGCTTTTGGGTTTGGCAACATCTTCAATTGAGAATCAAAGAAAGCATGATTCTCATTTTTATCGCCACGACTTTTTTCATGGCCACGGCCGTCACTCTCGCTTTCTCCACTATTTTTATCACAAACATAGAGTCGGCCACGAAGGCGAATCTTCTGACGAACGCGAAGGTTTTAGATTACGCTATCACTCGGCTCAAAGAGGAGTCCTTGGCGAAAGCGCGCTTCATCGCGCAACAAGATGATTTGCGCAATGCCCTGGCGAAAAATAATTTTTCCGAATTGGAACAAGTCGCGACGCGTTATTTTGAAAAAGAAAATCTCGGTTTTCTCACTATTATTGACAAAGACGGACTTGTTGTCTTGAGAGCCCACGCTCTTTCTCAAAAAGACGATGACCTTTCCGCGGAGCGCGCTGTTAAAGAGGCGCTAGGCGGTAAGTCCTTTGTGACTATAGAGTCAAATCCGGCGGAAAAATTTTCAATAAGGGCGGCGTCGCCGATTTTTATCCAGAATAAAATTAAAGGAGCGATTATTACCGGATTCCCTCTGGACAACGCCATGGCGGACGGCATAAAAAGGATAACGGGATTGGAAATGTCTATTTTTGAAGGAGACACATGCGTTGCCACCACTATTCTAAATATTGACGGACGCACGAGAAGCGTCGGCATCAAAGAGGTGAACAGCGAAGTAGTAGATAAAGTTTTGGCAAAAGGAGAGGAGATTACATTGCAGAATGAAATTTTATCTCGCTCATTTCTTGCAAGCTACATTCCTATACGGAACGCGGACGGAAAAATAGCGGGAATGATTTCCGCGGCGAAACCGCAGAAAGAAATTTTGGAAATTTCCAACGCCACCAACCGGCTCACCTTCGTCACGGTCATAATCATCATGCTGATTCTCATCGCGCCGATGTATTCCATAACAAAACGCCTCATTGGCGGATTAATTTAATTCACCGACGCCCGGCGTCGGTTCTCCTACTCCTCAACTTCTCCTAATAATAAATTTTCTTTTTCAGACCACTCTTTCAAAAAAGATTCATACTCTTTTTGGTTGTTGTTAAATTGCTCGGTTATGATTTCCGTTTCCGATATAATGGGATTTTTTTGATTGTTGTTAATAAAAGAATTTAAGCTTGACCAAGGATAATTCAATAAATGTTTTTTAGAATCATTCCAATTTTTAATTCCATGTTCTCTCCACTCTTTGCCGACAAGAAAATCCAACGGATTAAGATGAATATAAAGAGAAAGATGCAAGAGATATTCGTTTGAATCAATATGTTTTGATTTAAAACGACTTTCAAAGACCGGCCCCTTTCTTTCGCCTTTTGTATTTAAATATTTAGCTATTGAAGTATTGCATCTATGGATAAAATTAACAACCCCATTTTCTTTTGTCTCCCTTAAAAGCAAATGATAGTGATCAGGCATTATGGCGTAACATAATATATCCGTTAATTTTTCACCTTTGTTAAGAATCTCAATAATTTTTTGTTGGGGAGTATTTTTATTATTTCTTAATTGCTGAAAAGCATCGCCTGATTTTGTTGAATTGGCAATTAAAAATGTTAGAGCAAGTCTTTTGGCATCATTGTAATTTTTAAATTCCGGAGCGTTAGATATTGTTCGATTATAAATATGATAATACTCGCCTTCTACAAATTTTACTTTTCTTTCCATTTTGTAATTATAACCGACGCCGGGCGTCGGTGGAAACAAAAGATATACACAGAGGATTGTGTAGCAAAAATAAACAATTATCAACAAAAAATGATATTATAGAAATAGAAAGGTTAAAAAGTTTATTATTAATTAACCGACGCCCGGCGTCGGTGGAAGAGTAAAAAATATGATGAATATGCTTAAAAAACTGCCCGGGTTGATTTTAATAGTTATTACGGCCGTAACAGCGTATTATCTGTCCAACTACTATCCGCTGATAGATTCTTTGGTGGCAGGTATTATTTTGGGAATGGTAATCAGGTTGATAATCGGTTCCAGTCCTTTCTTTTTGTCAGGCACTGAATTTTTTCCGTCTTTGCTGATTCCAATTGGCCTGGTTCTGTACGGCGTAAATTTGAAATTTCAAAAAGTTTTGGAAGTAGCGTCTTTAACCTGGATTGTCTGGCTGCAGTTATTTGTTGGAATCTCGGTTGTTTTTTGGCTGGCGGGTATTTTGGGCCGCCGGCTTAAAATTAGCCAAGGCACCAGTATTTTAACCGCTGTTGGAACGGCAATCTGTGGCGCGTCGGCAATTATTATGGTCGCTCCAATAATCAGGGCAAAAAAGGATGATATTGGCAGGGCGCTTCTTACTATTACTCTTTTTGGGCTTATTGGGGTTTTTCTGTATCCGTTTATTCAGAAATTTTTCGGAATGCCAAAAGATATTTACGCTCTATTCACTTCCACCACCCTTTCCCAGACCGGCTTCGTAAAAATGGCCGCCTCTTATCTGGGAACGGCCTGCAAGGATTTGGCCTTGTCCTTGAAATTAATCAGAACAATCTTAATAGTTCCTGTTCTTATTATTCTGTCAATAATTTTTAGTAAAAAAGAAGATGAACCCATCGCGCAAGACGAACAAGACGAAATTAAAAAACCATTTCTTATATATTGGGCATTGGCTGGATTCATAACAGTGGGACTTTTATTTTCTTTTGTGCCGGTTCTGGCGCCGTACGCAAAGACAATCCAGCCATATTCCGTTTTTATTTGGACAATGGCTTTGGTGAGCATCGGCTTGATGATTGATGTCAGGATTCTCTTCAAAGAATTTCCTCGCGCGGCGTTTCTTGGTCTGATTCTTTGGCTAGTCGCTATCGCTGTGTTTATGTTTGGTTATTGGGCTGTAACTATTATTGGTTAATTAACCGACGCCCGGCGTCGGTGCGGAAAAAATATGCCAAAAAAAATATTTATCGCATTAGTTGTTTTATTAATCATTGTTTCCGGCGTGATATTCTTTTATTCCAAGATTAAAAAGCCGGAATCTTCCGGAACGCAAACTGCCACTCCCGGAGTCACTGACACGGAAGTCCTTCTCGGTTCTTCCTCTGCCTTGAGCGGCCATAGCGGTTATCTTGGCACGAATTATCTTCACGGAGCCATGGCCCGCATTAATCAAATTAACGAAGAAGGGGGCATTAATGGCAGACAAATAAAAGTAATCAGTTACGATGACCAATATGACCCGGGCCAATGCGTTGTCAACACTCAAAAATTGATTAATGATGACAAGGTTTTCGCTCTTTTCAATTATGTGGGCACTCCCACCGGCGTAAAGGCCGTTCCCATTATTGAAGAGGCAAAAATTCCTCTTGTGGGGATGTTTACCGGAGCCAATGCCTTCAGGGAGCCCCTGAAAAAATATGTGTTTAATATCAGGGCCTCTTATTATCAGGAAACTGAAGTAGCCATTGAACATTTTGTAAATCATTTAGGGCTTAAAAAAGTGGCCGTGTTTTATCAGGCAGACGCCTATGGGTTGGACGGCTTGGAAGGAACGAAAATTGCCTTAAAAAAGCGGGGGCTTGAATTAACTGTTGAAGGGTCTTACACCAGGGGGACAACAGATGTTGAAGAGGCAGTCAAGGTAATTTCAAGTTCTGGCGCTGAAGCAGTGGTAATGGTGGGAACCTACAGCCCGACGGCAAAATTTGTCAAACTAGTTAAAGAAAAAAATCCCAAGATGTTTTTTCACAGCGTTTCTTTTGTGGGCCCGGATGAATTTGTCAAAGATCTGGGAGACAAAACCGAAAATGTCTTTATTACTCAAGTTGTTCCTCCTCCAAATGAGTATGCGGCAAATTTCTTTTGGGCTATTGACGCTTACACCCAGGCCCTTAAAAAATATTACCCTGAAGAAAAACCAAACCTCGTAGGGCTGGAAGGTTATATAAACGCCAAGGTGCTGATTGAAGGATTGAGAAGAAGCAACAGGGATTTAACCAGAGAAAATTTTATAACGGCGCTGGAGTCAATTAGGGATTATTCAACCGGCATAGGCGCTCCGTTGAATTTCAGCCCAACTAACCATCAGGGCCTGGAAAAAGTTTTCCTAACCACCTTTAAAGACGGCAATTTTGTTTTTGTGACAAATTAGGAAATAAAAAAAAATAATGGGCGATAAATTTAAGAATCTTGGAATAAAAGGTAAACTCTTGCTCTTTTTTGTTGCTCTGGTTTTGATAGTTTCATTGGGGAATATTATTATTAGCCAATATTCGTTGAATAAAAACTTAACTTCGGATTTATTAAATCGGGCTGTTATTCATACCAAAAGCATGAAAGTCAGTTTGATTGACCCTCTTCTTATAAGGAATAAAAACAAAATTTCAGAAATGATTTTTGACGAAAAAAATTCCCAAAAAGATATTGCCTACATAATTGTATTTGATGAAAGCAATAATCTTTTGGCTAGCACCCTTGTCAATGAATTCTCAAAAGAAGATATTCTCAAAAATAATGTTTTACCTGAAGGGGGAAACGAAAACACCGAATTAATTTCTTTTGAAGAAGGCATGGTCTATGACACTGCTGTTCGGTTTGAGTATGGCAAGGGAATCCTAAGAGTTGGTTATTACAAGAATTACATTGATGAATCTATTAAAAATATTACTGTTTCTATGATAATCAGCAGTATTGTTTCAATTTTTATTGCCATTATTTTTGCCTTTATTTTTGCTGGCATTATCTTGAACCCAATAAATAAATTAAAAGACATTGCCATAAAAGTCGCCCAGGGAAATTTAAAAGAAAGAATCAGTATTAAATCCAAAGATGAATTTGGTTATTTTGCGACTATTTTCAACCAGATGCTTGATTCTCTTGAAAAATCGCATGAGGAATTAAAAAATTCAGAACTTGGATTAGAGCAAAAGGTTAAAGAAAGAACAGCGGAACTGGAAGGACTAAAAAATAATCTGGAAAAAATCGTGGAAGAGAGGACAAAAGAACTGCAAACGAAACTGGAAGAACTGGAGCGCTTTCACGACCTCACCGTCGGGCGGGAATTGAAAATGATTGAATTGAAAAAAGAAATTGAACGCTTAAAAGCAAAATGAGAAATTTTATAAAAAAATTGATATAGTTAAATTCATGAAGAAAGATTTTGATAAATGGAACATATTAAAAAAAGATTTACAAAAAAGTAAAAATACGTTTTTTTTCCATGAAAGAGAGATTTGGTGGTGTTCTGTTGGCGTTAATATTGGGTTTGAACAAGACGGCAGGAGCGATACTTTTGAGCGACCGGTACTTATCATAAAAAAATTCAATCAAGATATATTTCTTGGATTGCCAATGACCAGCGCTCAAAAAGAAGGAATGTACTATCAAAAGATACAACACAAAGATAGAAATTATACAATCGTTCTTTCTCAAATAAGGCTATTTGACAGAAAACGACTTCAAAGAAAAATTCGTATTTTGTCAAAGAAAGAATTTGAAGAAGTTATACATTGTTTCAAAAGAATTTTATGAAGAAAAAACGGACCCCCTTGCGGAGGTCCTCGGAGGCCGAAGCCATTGTGTATTTCCAGCATAGCAACCCCGCAATCTGTGTCAACCCTGTTAAAAATCTTATGTGGATAATCCAAAAATGATTGAATTAAAAAAGGAGATAGAAGCCCTTCGGCAAGTCTCGACTCCGAGCTCGACTCGAGGAGCTCAGGGTAAAAATTAAAAAAGAAATAGATTAATTATTTATGGAAATTCTGCAAAATTTAAATCCTTATTCCTTGCCCAATTTTGTCGTTGGTTTGAGCCTTTTAATTTTAGGACTGACCGTCTGGCTTAGAAATAAAAAAATTCTTCAAAACTTTCTTTTCTTTTTATTTGCTGTTAGCGCTTCTCTCTGGCTTCTTATCTACTCGGTAATTTATAATATTGCAGATCCGAAGACGGCGTTGTTTTTATTTAAAATCGGCTATAGTTTTGCGTTGGCTCTTATTGTTTTGGCAACTCATTTTTTGTTTTTATTTTTAGGTCTTGAAAAAAAATTTAAGGGTTTTATTATTTTTTCTTATATTTTCGCTTCTCTTTTTATTCTGCTCAATCTCAGCACCCCGCTGATTATTAAAGGAGTATTCAAATATTTTTGGGGTTATTATCCAAATGTAAGCACATTGTTTAATTCAATCTACCTTGTTTTTTTTGTCGGTTGCGTTCTGATTCTTCAAATATTCTCTTGGAGACAATTTTTCTTATTAAGGAAACGTATCTCCTCTATCTTAGATACAGGAACAACTAAGATGGGATTGAATAAAATTAAGCTTATTATTATCGGCATAAGCATTTTTATTCTTGCGGCTGTTGATTTTACGGCCGGTTACGGCGTTGAAATTTACCCTTTTGGTTATCTTCCGGTATCTATTTTTGTCGGCCTATTGGCTTACGCTATTTTTCACAAAAAATCTTTGGATACAAATACTGAAACGTTGGAAAAAAATGTTCAGGAGCAAGTTGAAAAAATTAGAAGGCAGTATCAAAATGTCATTGAAAACACCCCTATGTGTATAAAGGTCTTTGATGAGAACATGAAAATGGTTTTTTTGAACAAGGGCGGGAGAGAGGAGCATTTCATAAAAGATACCGACGATATAAGCAAATGGGATTGGGTGGGAACGGTTAAAAAAGAATACCAAGCCGAGGCAAAAGAAAAATTTCAAAACGCTTTTACAAAAGGCGAAGCCAGCACCATAGAATTTGAACATACGCCGGAGGGTTCCACGCATGAATGGTGTTCAAGTTTGATTTCTCCAATTAAGGATAAAAACGGAAAAGTGAAAACGGTCCTGTTTTTATCCAGCGACATCACCGCCTTGAAAAAGGCCGAACTGGAAGCGAAACAAAATGAGCAGATGTTCAAAACTCTTCTAGATTTCACCCCCATGTGCATCAAATGGTTTGGCAGTGACGGGAAGCTGATATCAATAAATAGAGGTGGACGCGAAGAGCATTATTTGGAAAAATTAAGCGAAGAAGAAATAAAGAAATGGGATTACATAGGATGCATTGAAGAGGTATATCGCTCCAAAGCCAGAGAGAAAATGAAAATGGCCTATGAGGGCGCGCCGAGCAGTATGGAATTGGAACATATGGCTGGCACATCAAAAAACAAATGGTGCAACAGTAATTTTGTTCCGGTAAAAAACAAAAAAGGGGAGGTTGATTACGTTTTGTTAATATCTAGAGATATAACTCAGGAAAAATTAGCGGACGAGGAAAAGAAAAAAGACATAGAAAAAGCAGAGGAAACAAAATCGGCTCTTTTTAATATTCTTGAGGATGCCAAAGAATCAGAGGCAAACTTAAAAGAAGAAAGAGACAGGTCGCAGGCAATCATTTCGTCAATGGGAGAAGGACTTTTTGTGGTTGATAAGAATTATAAAATTATTTTAGTAAATAAAGCCACTGAAAAACTTTTTGAAATATCAACAGCTGACATTCTAGGTAAAGATGTGAGAAATGTTTGGAAAGTATTTAAAGGAGAAGAAATAGTGCCGGACGACGAACGGCCGATAACCAAAACATTAAAAACGGGAGGGATATTTCATGTAAAACTGGAAGATAATTTTTATTACCAAACTTCCGTTGGCAAAAAAATTCCGGTGGAAATAATAACCACGCCCTTAAAAGGGAATGGCGTTACCGGTGTTGTTGTTGTGTTTCAGGATATCAGTGAAATGAAGGCCTTAGACGAATCGCAAAAAAGTTTTATTTCCATCGCCTCCCATCAGTTAAGGACGCCTCTCACTTCCATCCGCTGGTATGCGGAAATGTTGGACTCGGAAGACGCCGGCCCTTTAAACAAGAACCAAAAGGAATTTGTCGGCCGGGTTTACGGCGGAGCGCTGAAATTAAATGAGGTTATTAATTTACTCTTGTCTATGGCCAGAATTGAAAGCGGAAAAACGGAGATGGAAGTGAAAAAGGTGTCTCTTGTGCCGTTTACTAATGATGTCATCAAAGAGTTGGAGCCGTTATTGAAGCAGAAGGGACTGAAGACAGAGATAATAATGAAAGAAAAAGACCTGCCTGAAATTGATTATGACGCTTCCATGCTTAGGCAGATTGTGACAAACCTGCTTTCCAATTCCATCCGCTATACTAATGACAAAGGTCTTATTCAGGTTATAATAGAAAAGATGCCCGGCAGTATTGTTTATTCCATTAAAGACGACGGCATTGGCATTCCGGAAAACCAAAGAAGCAAAATTTTCGGAAAATTCTTTAGGGCGGATAATGCCGTGAGCAAAGTGCCGGACGGTTCCGGTCTCGGGCTTTCTTTGGTGAAGGCCTTGGTGGAGATAAATAAAGGGACAATATGGTTTGAAACGCCGGCGAGTTGGGTCGACGAAGCCGGTAAGGAAGTTAAAAAGGGAACGGTGTTCCATTTTACGATACCGATAAAGTAATCACGAACAACGCGAATCAAAACAAATAACGCGAATTCGCATTATTGGCAAAACATTAGCATTATTAGCGAACACTTATTTATGAAAAATGTTTTAGTAATTGAAGACGAGCAGTCGCTTAACAATGCGATAACCATGAAATTGAGAAAAAAGGGATACAAAGTTTTTTCTGTCATGACAGCAGAAGAGGCGATGCCAATTTTAGAAGAAAATGATGTTGATTTTATTTGGCTGGATATACTTTTACCGGGCATGAATGGGTTGGAATTTCTTGGAATTATAAGAAAGAAGCCGCTCTTTAAAGATAAAAAGGTGGCCATTGTTTCCGTGTCAGGCAGTTTTGGAGTCCAAGAAGAGGCGAGAAAATTGGGAGCTATTGATTATGTCGTCAAAAGCGAATATAAACTTGATGATATAATAGAGAGGGTTGTCTCTCAAATAAACGGAGATGGAAAATAAAAAAATTTTGATAGTGGAAGACGATTTGCCGACCATTGACGCCTTGGCTTTCAAATTGAACAAAAAAGGAATTTCAGCCAGCACGGCCTTGAACGGAGAGGAGGCGATAGAGCGGCTGAAAAGGGGAAAATACGACCTCGTTCTTTTGGATATTCTTTTGCCAAAGAAAAACGGCTTTGAAGTGATAAAAGAGATAAGAACGAATGGCCAGTCCAAAAACGCGAAAATCATCATTTTTTCAAATCTTGGCCAGGAGGATAACGTGGAAAAGGCGATGAAGCTTGGCGCCAACGGATACATAGTCAAGGCTAATATAGGAATAAATGAATTATCAGATAAAATTATTGAAGAATTAAAAAATTAATCCGCCGGCTGGCGGAAAAAACATGATAGAAGAAAACAAAAACGGAAAGAAAGTCGTTCTCGTGGTGGAAGACGATTTACTTCTGGTTCAGGCGTATAAAATTAAATTGGAAAAAGAGGGAATGGAAACATGGGTGGCCACCAGCGGCAAGGAGGCCGTTGCCTTTCTTGAAAAAGACCCGCCAAACGTGGTGTTGCTTGACTTGCTTCTTCCGGGACTCAACGGATTTGAGTTTTTGTCTGCCATCAGAAAAAATGAAAAATGGAAAAGCGTTCCGGTTATTATTCTTACTAATTTGACGCAGTCGGAAGAAAATTTAAAAATTGCCAAGGACTTGGGAGCGGTTGATTACATTGTCAAAGCGGAAATCAGAATAGGCGACATAATAGAAAAAGTAAAAAAATATATTTAACATTTCTAGCATTAACGAAATCATTTTTGAATATGCGCCAATTGGCATCGCCGTAATTTCAAAAGACGGCGTTTTTGAGTCGGCTAACAAAAAATTTTTGGAAATTCACGGCAAGAGTGTGGAGAATGAACTTGTCGGCACCGACGCTCTAAAACTCCCGTTTTATTTTGAATCGGGGCTGGATAAACTCATTCGCAAGGTGCTGGGCGGGGAAAAATTTGACACTGAAATTAGTTTTATTTCTTTGGCTGGCGCGAAAGGGTCGTTCAGAAGATATTTGGGCATTCCCGCGTCCGAAAAAATTGTCCTTATGGCTTTGGATATTACGGAGCAAAGGCGGATGGAGGGAGACACTTTGGATTATGTTCGGAAAATAAAAGAAGAGCAATCGCAGCTGTTGGCATCCATCAACAGTTTGCCTTTGGGTTTTATTATTATTGACCTGAAAAACAATCTGCTCATAGAAAACGAGGCCACAGACCGCATTTTAGGCCTTCCCCAACTTGAGGGCGCGGATGTTTTTCTTAAAGGGGATATTTCTTTAATTGAAGAGCGGCTGAAAAAAAGTTTTGATTTGCGCACCAATTATGAAAAATGCGTAAAAGAAAAGAAATCGTTTGATTTTAAGGAAGTCGCTTTTGAAAATAAATTTTTGAGAATATTTTTGGCGCCTATTCTTTCCGCCAAGGGAACTCAGGGAGTTCAGGAAATAATTGGCGTCGCGATTTTGATGGAAGACATAACGGAGGCAAAAGTGATAGAGCGCTCGCGGGAGGAATTTTTTGCCATCGCTTCCCACGAGTTGCGAACTCCGCTCACTGCCATCCGCGGCAATGCCTCTTTGATTGAACAATTTTATATAGAAAAAGTAAACGACAAAGAATTTTCACAAATGGTTACTGATATTCATGACGCCAGTATACGCCTCATCGGTATCGTTAATGACTTTTTGGATATTTCCCGTATGGAGCAAAACAAAATGGAATTCAAAAAGGAAAGTTTTGATGTTGTCGCTATAATTCAAGAAGCTGTGCGCGAACTGGAAAAAGTCGCCACGCAAAAAAATCTTTATCTTAAAGCGGAAGAAACTAACTCTTCTTTGCCTATGATTCTCGCCGATAAAAACAAAACGAAGCAAGTCCTAATCAATCTCATCGGCAACGCCGTCAATTACACCAGAGAGGGAGGGGTGAGCGTCAAAGCGGAAAAAGAAAATAATTTTTTGAAAATCAGCATAAGCGACACGGGGGTCGGAATTTCTCCTGAAAACCAAACTTTGCTTTTTAGAAAATTCCAGCAGGCCGGAGAAAAAATACTGACCAGAGATATGACAAAGAGCACCGGCCTGGGGCTTTATATTTCAAAACTGATGGTCGAAAATATGGGCGGGACAATCGGGCTGGCGAAAAGCGAGCCAAACAAAGGTAGCACCTTTTGCTTTGCCTTGCCGGTTGCTCTATAATATAATAGAAACATATGGCGAAAATATTTATAATTGAAGACGACCCGCTGATGATAAGAATGTACGAAAAAACCTTCAAGCTCTCGGGCTACGAAGTGGAAATGGCTTTTGACGGGGAGGAGGCGCTTTCAAAACTGCAGGCGATAAAAATCAAGCCAACTCTCATCCTTTTGGATGTCATGATGCCGAAAATGAACGGTTTTGATGTTTTGAAGGGTTTGAAACAAGATGCTAACCTAAAAAATGTGCCGGTTGTGATGCTTACAAATTTGGCGGGGGAATCGGACGCGGAGAAGGGAATTGGAATGGGTGCGGTCACTTACTTGGTGAAAAGCCAATATGACCCCAAGCAAGTTGTGGATAAGATAAAAGAAATTCTTGCCGGTTATGAAAAAAAGGGGAGCGTTCCGGAAGTTAAGGCAGCAGTTAAGGATATCAAATAAATTAAAAAGGTCGTAAATAATTAACAAAATAATTTTTATGAAAAACAAAATGAACATTGAAAATATTGAGAATGAGGACAACATGAACACCGATGTACAAGAGTCGGCGGGAAACGTGAAGAAAGTGTTGTTGGCGGTCTTTGTTATTCTTTTTGTGGCAAGTTTGGCTGCTGCCGCCTATTTCTGGAAACAGCTTGACGATTTCAAAAACAATCCCCAGAAAGTCGCTCAAGTGGAGGTGGATAACGTGGTAAACAAAGTCGGTCAGCTTATGGTTTTGCCGGAAGGAGAGCAGCCGACGGTGGCGACAGTCACCGACCCTGACAAACTGAAGGACCAGCCGTTTTTTGCCAAAGCGAAAAAAGGCGACAGGGTTCTCATCTACACCAACGCCAGAAAGGCAATCTTGTATGACGAAGTAGCCAACAAGATTGTTGAGATTGCGCCATTGAATATCGGTAAATGAAATTAGTCGTTAAATACAGATTAAGAACTTTAAAGTTTGTTTTTATTTCGGTTTTCTTTTCCGTCTGCTTTTTAGCGGGAGTGGTTAATGCCGAAGCCACGGAATATACTTCAACAAATTTTAAAGTTCTTGACCCGGTAATGTTTTCGTCGGGTTATTCCTCTTCAACAAACTATAAATTAACCGACACCCTTTTCCAGATAAATGCCGGAACAAGCACGGCAACCGGTTTCGGCGTTAATGCCGGTTTTCTTTATTATCCGTACGTCACCACGCCGGTTGTTTTAATCACGGCTGGTAACGGGCAAGTTTCTTTGTCTTGGAGCTACGCCGAAGGATTTTTAGGATGGAATCCGTCTAATTACAGCATTGGCAAGGCGACTGGTACCGGCGGCCCTTACACTTTTACTTCCGTTGGGAATGTAAACAGCGGATCGTCGTCAGGTCTTTCTAACGGCACTACTTATTATTTTGTCGTTAGGGCCGAAGATGCTTTCAATTATCCCATTGCCACTTCTACGGAAGTATGGGCGACGCCGGTGGCTCCGCCGGCGCCGCCGCCCACGCCGCCTGCGGGTGGAGGCGGGGGAGGGGGAATTTTTAATCCTTCCACCAGGGTTATTTTGAAAGGCAGGGCCTATCCCAACGCCGCCATTACTATTTTTAAAGACGGTTCCGTGGCGGCGACTCCTAAAGCCGACCTCAACGCAAATTTTCAGGAGGAAATGTCGGTTTCCGGAGGAATTTACACTTTTTCCGTCTATGCCATTGATTCTGAAAATCGCCGTTCTCTGACTTCAAGTTTCACCGCTAATGCGCCCAGCGGTTTAACCACGACAATTTCCGATATCGTTATCGCTCCGACCATCGGCGCGGACAAATCGGAAGTTAAGGTTGGCAATGATATAAAATTCTTCGGCTACTCTTCCCCTCAATCCCAGGTAAATGTTATAATTAATTCGGAGACGACAATCGCCGACAAGACAAATTCGGACAAGTTGGGGTATTGGTTTTACGACCTTGATTCGGAAAAACTTGAGCGGGGAGACCACACGACGAAAAGTCAAACTGTCACCCCCGACAATCTCAAGTCCCCTTTTTCTGAAAGCTTGGCTTTTAGAATAGGCGACAAAGATATATTGTTTGGAAAAATGCCGAGCGTTCCGTCGCCCGGAGCGCCTGCTTGCAACAAAAACGGCGACATTAATAATGACAAAAGAGTAAATATCGTGGATTTTTCCATTATGCTTTATTTCTGGAATCAGCGAAGTCCGAAAAACCCCTGCGCCGATATAAACAGAGACGGAGTGGTGAACCTCTTTGATTTTTCAATAATGCTCTTCTGGTGGACGGGGTAATTTCAATGTAAAAAATAAAAATGCAAAAATTAAAATTTAAATTTATTTTCCTGCTCTCTGCTCTCTGCTTTCTGCTTTCTGTTGCTCCTGCGCTTGCCCAGTCGCTGATTCTTAAAAGCGCGAAGTCGTCGTATAATGTCGGCGACAGCTTTTCCGTTTCCTTGTCTATAAACACCGATGGGCAGGCGATTAATACCATAAGCGGAACAATAAGCGTTCCTACTGATAAATTTCAAATCGTGGATGTTCGCTACGGCAGTTCCATTGTTTCTCTCTGGGTGGATAAGCCGAAGATTGATTATAATAACGGAACAATAATTTTTACCGGAGGAATCCCGGGCGGATATAACGGTTCCAACGGTCCGATTTTAAGTTTTGGTCTCAAGGCGAAAAAAGTCGGCTCGGCCGTTGTCGGTTTGCAAGACATAAAGGTCTTATTAAACGACGGCATTGGAACGGAGCTGAAAAATATTTCTCTTAATACGCTTAGCTTGAATATCAGCGAGGCGCCGGCCAAGCCGGTTCAAGAAACCCCAGCAGAGCCGGAAAAGAATCCGCCAGCTGGCGGAGAAGAAATTTACGCGCCGACTCCAGACATTACTCCTCCGGAAAATTTTATTCCCGTCATCAGCCGCCATCCCAGCATAGAGAATAATAAATTCTTCGCTTCTTTCTTCGCGGTAGATAAAGACACTGGCATTTCTTATTACGAAGTGGAAGAAAAGCCGTTTTTGCTGTCGCTTGTCACCGATAAATTTAATAAGCCGTTTATTAAAGCTGACAGTCCTAATATTTTGAGAGGACAATATTGGTCTTATCGGGTGATTGTCAGGGCTTATGATCAAGCTGGTAATTACACCACTGGGTTTGCCGATAAGCCGTTCAGCCCTATTATTTTATTGATTTTTGTTCTTATCCTGATTGCGATATCGATTATTGTCACTCGTTTTGTTTCTCATCCCCAGCGTCGCAAAAAAATGGTATAATAAAAATATATCCTAATGATTAAAAAAGCAATATATTATTTCGCGCTGATAAGTTTTTTCGCGCCATTAGTGGCTTCGGCTCAGGCGACTTTGTTTGTTTCTCCGTCCAGCGGCGTTTACAAAGTCGGCGATATTTTTTCCGTTCTCGTCAATGTAAACAGCGGCGGGCAGGCGATCAACGCGGCCTCCGTTCAGATGAGCTTTGATAACGCGAAACTTGAGGTGACAGAATTAGGGTACAGCCGTTCAATTTTTACTATTTGGACGGAGGACCCGACATTCTCTAATGCCGCCGGCTCCGTTCGTTTGTCCGGCGGTTTGCCTACCCCTGGTTTTGTCGGCGCCTCCGGCGCGATATTGAGGGTAAATTTTAAGGCGAAGGCGACGGGACAGGCGTCGGTTGTTATGACTTCGGGCTCGGTGCTTGCCAATGACGGAAACGGCACGAACATTTTGGATAATTTTAAAGGAGGTTTGTACAACATTATTTCTGCAGTCAAAGAGGGCGCTACTGCCGTTAAACCGGCAACGACTGCCACCACCACTCCCATTATGGAAAAAGCGGATAAGTCAATAACTGCGCCGACTATTACCGAATGGCCGCGTTCTCTTCAGGGCGGGGATACGATAAGCATTAAAGGTCTCGCTTATCCGAATGGGAAAATTCTTATGTTCGTCCAAAAAGGCACAAATGATCCGGCGATAGAAGAAAGATTCTCTGGCGATGACGGCCGATTCAATTATACTTTTTCAAAAACGGTTGAAGCCGGCTATTACAGGGTCTGGGCAAAAAATGTTACCGCCGAAGGTATTACCAGCGACCCTTCCGAAGCCGTCACCATAGAAGTTTCCCAGCCGATCTTTTTCAGAATCGGTACTATCGCCCTTAATTACATAACCATTATCATTACTATCCTCGCCCTTCTGATTTTAATGCTTCTCATTCTGGTATGGAGCTGGTTGAGATTGAGAAATTGGCGCGAGCAGCACAAAAAAGAAATCTCTCTCACGGAAGAAAATATTCACAAGGCGTTTGACTTGTTGAAAGAGGATATAGAAAAACAAATAAGATATTTGGAAAAAAGTCGCGCCAGTCGGGG
>Ga0265296_1002026_pt1 | contig 21415 bp, 25 predicted proteins | sample MunlanPumphouse1_FD_189073 | JGI IMG/M metagenome (GOLD analysis project Ga0265296, IMG submission 189073) | Groundwater microbial communities from a municipal landfill in Southern Ontario, Canada - Pumphouse #1 | ecosystem: Environmental > Aquatic > Deep subsurface > Groundwater | place... | reverse complement strand
TGCCTTCAAGAGCCGGTAGCAAGCAGGTTTCAAAGGCAGCCTGAGATGGCAAGAAGGCCAGCTTGGAAGGCAACAAAAGCCCTTACTTCTACATAACATGTTGCTCCCTGCGCCATCCCAAAAAGAGTTCACGCCACCCCCAGTTCCACCATTAGGTTTTTGCCATTCAAATTTGAGCGGTTTTGCAAAAGTTCTAGACGTGGAAACGCGGCATAATAACGATTAGGCCGCGTTTCGTAGGAAAAATGCCTGTTTTCGCCATTATTGGGCTTATAATGCATCTGCTGGCGATTTTGGGCTATATTCCGGTATTATCTTTGCGTCATTTTGCCGTTTCTTGGGCGCCTGCAGGCCTTTGCGTCGCTTTTGGTTCTGCGCTGCCTTTCATGTTGTTGCCTTGCGCAGGCTTTAGCCAGCCATCCAAATCAAAGCATTTGTTATGTATAAGTTTGGCTTGTTTTTCATTAAAATATGCTGGATTGTGAATTGGCTTTGCATCCAGAATCTTTTCTATTTCTTCTTTGCACCACTTTCCTTTTGATGCCCTTTTGTTCATCTGGTCACGGATGCCGCAGATTTCAAGAAGGCCGTTTTTTTCCAAATGCCTGCCGGATTGAATGATTTCCAAGGCTTTGCACCAGAGTTCGAAGTCCCGCCCCTTATTGGTATAAAATTTTTGCCTTTGGAAAAAGTCTTTTGCCAGTAGGCATTCTTTGAGGCCTTGGGCATAGTAGTACGCAACATCCTTGTGCCGGCTGTCTTTTTGCGAGCGATTCTGAACGTATATCTGCCCGAAGCCCAGCGTTTCCCTAACGGCTTCCAATATTTTTCGGTCCTGCTCTGAAATGGTCAGCCTGAAGGTTGGATATGCTCTGAACAAATAAGGCTTTTTGATGTTAAAAGGCTTGTTCCTTAACCTTGGCCTCCTGTCAATCACGCGCTGTATTGTAATGCTAAAGCAGCCTTCGCCTTCCACAAAGCCCATTATCCTTTCTTCCGAAATCAATTCCACCACAGCTCCTGCGGGACACAAGAGCAGTGAGCCTGCCGATTAAAAGAGGATTTTGCTTTTTAAAGCGCTTTGGATGGCACGGGTTTCCGGTGAATTGCAAAGAGCGCAGCCAGGGAGCAGTGAAAACCCTTTTTTTACCAAGAGCCAAAACAAGTTTTTGTTATGTAGAAGTTAGAGAGTTTTATGCGCCCGCGAGCCTTATGTCAAGCGATTTGTACAAGGCCTTGAGGTATACTTCCCTTTTTTCCTTGGTTTTTTTTATCATTTGGTGCGCTGCCAGAAATGTGGCATCCCTGCTTATTGCTTCCTGCTTTCGGCCCAATTCTTTTGCCAGTTCGCCGATTGTTTTTCTTTCAGCCTGGTGCTCGATTAGGCGCCTTAGCAGCTCAAGCCGTTTTGGAGCCAGGAACGTGTAAAGCTCTTCACAATCCCTAAGGTATAAGGTATGGGTGTTCGGTTGGCTATACTTTTCCGGGTTTTCAAAGACTTTTCTCAGGTCTTCTTTAGGGTCAACGCCAATCTTTATTATCAGTTTTTCCATTCAGCCACAACCTATAAAATATAACGTCAAATGTTATATAAATGCTTTTGGGATTGCCTTTTTTCCATGAATTTCAGCCGGTATTCCCGCCAGTTCTTTTCAATAAGTTCGATAAAATACTGCATTGTGTCGAAACTTGCCTCCCTTTCAAGGCTTCTTTTTTCCGGCTTTTTGCAGAAAAATTTGTGCGTGTGCACAGCTTCTCTTTTGCTGCAGTCGTAACGAACTACTTCGTAGATATTTTTGCCTTCAATTATACAATAAACCACGGCAAACTCTTCAATCCCGCTATAGTTTTGAGTGAAAACATACCTGATAAACAGCTTGTTCTCTTCTCCCTTATCAAGAAAATAGCTGAGACTCTGCTGCCGCTCCCTTTCCACCATTGCAAAAACCAGCCCATAAAAAAATGGCTTTTGCGCTTTAAAACCGCTTTCAAACTCAAGGCTTCCGGTGAATGAAAAGGGAGAATTAGAATGGAAACAGAAACCAGGCCGAAATAACAGCCATTAATTTTGAGAAAAAGCCCGGCCGCTTATGCCAGCAACATTGCAAAAATAGTGCTTAGCGCGGCTATTGAAGCAAAGAAAAGAACCAGGGTGACAATAAGGCCGATGAGGAAAAACTCGGCCTTCAATTCCTTTAGGAAAACGAACAAATCCTTAACCCCCAACCCACACCAATGCAATTTAGCCCGCAAACAGTTTTTAAACAGGGTTCAATATTCGCATTGGAATAAAATGGCTATTTGCGTGAAAAGGGCGGTTTGAAAAGTGAATAAAGTTGAGGAATTCTTGTCCTAAAATTTGTGTTGGTGAAAGGGAAATAGGGAAAATTTTGGACCGCCCGGCCTTTCCGGCAGGCAATGGGCTGCAGAAGCGTTGAGTGAAAGTTGCTTCTCTTTTAGGCTTTTGCCCCAAGCGCATTTAATTCTTTTTTTGCTTGTTTCGCGTTCTTGAACAGGATTGTGTGGATTCCGAGTTTGTTCGGCTGTTCCAGGCTTTTTTGGTGATCGTCAATGAAAACGCATTCCTCCGGCTTTAACCCGAGTTTTTTGAGGATGCGCTTGAAGGAGGCTGCTTGCGCTTTGGTTTTGTGCATTTCGTTTGAGAAAAACATTTCCTCAAAAAGGCCTGTTAATGCCTGGTCTTTTCGAATTGTAGGGGATAGTGCGTCAAAGTTGTCTGAAAAGAGTATTATCCGGAAATTTTTTTTCAGGGAGTTTGCAAGTTTCAGAGTTTCTTGGTTTAGCACGTACCAGGAAGCAAACTCTTCAACTAATGCCTGGAACGGGATTCCCAATTGCTTGAGGTTTTTCTCCCAGAAATCTTGGGTTGATTCCTCTCCCAGCAGGTAGGGAGTTTCGTTTGCGTACAAGTGTTCCTGAATAAGCTCCTTTTTGATGAAAAGCCTTTTGGAGAGCCTTTCAGCCAGTATAGGAAAGCACTTTGTTGTTGTTAAAACGCCTCCAAAATCGAAAATTATGCACTTGATTTTTGTCCCGCTTCTTATTGTGTGCCTGCATTTTTTGCTTTTGCAGTTGCATTTCATTTCCATTCCTGGCTCAGGGCATTTTGAGTAATCCGAGGTTATTTCCTCACCTTTCTTAATGCCCTTCAATGCGACATCGCAGAAATCCCTGACAAAGGTGTTTGGGCTGCAGGAATGGTTCACGTATCTTGCCGGCGGGAGCTGGAAAATGTATTTGCCGCCAAAGAATGCAACATATTTCTTTTCTTCTGCCGGCACTCGTTCTGCTTCTTCCTCGGAAAGCTGTTTTGAATTGCCCCAGCGCAGGACAGTTTCCCCTTGTTTGAAATCCCTGCCTGCAAAAACCCCGAGCCCCTGAATTTTTGATTTCTTGACAATCAAACCAGGCATGGAAAAATTAATGCAGGCAACTGCTTTAAAGGAAATTCTGTCCTAAAATTTGTGCGAATTAATTTGGGTACAATATGCCTGGGCAATGATTAAAGGGCTTTTTTCCAAACAAGAATTAGTTATGTGACAATCAACCGAGTATTTCCTTCGCTGCCTTTCTTATTGCAGGGTCTTCTATAAGGTCAACATTTAAGCGTGTTACTGCCCGTATTTTGTTCTCACCTTTTCTTGGCTTTCTCAATATGTAAATTGCGGGTTTGACCAGTTCGCCCATTGAAAGATGCTGTTCGCCCATTGAACGTGCCACTTGGACAGGGGTCAATTCCCCTCTTTGAATCCAACGTCTTATGAGCTCTGCCCGCTTCTGCGGGGTTGCCCTTCGCCTTATGAATTTTGCAGGCGATTTTTTTGCTTCCTTATCTGACAGCACTCTTTTGTAAAAGAACATTTCATATCTGGTAGCAAGGTCTTCTGCAAGTAAACTTGTCATATTATCAAGCACAAGGACAATTCTTCCGCCCGGCACCAGGGCGCGTTTTGCAGCGGAAACAAATTCGCCTGCATTCAGCAGCATATTGTTTGACTTGCCATGAAGCGCTATATGATTCAGGAAATAGCTGCCAAAAATTACGTGTTGGCTTTCCGGTTCCAGCTTGCGCAGGGTGTCTATTGCGCAAGCCTGCATTACCCTAAGGTTTGCTGGCTTATTTGAAACACCCAATTTTTTTAGTACCTTGTCAAGATTAAAGCCTTCAATATCTGCCCCTGTGAAGCTTCTTTGCCTGAGCCCTCTGCGCTCTGCTTTGACCGCCTGCTGTATCATGCCAACAGGAACTTTGCCGCAGCCTGCTTCAAAAACATTTAAATGCCGCTTTGTTTTCCCTGGTGAAATTTGTTCTGGCATTGGAAACACTATAGAAAGAAATGCAAACTTAAATTTAAGGTTTGACAGGCGAAAGCAGCCTAGGCAAGGCAAACAATAAAAAGGGGAAAAGGGCATATTAGGCACAAAGAGGTGAAAAGAATGGAAAAAAAAACTGAGAAAAATAAGGCTGAAGAAAAAAGCAAGCTGTTTATTCCGGCCGGATTGCTCATAGGGCTTGGCATTGGCCTGCTTTCTTTTGCGGTGAATCCTATGGCAATTCCTGCGTTTACGCTGATTGGGCTTGGCATTGGCTTCTTGCTTTCAATGGTGTTTGCAAAAAAATTAAAATAAGGCCGTAAAAGCCGCCTTTGCATTTCACAAGGCTTTTATAAGGAAAAAGCGTATGGTTAATTGCAGTATTTATTAGCAAGGGTATTTGTTGGAGGTTATGACATGAAGGTATTTGTTTTGTTGGCTTTGCTGCTTGTTGCGGCTTCGGCTTTTGCTTACAGCACTGCTGATATCACTGCAACGCAGGTTTCTGTTTTGCCTGCTCTGGTTTCTTCCATCACTGTTGAAAGCAAGTGCCATCCTGTTTGCGGTGCTGCTGGCTCGAGAAGCGAGGGCTGGTATGACAGTTGCACAGGCGCATTGCTGAAGTATGCAAATTGCGCAGCCGTAAATTCAACGGCATCTGGCGGTGGAAGCGGCAATTGCACTTCTTCGGCCGGCACTGGCGCCAATTGCTCATCTGCCGGCGGCAATGCATCCGGCAGTTCGGGTGGCAGCACAGGCTCGGCGTCAGGCGGCGGCGCTGCATCAGGCGGTTCTTCTATTGAGAATTGCATTTGCACCATGGAGTATGCGCCTGTTTGCGGCGCTGACGGCAAAACCTACAGCAACAAGTGCATGGCAAGTTGCGCAGGCGTTGCAGCCAAGTACTCCGGTGCCTGCAGTGGATTTGAGGAGCCTGCAGTAGTTGCCTGCAAGTCTTATACTGATGACAAAGGTTGCATTGTAAGTGTTTGCGAGGACGGCAAGTCAAACATGGCCTGCCCTTCTGCGGCAGAGCCTGCCTGCAAAAAGTACATTGATGAAAAGGGCTGCACTGTAAAGGCGTGCGAGAACGGCACTGGTAATGTTTATTGCCCTGTTTCGCCTGTTGAATGCGAAAAGTTTGTTGATGAAGAGGGCTGTGTTGTGAAAAAGTGCGCTGATGGGGCTTATGACAGGGTTTGCCCTGCGGAAACCAAAATCGTTGAATGCAAGGGCTATGTTGACGCGCAGGGATGCAATGTGGTTTACTGCACTGACGGCACAAACAAGGTTGATTGCAGCGGCAGGAATGTTGAGTGCAAAAAGTACATTGACGAAAAGGGCTGCACTGTGAAGGCCTGCGCTGATGGCAAGGAGGAAAAGTACTGCCCTAAAAAGCCTGTTGAGTGCAAGGTTTTTGATGACAATGAAACAGGGTGCGTGGTAAAAGAGTGCGCCAACGGCTACAAGGTAAAGGATTGCAAGGCAGTTGAGGCAAAATGCAAGTATTACCTTACTACTGACGAGAAGGGCTGCAAGGTGAAGTCATGCGAGGATGGAACAATTGAGGTTAATTGCCCGAATCCTCTTTCCTGCAAAGAGATTGAGTGCGCGGCTGGCTTCAATTGCAATGATGGCAAGTGCTTTGCGGAATGCAAAAAGCTTGACCTTGGCAACGGCTGTATAAAAAAGGTTTGCACTGATGGCTATGAGGCAACGGAATGCCCGGCTGTTGCCAGCACTGAAACCGTGGAAATAGAGTGCAAGAAATACCAGGATGAAAACGGCTGCATTGTGAGGGTTTGCGCCAATGGCTTTGAGGAAAAGTACTGCCCTGAAGAGGCAACTGTGAACGGCCTGCAGTGCAAAAATTACAATGATGAAAGCGGCTGCACCACAATTGTTTGCGATAATGGCTTCAAGGCAATGGAGTGCCGGAATGCGAACAGGATTGAGGTTAACGCCCAGGAAAGGGTTGCTGCTGTAACCAGCGCAAGCAATGGAAAAAATGTTGAGAATAATGTTGATGCAAGCACCATAAGCATTGAGGCGGTTGTTTCGGCAGGCGGCGGCAAGGTTGGCATAATGAAAAAGGAAAACATGGTTGAGATTGCCTCAAACGGCGTTACGGCCCAAACTGCGCTGGATGTTGCGGTTGAAAACGGCGAAATGATTGTCGGGAACACCAAGGTAAAGGTCCTTCCCGACCAGGCAAGCGAAAGGGCAAAGCAGGTTATTGCCGCGCTCAACGTGAAAAATGTTTCAATAAGGGAACAGGCCGGAAAAATAGTTTACAGCGTCAACGGCCTGAAAAGCGGGAAATTGCTGTTTGTTGCCCCTGTTGAGCTTGATGTTACCGCAAACATTGACCCTGCAACAAACGAAGTGCTGAACATTGAAACGCCCTGGTGGAGCTTCATGGTCGGCTAAAGGGCGCTTTGTTTCCTTTTTTCCTGTCTTAAAATTTGTGCTTTTTAGGGCGCTCTAAACAAAGGCGATTTGAGGAAAAGGGGGGCTGCTGCCAGCGCCCCATGGATGCGCAATAATAAATAACGGTTTGGACCTAAGTATAATGGAGAGAGCGATTTGTCATGCCGGCGCAGAATAGGAGAAAAAGGCAAATTGGAATAACACATGATAAGGGCAAAAGGCTTCTTTCTATCGGAGGCCAGCCCTTGTTCAAGGCAACTGTAAATGACTACCGTAAGATGAAATCTCCAAAACCCGGCGTGTATGCCCCAAAGTCTGAAGGAAACAAGCACTATTATGTTTTGTTTGACAGGCGAAAGCAGCCTGGCGAGGGAAACAATAAAAAAGGGAAAAGGGCATATTAGGCGCAAAGAGGTGGAAAAAAATGGAAAAAAAGAAGGTTGGTAAAAGAAGCGATTTGTTTATTCCTGCTGGAGTGCTTATTGGAATCGGAGTTGGCCTGCTTTTGTTTGCAGTGAATCCGATGGCAATACCTGCGTTTACGCTGATTGGGCTTGGCATTGGCTTCTTGCTTTCAATGGTGTTTTCAAAAAAATTGGAATAGGGCGCTAAAAGTTTCCTTTTCCTTTTTTCCAAACCATCTGCTTAAGCATTTTTAAATTATCGGTTGCTTAAGGATTTTGTGGTTGCGTGATTTTTGAGCACTGTGAGGAAATTGTGTCTGATTTTGAGGGCACAATAATTGACATTGAAACTGTTGGGGATTTTGCAAGGAATTTTTCCGATTCAAGGCAGTATGCCAAAATCAGGCCTGTTATTTTTGGGTATATTGGCAGGAAGGGGCTTAGGATTGTTTATGCCGAAAAGCCGCAGGGAATGGAATTGCTTAGGCAAAAAATTTTGCCATTGCTGAACGGCCTGCAAAGGCCTTTTTACGCTTTCAATGCCTCTTTTGAAATGGGCGTATTGTTCCACAGCCTGAAGGTTGAAACATTGTTTGATGCTGAGCTGAATAAGGAAAAATTTGAGCCAAAAAGGGCTGTTGTGCAAAGGCTTTGCATTCCGCAGTATGACGACCCGTTTAACGACAACGGCCTGCTTTGCATCCAAGCCTGGGAAAACGGTGAAATAAAAAAGGCTGTTGCCCACAACAGGAGCTGCCTTTTGAAAGAACGTGACATCCTGCTGAAAAGGGGCTGCAGGGAGCCTGACAAGCTGGATTTTGTGAAAGGCTGATGGAAATTACAGGCCTTATTTGGGCATTAACTTCATATTGAGCCGAAGTAAGCCAGGGCAATCAGTACTGCAAATGCAAACAGTGCGGCAACAGGGCCCAGGAGGAACAGGAAGATTGCCGCAATTGCTGCGCTGATAAGCAGGCCGCGCGGGCTTATTTCCCTTTTCGGCTTTTCCCCTGCCTTTTCGCTTTTTTCCTGCCCAGGCCTTTTTGTCTCCCAGAAAGAGAAAGTGTCCTTGACAGGGTTTTTTCCCTGCAATCCGTCGCATACTTTTTCCGTAAGGAAAGCCAGGTAAGCCCAAAATGAGAACAGCACGATGAAAAGCACGAACCTTCCGAACTCGGTACCAGGAGAAATCCCTGTTATCTGCATGGCAGTGAGTGTTAAGAACAAGGCTACGAATGTGCCCAAAAGGCAGGCCGCAAATCTTTTGTAGTGCCCAATGTAGACAAAGCCCAGGCCTGCAAAAACCAGGGAGAAAACAGCCGCCACAAACGAATTTTTCTTTTCTTCTTCAGCCAAGAGCAATCACCGGATAAACAAGACAGGGCATTTCACCTATTTTATCCTTTGCCTGCCCAAAAATTCGCCTAATTGCTTCCCAAGCTCTTCATTGTTTTTCACGATTTTTATGTAAGGTTTCAGGTATTCCGGCAAAGACTCAAAATAAAAGTTATGTATACTATTTTAAAATAGCTGAACCCTGTTCATTGTTATTTCAGGTATTTTGCGTATACCTTGAAGAATTTTTCAAAGGTGCTCTTGTATTTTTCTAAAATGAACATTTCAAGGTTTGTTTTGTATCCGTTGTCGAAGTCCTGCAGGCATTTGAGGTATGCGATTCTCTGGCTTTTCCTTATTATCAGCGGGGCATAGCCTTTATTGGCAAGCGCCACGTTTATAAGAAACCTGCCAACCCTGCCGTTGCCGTCGTCAAACGGGTGAATCTGCTCGAACCTGCCGTGAAAGCGCGCGGCTTTCTGCAATGGGTGCATTCGCTTTTCCCTGCCGAACCATTCGAAAAGTTTTCCCATTTCTTCGGCAACTTTTTCCGGCGGCGTTGTTTCAACCCTTCTGCCAAGCAAAAAGTTCGGAATTTTTTTGTAGCCTGTTTCCACGCCCATGTCTTTTACAAGCATTTTGTGCATTTTTATGGCCTCTTTCTCACTGACCCCGAATTTCTTTTTCAGGATGAGGTCAACAACGCCCCTGCTGTTCCTTGTTTCATACACCTCCCGCAGGTCCTTGCCGCTTGGCATTTTGCCCTCAAACATCACTATTGCAACATCCTTTAGGGTAAGCGAGTTTCCCTCCAGGGCATTTGACTCATAAGTAAAATTAACCGTAAACCTGTCAAAAAGGTCCTGCAACTGCTTTTTCGACAGCCTGGAAACGATTCTTTTGTATTCCTGCTTTGCCTGTTCCAGTTTTGCAATTTGCTCGGCGGTAAAAACGCTGTCGGCCTTAAACATTGAAAGCGCTTCTTTAGACCTGACACCCGCCTCTTTTTCTTCAAAATATTTTTTCAGCTCAGGCGTTATTTCCCTCTCGCCAACCAGCTTGCTCAGCTTGACAACCTTTCCCCCCACCAGCCTGACGGAGCGGACGGCATAAAGGTACTTCCTGCCATTTATCTCTTTCTCGGAAAAATAAACCATAAAAATACTTAACCCCACAAAATATTTAAATATATGCCATTTGTGGGGTTAAAAAGGCGGGCGCATTTTCCTCTATTTCTTATCAGCCCAGAATTCGCCTAATTCTTTTTCCAATTCTTCGTTGTTTTTCACGATTTTAATGTAAGGTTTCAGGTATTCCGGCAAAGATTCAAAATAAAAGTTATGCAGGAAATAATCCTGTTTGTACCTTTTGTCCGCCAAAACCATTGTTTTTGGGTTCTTTAAATCTCTTGTAATTCTGCCCATCAATTGTATTGCCATGTCAATTGCTTTCCTGTTGATTATTTTTCCCGCGTGCTCTTCCCCGTATTTTTTTTCAAGGTATTCTTTTCTTTGCTTGAAGTAGAAATCGGAATAATCAGGCAATGGCAGCCCTGTTACAATGCAGTTCCTTACCTTGTTTGCCTTGTTTGTGCTTCTTGCGTGCTTTGTCCTTATGTTGATTGCATAAGCCTTTTCAGCCGAAAAATTCTGGGTTTCTTCCCCGTTTTCAAGTTCGGGAACAGCTTCAAGCATTTGATTTGTTTCAAAGCCGTTGCAGCAGCTTACAAGCAAGGAATTGTCCTGTTTTAGCATTGTTCTGACCTTTTCAGCGTATTTTGGCGCGTTCTCAGCCCTTTTTTTGAAGGTTGAATCAAGCTCAGTGTCAATCAACAATAATAATCCTTGGTGCGGCAGGCTTGTTAGTTTCAAAACCCTTGTTTTTTCTTCCAGCCCGAATTCTTCCTTGAAGAGTTTTTCATCGCCAATTGTTGCCGAAAACATTATTGCGCTGTGGAATTGCTTCAGTGTTTCCAATGCAGTCAATCCGCTTGAAAGGATTTCATTGCTTATTTCAAATGGCTTTATGAAAACCTCGTTTTTTTCCTTTGGAATAAAGGTCAAATGCTGTTTTGAATCCTTTACAAGCCCAAGCTTTTTGAGGAAAAATTGGGGCCTTGCCCTTGCCTTTTCATTGCCGTCGCTTTCATCAATCGCATCAACAATCCTTTCAAGGTTTTCGGCAATTCCCTCAAAGCCAATTGTGCCCTTTAATCCTTCTTTCAAAGAGCTTTGCCTGAAGCCCTTTTCGTAAAAAGAAATTATTTTTTCCGGCTGCAAAGCCTTGTCTTTTGGAAACGCCCTCAGGATTTCTGCAGTGTAATCCTCAAACTCTTCCAAAAACTCAACATCTGCCTGATTCAGGGTTTTTTCTTCGTCCTCAAGCCTTTTTTCTTCCTTCAAAATTTTTTTTGCCTGCCCTACCAGGCCTGTTACACCAAAAAGCCCAATTTTTGCATGCAAACTATTGTACAATCTGTCAACCAGCAAATCAGCCTCGTCCACAAGCAAAACAAATTCTTTTGGGTCAATCAGCATTTTGAGCAATGCAAAGATTTCAGTGAAGCACCAGAAGTAGTCCATTACTATCACATCAGCCTTTTTCACAAGGCCTTTCATTGCCTCGTAAGAGCACAGGCCGTTTTCCCTGCAGATTCTTTCAAACTCCTGAAAAAAAACAGGCTCTTTCAGCATTTCCCCCGAATCAGGAAAAAGCATTTCCGGCGTTTTGAAAACAATTTCCTCAATTTCCTTCAAGGCGCTTTTTGCTTTTGGCGAAAAGCCCTTGTGAGGGCAGGTTGCCTGGAACAGCCTGCAACCCCCAAACTTCCTCGCGCGCCTGCATTCTTCATACCTGAAATCTTCCTCGGAAAACTTGCCGCACATCACAGCTTTTGACCTTAAATCCGCAACCATGAGCTTCTTGCCATTGACCTTGTTAATCCTCAATGCCTCAGCAATGCCGGCATTCCTTGCAAGATGCGTTGGCGAAAGCAGCAAAACCTTTTTTCCCTGTTCAAACACAGGGGCAAGCGTTGCAATCGTCTTGCCAAAACCGCAATAAGCCTCAACCAGCCCAATCTCCTTGTGCCCAACAACATCAAAAACAAACTCCATCACAGGCAGTTGCTGGGGCTTGAATTCGGGGTAAGGGAAAAAAGATTCGAATCTGCCGGATTTTTCAGACATAAAAAAATTAAAGGCGTGAAAGTATTAAAACGGGAAGGGAAGGGGCATTATGCCGGGCAATAAGTGCTGCTGTTGCCGTTGCACTTTTGGCACAAAGCGATGCTGATTTTGTATCACTTTAGGAAGTCCTGCAAAGGCTGATTTTGGCCTTTTCCCCGCAATATGTTTATATTACAGTTTGATACTTATTATTAAATTGTGATACAAATGAAATACAGGATTTTGGTTAGGCGTTTGCTGTTGCGGAAAGGGCGGTACATTTCCGGCACAGAATTGAAAGAATTGTCCAAGGGGCTTGAGCTGGAGCATAAAGACGCTTTGGCCTATCTTTTCGGCAACAAATACCTCAAGCGGATTGTAAGGGGTTTTTTTTATATTCCTTCTGCGGAAGAGCGCAGGCTAAATACCGGCAGCCCAAGCCATTTTGAGGCAATAGCCAGGGCAATGGAATACAAGAAGGTCAAAAACTGGTATTTTGGATTGGAAACCGCAATAAAACTTAATGCCATTACCCACGAGTTTTTTGCGATTGACTATGTGGTTTCTGACACTATTTCCAGGGCCAGGCCATTCAAAATTTTTGGCAGGAAAGTAAAGTTTGTGAAATTGAACAAAAAACTCTTTGGTTTTGGGATAAAAAAAGACTGGAAATTCCCATACTCAGACCTGGAAAAAACCATTCTGGATTTGGCCCATTTGAGAATTTATTCCGGCAAGGCTGAAAAGGCAATAATTGACGAGCTCATTGAATGGGCGGAAGAATCCGACCACAAAAAACTTTTGGCCTATTCAAAGCATTATAGCGCAAGAGTGGGAAAAATCGCGGAGGAATTGAAGTGATTCCAAGGGACATGATAGAAAAGATTTCAAACAGCCTCAAAATAGGGGAAAAGGGCCTTATAGAAAAAGACCTTTATTTGCAGGGGCTGCTTATTGAGCTTTCAAAGTCCGGGCATTTTGTAGAAAATTTTGCATTCAAAGGCGGCACCTGCCTGACCAAAGCGTACTTTGGCTATTATAGGTTCTCGGAAGACCTGGATTTCACCTGGATTAACCAAAAAGAATTTGAAGGCAAAACACAAAACCAAACCAGAAAACTGGTTTCCCTGGAAATAAACAGGCTAATGCAATTGTTTGAGGGCACAGCAAAAAAACTTGAACTGGATTTCAAACAGGAAAAATCCAACCCTCGTTATGTCCAATTGGGCGGCGGCAATCGCTTTGCAACCTTCAAATTTTGGTACAATCCAACAGCCAATGAAAAAGAAACCTTCATTAAAATACAATTGAATTTCATTGACAAAATCATCCACAAACCAAAAAAGCGCAAACTGGCCGCAATAGCCGAAAAACAAAAGCAGGAACTTGAACTCGAATACCCGGAAAACGCGTTTTTGGCGGTTGAAACCCCCGAATTTTTTGTTTATTCCCTTGAAGAAATTGCCGCAGAAAAAATCAGGGCTTTGCTTACCAGAAGAGGCTTCAAAGCAAGGGACATAATCGACTTGTACATGCTTGACAAGCAGGGAATCACAATCAGCTCAGCCAAAGCAATGGCCTTTGAAAAAACCAAATTCGCGCTCAAATACCTCAAATACGCGGAAAACCTGGAACACAAGCACTTTGACGAAAACCCAAAAATCGGGGAAGAACAAGCACTGCTCACCAAACAACCAGGCAAAAAATTTGAAAAATTTGCAGGCACTGCCTTAAAAGAACTCAACAAACTGGCAGAAGAATTCAGAAACAAACTCAAACAAAAACCCTGAACCAAAAACAAAAAACCGATTAAACCACTGCAACCCTCATGCCTAAACTCTGCTTCAGGAAACTTGCCGCACATCACAGACCTTGAACGCAAATCCGCAACCATCAGCCTCTTGCCATTGACCTTGTTAATCCTCAAAGCCTTTTGTGCTGTTGCGCAAAAGCCTTGGGAAAGCCAAAATCGCTGATGCGATTTTAAGCCTTTTTTTGCTAATTGCAAAAAAAAAGCCTTGGGAAAAATGCGCCTCTTGGCGCAAAGCCTCGGCAATCCCAGCATTCCTTGCAAGATGCGTCGGCGAAAGCAGCAAAACCTTTTTTCCCTGCTCGAACACAGGAGCCAAAGTGGCAATGGTTTTGCCAAACCCGCAATAAGCCTCAACCAGCCCAATCTCCTCCCGCCCAACAACATCAAAAACAAACTCCATCACAGGCAACTGCGGGGGCTTGAATTCGGGGTAAGGGAAAAAAGACTCAAATCTGCCAGTTTTTTCAGACATAAAAAAAATAAGGCGGGAAAGGATTAAAACGAGAAGGGAATAAGAGGCCTGGTGAGAAGCAGCTGAATCTGCGGAGCAAGCACCTTTCTATGCCCCCTGAAAATAGGCTAGGATTAATAGTAGTTAATATTTTATATGTAATTTAACACACTTAAAGCATACTTAACACACAGGATAATATGATGGACCCAGTTCAGATTTTGGATGTTCTAGCCAATTTTTCTTCGGTAATAGGACTTATTATAATACTACTTGTGGGCGCATGGAAACGCGATAAAGTTAGGGAGTACTCAAAAAAAATTTTTAGGGGAATTAGAGAAAATTTTTTTGAAATTTTAATGATACTGATGATATGTTTTGGAGGATGTATAGTTTTAATCAATGGTTTTGATAGTTTGTTAATACTCACAGGAAACTACGCCCCAAACATAAATACTTACTATCCACACGGAATTTATTTTAAAGGAGGAAATCTAATTTGTGAACAACAGACTTGTTTTGCAGAAGTGGATGAGCAGCATTCAAAAATTTTTTTGTTTAGTGATTTATCCAATAAATTTAGTTTGCCAAAAAACGGGAGATTAACAATATATAGTTCAGATGAAATTAAATCCGAAGATGTCTTTTTTGTACTTCAAGGAGCATCAATGGAAGTAAAATCCATTAAAAGTTTCAAAAATATGGATAGTAATAATTATGAAAATAGTTTCGGACTACAATTAGACGAAAGACAAACACTCGACCCTTATCAATTAGAGATTACAATAAAAAAATACCCAAACAGGATTTACAAAATAGAAATAGAGTTTATTCCAGAGATAAATAAACCACTAGGCGGGATATTCATTGGTTTGGTAATATGCGCATATTTTGGATGGATATTTTTAGGATACAGGGCGACTAAAAGAGTATATAAATTAAACTGAGAGATAATTCAAAAGAATTTCTAATAATAGGGCTATTCAATCTTTTTCTGCACAAACCTGCTTACTATGGTCTTCCCTCAATTCACATTTACTGAGTATCTTTAGTAGGTAATCAATATACCCTATTATTTTCAATGCGTCTTCTGGCGACATATTGATTTCTCTATGGGATTTAGCATTTTTATGAAATTTAATTATGCCCATATTAAGAAAGTAAAGTCCTTCTTCTTCCGAGGTGGTTTCGCAAGTTAATGATTGCAAAATTCCTCTACCTGGCTTTAAGGCCTTGGTTATCAGATCTGTTCCAATATCATCAGCGGTTAATTTGCTTTTTTCTCTAATTTTAACTTCCAAATGTCTTGATGCACTAAAAATTGCATCCGCATACTTTCCACCCTCAAAAGCTGTCTTGCATACCTTAAGTAAGCTAGTGTCAGAAATAAAACCACGCAACTCTGATTCTTTTATTACACTTGGAACCAGTGTTTTAGAGCGGCCTTTCTCTTTAGAGATTTCTTGAGGAATCGTCAGCCGAATGCCTTCAGGATTACTTTTGTAGGTATCAACAAGCACGTCATTTTTAAGTAGCCTTATTTCAAAACTAGTTACGCCCTCAATATTAGTTAAATCTACATGCTCGTTTATGTCGAATGGAATCCGTTTTCCATAATTGGGTGAGATAGGATAAAAATAACCGCTATAGGTTTCTTTCTCGTCAGCCTTAAAATCCAAGGTTACAGCAAGCCTGACACCATTTTGTGTTACTTCTTTAATTTTCCCGTTGTGATTCTCAAAATAGAAAGAAAAGGTATTGTTCAGGCCATTAAATTTATACAAATCCACCCCAAAAAGTTCCAACGCCATGTCGTCGATGTGTCTGTATTTATTCAATTTTCTTGGTTCTGGATTAAGAGGGCCCGAAGCTCTTAGTATTAGTCGATTGCTTGGATTCTGTAAACCAACCTGTTTACTATTTTGATAAGAAAAAAAGTCAATAGAATAAAATGAAAAATTTGTGGCTATATCGAGCCGACTTATTCCTTCAAATTCATGAGGAAGAAAATAGCTCGTTTTTGTTTGCATTAAACCGAAGAAACTTTTTGCCAATTCCTGATTACCAGTTACCCGAATTGCCAAAACATTCTCATCAACATCTTTTATTGATCTTGAATCTGAAATGTCTCGATTGGTAAGTATTGCCCGACCGTAATAGATATGCCAAACTGAGTCCGTTTCGCCCTTAACTAGAATTAACTCCAGGATACAGTTCTTACGTTGCCCGTTGTCAATAAAAAAGCGATTAGCTTTTTCAAGATCAGGTCCAGTCCACATTAACCCATCAGTCCGTCAATTTTCTTCTGCACAAACCGGCTTAGGTTTATGGCCTTATCTTGGATGTATTTTGCCTGGTCTGCCCTGATTGTGATGTTTTTTCTCACATAGTTTTCTTTCCCAGTCATAAGAGTGTGTATGATAGCGATAGTTTTAAAATAGGTTTATAGTGTGTATTATGTGTAGTGGTTCTTATGCCCGATCTTTCCGCATATTCAATTTTGTTTTATCTTTTTTCTTGGATAGCCCTCGGTTATGTAGCAATTTTCTGCTTGTACGGCTGGCACGACGAGGCCTACAAAATCGGAAAATATGCGCTCGTGTTCATGATAGGCGCGGTGGCGGGGACGGCGATGGCACTATGAATAGATTATCTTAGGTTCTCTCGTGCCCATGATTCAAAGTCAGGGTCTTTTTTTAGCCTCGATCTAATCTTTCTTCTTTCACTTTCAGCTATTCCAAATTCTTTAGCAAGGTCTTCGAAATCGTCTTTGTCTTGAACACACCACTGCCAACTAGGCTTTTTTTTGATTTCTTTTATTACAGAGTCTGTTTTTGTTTCAGGCGTTATTAATAACCCATAGAGTTCCCTGAAAGCGGCTATCGCCTCAGGAACTTCTTTCTGGTGAACAAACACTTTTGCCAAATCTAGAGCTGGGCCTAAATCAGGCAATTTCTCATAAGTTAAGATTGACAGATCAGATATTACCTCGTCATAATCTTCTTTTGTTAGTTCGTTAAAGTGTATGGGATTGTTCCAAACTTTGTCATATGGAGGTGAATTTCTGGAACTTGCATCCAAATAACCGCTGCGGATAAAAAAGGTTGAAGGAAGCCTTTTCAGAGCAGAGAATATTTTATCATGATGCCCTTGGGAAAGGCCTAAAAAATTCTTACAAGCCAATTTTCCTGAAAGAATTATTGTAATTCCAAAAATGTCTTTGCCATAATAAAGCATTCCGAAATGTATCTCTTTCATAAAATCGTCTCTCATTTGTAAAGAAGAGGCGGGAAAATTCATCCAAATTGTAGAGTGCTCTGCTTTATCGTCTTCACCAAAATCGGGGTTATAATCAGTACTTTTGCCGTGGCGATCACACATAAAGCAGTCTCTGTTTGCCTCGTTGAAGTCAATAAATTTGAAAACAGGGTCGTCTTTGAATTCTTCGTAAATGCATTCCTTGTAAGTGTCTATCATAAATTGTTTGGCTTGCCCTTCATCTAAGCAGCCTTCTTTAACATCGATTTGCAGGTAACGACCATAAGTCAGAGGATAAGGAAAGTGTCTAACGTGCTCTTTTCCGAAGTGTTTCCAATAGTAAGGCCATTTCCACTTAGGAAAGTTTCCGCACTCTATGACAACTTCTGAACCGTTGGAGGCATAGGCGTCGGCCCTAAATTTCAGTCTTATTCCATTCAACTCTTCCTCAAAGTATTTTTTGTCCAATAGAATCTTTTCTTCAGAAAAGCCCTCTGACAGAAGAACTTCTTTGGCTTGTGATTTCAATTGTTGATGGTCAATAGTTTCGGGCACAATAAAAGTAGGCCCCAAACCATTTTTACGGCTTTTTTTGGAGAGAATAAGTGATTGAATGACTGAAAATGAAGGTATCTATATTACAAAAGCCCGTAAGCCAAACAATAAGAAGCAGGAAGCACTTTACGCGGTTGTGTCAGGCACTGCAACGGGAAGGGATAAATGGCTTATTAGGCATGATAAGAAATCAGATGCGTTGGACACTACAAGGCACCAAGATAATGGAAAAAGACAGCCACCTTACAAAAGAGATGGAAAGCATGATCTGGTATATGATGGCATTGAACACAACGAACCTAACAAAGGAAACTTGGCAATTAAGACCCAGGGGTATGAAAAAGCAAAAAGAATAGTGGCGACAATAGTAAAAAATAGAGGCAGACCAAAGACGGACAGAGAATAAAAAGAGTTAGCCAATAAACCCGCCAATTACTGGCGCGTATTCTATTGCTTTTTTTGCTATAGCCTCAAAGTTGTACTGGCAATTTGGTTCACTTATGCTTACTGTCTGTGGCTCGCATTCTTGACAGGATGCTGTTACAGTCACTGCCGTTAGTATTGCTGAATCTGTATCAACCGTAAGTTTGACTGATTTTTGTGCTTTTGCTGGCAAGGCTGTAATTATTCCATGAGCGTTAGCTATATTTTGCTCTACATCATTTGCAGTTGAACTCAGCTCCAGGTTTACCGCTTCTTTTGTTCCATAGTTTTCTACAGTAATGTAAATATCTGTGACTTCGCCAAGCATTTGTGTTATGTTTTGGCTGGTCACGCAAGCGTCCACGGTAAGCGTTATTTTTGGAATCGGAATCGCTGAACAGGAATTGTTCAAACACAGGTAGTCTTCGCTGCAATCTTTTCTCATGTATACATCGCCAGTACAGCATGCATAGGGACATTGGGCGGTCACGCATTGATTGTTTAAGCACTCTTTGTTGTAGGCACAGTCTTTTTTCAAGTGAACGCTTCCATCACAGCATTCAAATGGACAGGACTGTTGAACGCAGGTGTTGTTTGTACATTGCTTTCCAGTTTGGCAACCTTTGTAGTCATATTTCTCACTATCACAACAGTCATATGGACAAGGTTGTGTTCCATGTTGCTGATTGGCTTGTGTTCCCTCATTTCCTTGTGTCTCAACACCGGGACACAACTGCGAATTCGAAACCACGTCGCCGCTTGAACAGACATACATTTGTGGCTGTTGTTGCTGGGTGCAACCAGATAATCCAATAACCAAGAGTAGAAGCAGCAAAACTAAAGAAAGCGGTGTTCTCATTGGCATATATATTATTCCAACTGTTCTTTAATTTTTTGGCAAATGAAGCCTGATTGCCATTTAGCCGCCCAAGCAAGCTATTTCCCCTTTTATTCTTTACGTGCCTATTTGTTATCAATGGACTCAAACACCAGTGTTCACGAGTTGAAGGAAAAAGTCAGAAAATTCTGCGAGAATCGTGACTGGGATCAGTATCATAATGCCAAGGATTTGGCGATTGGGGTTATTACTGAGGCTTCTGAGCTTTTGGAGCATTTTAGGTTCAAGTCTGAGAAAGAAGTAGAAGAAATGCTGAATTCGCCAAAAAGAGGGGAGATTGCCGAAGAAATGGCTGACGTTTTGTATTTTCTTTTGAGGCTTGCCCAAAAGTATGATATTGATTTGGTTACCGAATTGAACAAAAAGATGGAGAAGAATGAAAAGAAGTATCCTGTCGAAAAAGCAAGGGGCAAAAACAAAAAGTATACCGAGTTGTGAAGATGAAAATTTACGAAGGAAATGTGGGACAGTTTATCGAGGATACGGTCCAAAACAGGATATCCGACAAGCTTGGAGCGAATTTTGAAGAATATTATGGCCGGAGGGCAAACCCTGCCGAGTCAAGGTCCTGGACGAATTCACTGCAGTTTCTTAAAAACGCGGTTGAACAGGCCTCGCCAAAAGACAATATGATTGTTCTTGAATACGAGCTGCCATACAGCACGCAACGGATAGATTGCCTGTTATTTGGGAAAGGGCAGGGAGAAAAAGAAAATGTTGTGCTGATTGAGCTTAAGCAGTGGGAGAAAGCGAAGGATTGTGACATTGAAGAAAATGTTTTGACGTTTGTTGGCGGCGGGGAAAGAATGGTTCCGCACCCTTCTTTCCAAGTAAAGGGTTATCATTTTTACCTGAAAGATTTTATGCAGGTTTTTCAGGAAAAAGGTTCGCCGGATTTGTTTTCGTGTGTTTATTGCCACAATTATTCAAAGGAAAACAAGACCTTGTTTCAGCCGAAATTCCAGGCTATTTTGAAAGAATTCCCTGTTTTTGCCAAAGAAGATTTTCAAAAGCTGGGTGATTTTTTAAAGTCAAAGCTTTCAAATGGCCATGGCTTGGAAATATTTAACCGGTTTGCTGAAAGCAACATCAGGCCCTCAAAAAAGCTTGTAGATGTTGCCAAAGGCATGATTGACGGACAAAAGATGTTCAATCTTATAGACGAACAAATAGCCGCAAACAATACCATCATTGACAGGGCAAAAAAGTGCTCAAAACTGGAAAGGAAATCTGTGATAATAGTAAAAGGCGGGCCTGGCACCGGAAAGTCAGTGATTGCCCTGAATGCATTGGCTGAACTCCTTGGCAAAGGATTGACTGTGTTCCACGCAACAGGCTCGGCTGCTTTTACCACAACGCTAAGGAAGATTGTTGGCTCAAGAGCCTCACATTTGTTCAAATATTTCAACAGCTTCATTTCCCACAAAGAAAACGAAATCAACGTTCTAATCTGCGATGAAGCACACAGGATAAGAGACACGAGCAATTCAAGGTATACAAAAAGAGAGTTCAAGTCAAACACGCCACAAGTGGAAGAACTAATCAAAGCCGCAAAAGTCTCAATATTCTTTATTGATGATTACCAGGTCGTGGCTCCATACGAAATAGGCACGACAAAGCTAATCAGGGAAACAGCAGAAAAGTATGGTGCCGAAATATACGAATTTGAACTAAAGACCCAGTTCAGATGCGGCGGTTCAGACGGCTACCTTAATTGGGTAGACAATACACTGGAAGTGAGAGAAACCGCAAACAGGCTTCTTACAAAAAACGAAAAAATGGAATTCAGGATATTTGACAGCCCACAGGCATTGTACGAAGCTATCAAAGAAAAAAACAGGGAAAAACCAAACGCTGCAAGGCTTGTTGCCGGGTTTTGCTGGGATTGGAGTGACCCAAAACAGGACGGAACACTGGTTGAAGATGTAGTAATTGGAGATTTCAAAATGCCTTGGGAAGGAAAAGTGGGAAAAAAACTTGCTAAAGGAATTCCGGAAGCGCCTTTGTGGGCTTTTGATCCAAACGGCGTAAACCAGATTGGCTGCATCTACACTATTCAAGGGTTTGAGTTCGAGTATGTAGGGGTAATATTTGCCAAAGACTTGGTATACGACCCTGCAAAAAAAGCCTGGATTGGACACAGGGAAGAAACCAGTGATCCAAAATTAAGAAGGGCAAAAGAGGAAGAATTCGTAAAGTATGTAAAAAATATTTACAGGGTTTTGCTCACAAGAGGAATGAAGGGATGCTATGTCCACTTTATGGACAAAAACACCGAGAACTTTTTTAAGAGCAGAATAGAAAACCACTAACTCCTTTTTCGTCATTTCACGAAGAAAAACACAA
>Ga0265296_1002025_pt1 | contig 21417 bp, 16 predicted proteins | sample MunlanPumphouse1_FD_189073 | JGI IMG/M metagenome (GOLD analysis project Ga0265296, IMG submission 189073) | Groundwater microbial communities from a municipal landfill in Southern Ontario, Canada - Pumphouse #1 | ecosystem: Environmental > Aquatic > Deep subsurface > Groundwater | place... | reverse complement strand
GCTTGATGACCTCATAACGGTCAATTTCTTTTCGGGACATAGTGATGTTTTCCATACCCCGCCATTGTAGCGAGGTAGGACATTTCTATTTCCCTCAAGTAGGACATTATCATTTCCGTGTGACATGCGCTTGAAGGAATAATAAAAACAAAAACCCTCGTTTTGAAGGTCTTTGTTATCAAATTGTTGCTCTTTTTACGATCGAGGTTTGATCATCTTGATATTTTCCGCATCGGTTTTTCCACACTCAGTGAAACCGAATTTTTTATAATACTCCGTGAGGTGCGGTTCGTTCGGATCATGGGTGAGAGAGAAATAGTTGTATTCTTTTGGCCATGGTTCATTCAACATTGTTTTGACGAGAAGACTGCCGACGCCTTTACTGCGATGTGCGGGCGTGACGAATAACTCGGAAAGAAAAATAGAGTTTGGAAAGTTTTTTTGGTCGCGATCGAAGAGTTCACAAAGTCCGTAGCCGACAATAGATTTTTTATGTAGGGGCGGGGTTTCCCCGTCCTCCGGAGATTCAACAACAATCCAGACATGACCTTGAGTGATAGTTGTTTTAAGATCGTTATGACTTTCTTCAAACGGTGTTCCATGAAGTTGTTTCTGAAGATCTTCCAGAATGGGAATATCTTCGATGGTTGCTTTGCAAATGGTGAACATAGATTAGAGCCCATTTCAAAAATAATCTCCCGGTCTTTTGACGCCAATTTGGCCTGCAACGATTTCAGGATTCGTCGAAATATCTCGATATTCCTCCTCATCCTTCAATCGTTTCGGCTCAAATGGCATTCAAAATACCTTGGAAGCTATTTTTGAGATGGGCTTTATTATCGTAGCACATCAATAGACCCTTCAGCATACAGGATATAAAAATCCCTCGATGACTCGAAGGATTTTTATCATCCCCCGAAGCTCAATCTTTTGATTGAGCGAAGGGGGATGGGGTGCCTAGAGAGAATCGAACTCTCGTTACCGGGACCACAACCCGGCGCACTAACCATTATGCTATAGGCACCATGAATAACGATGGGGAGTATAGCAAGCGGAAAGGTTGATTTCAAGATGGCGGGTGATTTTTTTTGTGGACTGCAAATAGGTCAGGACCTATGGGACCTTGTACAGAATCCCCCTTCGCCAAGGCTTCGGGGGACTTTTATGTTTATTTTTTAAAACTTGATAAAAGAAAAAGACCCAAGTGGTGGGTCTCAAGACGAGTTGCTGTCCGTATTGCTGTGACAATTGCTTTCAGATTGGATAACTTCTTTTCCACATCCTACGCAGAATTTGGCGTTTTGCGGGAGCATGGCTCGGCACTTCGGGCAGTGAAGCTTGTCGAACATGCTTTTGTCCGAAGGACCTCCGCATATGTGACAGAACTTGTAGTCGGCGGGGAGGCGTTGTTGGCACTTGTTGCACCATCCCCCTTCTTGCGTGAGGTAGGCGATCTTTTCCGTTTGCACTCCGCAGTTTGTGCAGAAGAGGTGGTCGCGGCCAAGCTTTGTCCCACAGCTTGGGCAATACTCCCAACGGTTTTCCTGGGTTCGGACAGGTTGATGGGGTCGGTAGGTCGTGCTTGGGTAGTCAGGGGAGTCGTGTTTCCACACCACAGTATCCTCCGGTTGGTTGTGTGTTTGGAAAAGGGGCGCCACAGCGGTAGCAGAACTTGTTGCCATTTTCAAATGTTTTCATGCCGCAGTGCGGGCAGTGATGGCCTTTGGGAGCCAAGAGTACAGGGGCGAGATACACCCAATCTTCTGCCGTAATCAATCCATGTTCATAACGCCAGGATCTGACAAAGATGTCTTCGCTCATGCGCCAATTGAGAAGCACGATTTCTGTTTGAGGATGAAGACCGTGATGCAACAAGGTCTGTACGATTGTAAGCACTTGTCGCATGGACGTGGCCACGCCGCTTGTGGGTCTGCAAATCAAGGACCAATCAATGCCGAAGATACCCGGCCCCTTTGGATCTTGAGGATTTGTGAAGGCAACCCAACGGGTGAATCTCCCAAACCCCTTTTGGTGATTCTTTTCGTCATAGCACAAGGGGTAGGGATCAACTTCATCAACAAATTCCGCGACAAGTTCGGCATGAAGACCGCGAGGCAAATCATCACGTTGCGCCAGGATGGAAAGATTTCTTTCGACATGGGTTACCCCTTTACTCATCCCCCATCCGATCCAGCGACACACAAGGACATCTTCCGAATGCATTCTTGAGGGATCCATCACATGTCCGACTTCAAGCGATCGAGCGAAGTGTGGATGAAGGGATGGGACCTCCACAAGCACTCCGCAAGAAAAGAGAAACGCGGGCATCAGATAAACCCCATGGCCAGGACCACACCCATACAGACGAAGTGGAGTCCTTGATCGGTAGCATCGGAAAACAGGTTCAACCTGGACTTGCAGATGTCGATCAAGAGATGAGAACAGGCGACAAACAGGACGATCCAGGAAGAGAAGTGAAAGAAGGGAGAGAGATGGAGGAACAGAGCGAATACGGCCGTGTAGGTTACGACATGGGCAAGCAAGGGATGCCACTCTTTGCCTTTCATCGTGGCCATCCAGGCGTTTTGGAGGCCATAGTCTCCGAGGAAATGGCAAGCAAGAAGGAGAAGGTATTTTGCAACGAGAAGGAAGAGGATCGCGGACATGGGACAACCTCCTTTTTGAGGAACGAATTGTAAAGAACTTGCACCTTCACCATAAAACAGTTCTTAGAAAGGATCGAGGAGATCTGTCGTCTATTTCGACACACTTTTGACTTTCCTTTTTAGATGAAATACCCTGAAAATATATGCATATGCAAGACGTCTCCAAATTAATTGTGGGATTACAGGCGTTTGGTCTCGACAAACGAGAAGCGCGTCTCTATTTAGCAAGTTTGCGGCGAGGTCCTTCCAGTGTTTTGGAACTTTCTCGTGCGACCCATTTACCGCGTACTACGATCTATCCGCTTTTAGATCATCTTGTGGAAAAAGGAGTTCTTCGAATCGGCAAACAAAAAAATCGTAAAGTGTATATGGTTGAGGAACCGAGCGTCTTGGAACAGAGATTACGCGAGCGACAAGCAACCTTTGCACAAATTACCGATGAGCTCGCCACGATTCAGGAAGTGGGAACCGCGAGTCCTTCTTTGACGTACTATGAGGGAACCGAAGGATTGAAACGCTTATGGCGACGCATTTATCGCTCCGGGGTGAAGGAATATCACATGATGACAACCGGCGTTGGTTTTTTGGAATACGTGAAAGAGCCTTATCTCGTCAAACAAATCATCGGGGATCGATTGAAGCAGAAAATTTTCAGTTATCAACTTCTTCCGGAAAATAGATATACCAAAGAGATTGTCACCCATGATGCAAAAGAAATGCGTGAGTCCCGTTTCCTTCCCGCAAGCACCGAACTTCCCGCGACCATTATTTTGTTTGGAAATGAAGTGGCCTTTATCACCACACGAAAAGAAAATGCCATGATCTTAGTGACAAGCGGAGACATCGCGGTTTCCCTTCGATCGTTATTTTTCTTAATGTGGCAATGCGCCAAAATGCCCGAGCTTGATGAGGGCGCCTGGGGCGCAGGAGGAGCATAAAGAAAGCCGCTCGCAAGGGCGGTTTTTTCGTGGACGCAAAAAGTGAAAGCACGTACCATACAAGCGTATGGAACATCAAAAACCTCTGCTTCTTTTGCTTGACGGCAATGCTCTTTTGCATCGCGCCTGGCACGCGATTCCTCCTCTTACCACCAAAAACGGTTTGGTCGTCAATGCGGTGTATGGATTTTCCATGATTTTGGAGCGCATGCTCAAGATCTATCATCCCACCCACATGGTGGTGGCATGGGATCGCAGAGAAAAAACATTTCGGCACGAGGAGTTTGCCGCCTATAAAGCGCAACGGGAGAAAAAAGAACAAGAGCTTTACGATCAGATTCCGATCATTCAAAACGTCTTGAAAGCGCATGGCATTCTTTCGGTCGATGCGAAAGGATATGAGGCGGATGACATTATCGGGACCTATGCTACTTGGGCATCCAAAAAGGAGTGGCAGACGTATATTGTGACCGGGGATCTCGATAGTCTTCAGTTGGTGGATGAACATGTCCATGTGGTGACGTTTAAAAAAGGCGTTTCCGAAACGATGGAATATGATGCGGCCGCGGTCAAAGAACGCTATGGGCTCACCCCAAAACAACTCATTGATTACAAAGCACTCCGCGGAGATCCGTCAGATAATATTCCCGGGGTTCCTGGCATTGGGGAGAAAACAGCTGTGACATTACTGCAAGAACATGGCGATCTCGCTCATGTTCTCAAAGCATTCACTTCCGGCCGCTTGGATCCGAAATATGCAAAAAAGTTTGAAGGGCAAGAAGAAGTGGCTACGCAAGCGCTTCGTCTTGTGACCATTGTCAAAGATATTGATTTACCGCTTTCCCTTTCACAGACAAAACGTCAGGAGGCGGATGAGCAGGCCGTTCGAGCATTGTATCAATCGCTGGAGTTTCACAGTCTCTTGCGTCAGCGACAAGAAAAAAATGAGACGACCGTTTCAAAAGAAGGAAAAGAAAAACGAGGCGGGTCTTCTTTAAAAAAAGCGGATGCGTCCACATTGGAAACATTTTGTCGCGATCAGGTCATTGGATTTTTTATTTTGGCAAAGCCTGCGGATTTGTTTGGATCCGCATCGATCGAGTTTGTATTTTCCAATGGAAAAGAATCCGTTGTTTTTTCACAGCCTACGACAGAGGAGATCAAGGAAGCGCAACGCGTATTGAAGATGGCTTCAAACGTGATTGTGTGCGATTTGAAAAAAATGTTCCATCTTTTTGGAACCGTGATCCTCGGCAATTTTTTTGATCTTGAGATCGGCTATTATCTTTTGCATTCCGGGGAGCGTGTGCATGATGCGGGTGATATTTTACGAGAGACGCTTGGTGGGCATGTTTCTGACGCTCCCGTTTCCCTTTCAAGCGCGGGAGAAGAAAAAAAGATAGGATCGTTTGTTTCCCTTTTTGTGCCTGCATCTAAAAAAATTCAAGAAGAAATGAAGGCATCGGGAATGCTGCCCGTATTTGAGCAGATTGAAATGCCGCTTGTTCCCGTTCTCTATGAAATGGAAAAAACAGGAATTCTCGTCAACACCAAGGCACTTGGATCTTTTTCGGAAGAATTGCAAAAAGAACTTAAACTTCTCACCGAGAAGATTACAAAGAGCGCGGGAGAAACGTTCAACATCAACTCCCCTCTTCAAATGGCCGAGGTCCTGTTTGATCATCTGCATCTTTCCACCAAGGGGATTAAGAAAACACAGACAGGGTATTCGACCGCGGCGGCGGAATTGGAAAAATTGTGGGAGGCTCACGAGATCATTCCTTTTATCAGTGATTATCGAGAACTGGCAAAATTACAATCGACTTATGTGGAAGCGCTTCCAAGACTCGTGAAATCCGATGGCCGTATTCACACCACGTTTCAACAAGCCGTGACGGCAACCGGACGATTGTCTTCTTCTGATCCCAATTTGCAAAACATTCCCATCCGCACGGATCTTGGAAAAAAGATTCGCAAGGCGTTTGAGGCACCGCGGGGAAAGAGGATTCTTTCCGCGGATTATTCTCAAGTGGAATTGCGTTTGGTAGCCGTGATTGCAAAAGATAAAGCCTTTATTACGGCGTTTAAGGAAGGGGCGGATATTCACACGCGCACCGCCGCAGAAGTATGGGGTATTGAAGAATCAAAAGTGACTTCCGCTCAACGTCGCGCGGCCAAGGCCATCAACTTTGGCATTATTTATGGCATGGGACCTCGGTCTTTGGCGCGTTCCACCGGAATGACGATGGAAGAGGCAAAGCGTTTTATTGATCGTTATTTTGAAATTCATCACGCGGTCAAAGATTATTTGGATGAGACAAAGATTTTGGCGCGAGAGCAAGGCTATGTGGAAACATTGTTTGGTCGCCGACGCTCTCTCCCCGAAATTCATTCCGGGGTTCAACAACTCGTCGCCTCTGCCGAACGGATGGCGATCAATATGCCGGTCCAGGGAACCGCGGCTGATCTTATGAAAAAGGCGATGCTTGCCGTGGATGGTTGGTTGCAAAAAAGTCAGTGGCCGGCCAAGTTACTTTTACAGGTACACGATGAATTGGTGTTTGAAGTGGAAAAAGAAGCGGTGCCCGCGGTCGCCTCTGGAGTCAAAAAAATGATGGAAGGCGTGGCGGATTTTGAAGTCCCTCTTTTGGTGGAAGTGGAGGCGGGAAAGAATTGGGGGGAAATGGAGTCTGTTTTGTAGAGTGTATAATACAGATACTATGTTTCCTTTTTCTCGTTCATCTTCAGAACCGTCTCATCATGAAAATAGCCATCCTTCTGCCATCCCCGCGGAGGCAGGGGTCCATCGTCCTTCAGTCTCTCTTTCCGAAGCATTTTTGGATTCTTCTTCCCGTACCCGTGATTCTCTTCCCGAACAATACCGCACGCAGTTTGATGAACTGCGAAGTGACATTCTTGCTTTCTGTCATGATTTTAATATTCCCGTCGAAACTCTCAGAAGTAAAGAAGCCTTCGGAGCAGAACTCACTTCCAAAAGAATTCCTACTGAAAGAATGCGGGAAGTCGTTTCTCTCTTTGCGCGTCTTGAATATCTGGTTACAAATAGAGAACCATTCAAAGAAATACCTTCTGAATATTTAGAAGAAGCTGAGCGACTTTATCACCTTAGAGAACAATACAATACTCAGGTTTCTTTTCTTGAACGCATAGGCATTCTCAAAGAAGGAGCGATCACTGGCATAGACGGAAAGAACTATCCCATTCCCACCTTGGAACAAATCGCCACACATCTCTTTGAGCGTCGTGAAGTTCTCTCCACCAAACATGACCAAGGTTTCACCAAACTCCTTCTTGTCCCTTTTGGCATGAGCCTTGATGCCCTTCAAGAAACTCTCAAACAATTCCTTCTTTTCTACAGACAAACCCACCCCACTTTTGATCTGGATATCACTCAACCTCTCTGGACTTGGGAAGACGGCTACAAAGGAGCAGACACAGGGAATCCTCCAAAGATTGTTTATTATCCCAAACGTTTTGATGGGAAGAATCACCAAGGTCAGACTAAGACTGAAATTCTTGAAGAACAAGCTGTCACCCCAGGTTCCTTCCCGGGTTGGAGAATTCATCTCCTTCAAGCCCCTAAGGACAACCTACCGGGATTTCGTGGTATTCCAAGACAAGGCCAAGGAAAGACCCAAGGAGAAGATTCTCCACGTCCAGATCTCGAAGCCAACAAAACTCCCACAGAATATCTCTCTCTTCTTCAACAAGCCCAAGACAACCCAGACTCTCCTTACTTTCAAGAATCCGGCCTTACTCCCGAAGATTGGATCCTTGCTTTTGTGACTCACCTTACAGAGACAGGACAACCTCTTGATGACTACGGAAGTGACAAAGAAGGCGCCACTTACCTTACAGGAGCTTTCTTTCCATCTGATGATTCCTCCCTTGTCTCCTGTGCGTACTGGCGCCGTGATGACCGTCGGGCGCGCTTGCGCGGGGACGATCCTCGTGTTCGCGGTGGGGCCTTCGGTGTCCACTCCTCGGTGATCGTTTAACATTTTTGTTATGTCTCTCTTTCGTTCAACGTTAGAAGTATCTCATCATGAAAATAGCCATCCTTCTGCCATCCCCGCGGAGGCAGGGGTCCATGGTTCTTTGATTCTTTTTTCCGAAGCATTTTTAGACACCTCTTCTGTCCGTGATTCTCTTCCCGAACAATACCGCACGCAGTTTGATGAACTGCGAAGTGACATTCTTGCTTTCTGTCATGATTTTAATATTCCCGTCGAAACTCTCAGAAGTAAAGAAGCCTTCGGATTAGAACTCACTTCCAAAAGAATTCCTCAAGAACGTATGGCAGAAGCGGTATCACTCTTTGAACATCTGGAACATCTGGTCACAAACAAGGAACCCCTGAAAGAGAAAGAAAATCCTATTGAATATACAGATCGTCTTTATCATTTGAGCGAACAATACACTTCTCAAGTTTCCCTTCTTGAACGTGTAGGCATTCTCAAAGACGGTGCTATCACAGGAATAGACGGCAACATCTATCCCATCCCCACTTTGGAACAAATCGCTCAAAGGCTTTATGAACGACAAGAGGAACTTGAAACCAAACGTGATCAAGGTTTTACCAAACTTCTTTTGGTTCCCTTTGGGATGAGTCTTGATGCTCTTTGTAAAACTCTCGAACAATTCCTTCTTGCCTACAAGAAGGATCACTCTGATTTTGATTTAGAGAATGATGATCCCATCTGGACATTGAGTAATTACAAAGAAGCAGATACGGGTGAATCCCCGGAGCTTGTTTATTACCCCAAGTTTTTTGATTCAAAGAGTCTTCATGGGCAAACCAAGACGGAGATTCTTGAAGAACAAGCCATCTCCTCCAGTTCTTTTCCCGGATGGACGGTTCATCTTCTCCAACCTTCAGACCCTTCAAACATTCATTCCCCGGGTTTTGCCTCCATTCCCCGGCTGCATAAAGGAAAGACGTATGGAGAAAAAAATGCTCGTCCTGATCTTGAAGCGGGGAGAAATATCAACAGGCATTATTTTTCTAATCTTCAACAAGAGGTTAAAGATGATCCAACTTCTCCTTACTTTCAAGAATTCGGGCTTACCCCTGAAGATTGGATCATCGCCTTTATCACTCATCTTCAAGAAACAGATAAACCTTTAGACGACTATGGAGATGGTAAAGAAAGTGTCACGTATCTTGCGGGAGTTTGGTTTTCATCTTCTTCTGGGATGCCCTGTGCCTATTGGAGTCATACTTTTTTGCAGGTGCGTTTAGACAAGGACGATCCTCACCATCAAGATGAAAATATCGGTGTCCGATTTTCGGTGCTCGTTTAATTTTTACCTATGTCCTCCTTTCCTTTATCTTCAGAGGTATCGCGTTATGCTTCCGAAATGAGAGGATCTTCTGTTCCTCTTTCTGAAGCTTTTTTGGATACCTCTTTTTGCACCCGTTTTAATATTCCGGAACGTTATCAAGAACATTTTGACGAACTGCGAAATGGAATCCTCACGTTCTGCAAAGATTTTCAGATTCCAAATGAAGCGCTCAAAGATCTCAAAGCCTTTGGAGATGCTCTTACTTCTCACAGACCCTTGATTCCTCTTGAAAGAATCGGGCAAGTTTTGCCTTTGTTTCAAGAACTTGAACATTTGGTGACCAACAAGGAGCCGTTTGAAGAAGAACCTTCAGAACCTCTTGAGTATGCGGAACATCTTTATCATCTGAAAGAACAATATGCGTCTCAAGTAGCTCTTTTGGAACGTGTAGGTATTCTCAAAGAAGGTGCGATTACAGGTATAGATGGTCATAGGTATCCCATTCCGACTTTAGAACAAATTTCCGCACGACTTTTTGAACAAAAAGAAACGCTCCGTGCCAAGCGTGACCAAGGTTTTACAAAACTTCTGCTTGTGCCGTTTGGCATGAGCCTCGGTTCTCTTATAGATATTTTCCAACAATTTCTTTTTGATTATAAACAAACTCATGCCACCTTTATTTTATGCGATGAGAGTCCTATACACATGTGGGATTATAGAGAAGCTGATATTGGAGATCATCCAGAACTTATTTACGATCCAAAATCTTTTGATCGAGGTGAATATCAAGGGAAAACAAAAATTAGAATTCTTGAAGAACAAAGAAATAATCAAGATTCCTTCTCGGGTTGGAAAGTTCATCTTTTTCAACCTTCTGATCCGGACAATTCGGATTCCCCAGGTTTTGCTTCTGTTCCAGGGGAATGTAAAGGAACAATGCATGGAAAAAAATTTCCTCGTCTTGATCTTGAGGCCGGACAAACACCTAAGGAATATCTTTCCATTCTTCAAGAAGCTCAAAATGATCCGACTTCTCCTTACTATCATGAATTTGGTATTATTCTTGAAGATTGGATTCTCGCTTTTACAACTCATCTCGCAGAGACAGGAGAACCTCTTGATAATATCCTAAATCCTACAGGCGATTTTTGTTATCTTTTAGGGGCTCTTTTTTTACCTCACCATAGCGTACCCACGGCAGTTTATAGCAGACAGATACATTTTGTAGGTGATGTTCCAGATGAATGTGGCGATGGATTAGGTACTCGATTTTCTGTAAGAATTTCATAAGAAAGAGAGATAAAAAATCGAAGTGGTCACCCCACTTCTTTTGTTTTACAATACAAATGCTAAAAGATAAAAATAGAAATCCCTCCGTAGCCCCGTCAGACGGGGCGAAGGGAGGATACAGGCACCTATGTTGATTTGCATCTACGGAGACGACACATTTCGCGCACGGGAAAAGGTAAGACAAATGCAGGACGCTTTTCGTGAAAAGTTTGATCCTTCCGGTTTGAATACCACCATTTTTCCCGAAGAAGGAAAGACAACGATTGAAGTAGGGGCGGCGCTACAGGCCATGTGCAGCGCTCCTTTTTTGGCTCCCAAACGTTTGGTTATTTTGAAGGATTTACTTTCTTCATGGAAAAAAGCAGATGTGACGGTTTGGAAAGAAGGTGTTTCTCATGTGCCGGAGTCAAGTATTGTGATTTTTTGGGAAACAGCAGAACCAGCAGTTATTGAGAAGAATATTTTATTTCAAGAATTGCAAAAACAAGGACAGGTCCACGGCTATTCGTTTCCAAAACTCAAAGAAGTTGCTTTGGAAAAATGGGTACGCGAGCGAATAAAATTGTTGGGAGGAACCATGGAGAATCATGCGCTACGATTACTGGTTGAATATTCGGGAGCGGACTTGTGGCGGCTACAGACGGAGCTGGAAAAATTAGTGGCTTACGCAGAGGGTCAGGAAATAACAGAGGAGATGGTGCGAGAAATGGTTCCCGCTTCTTTTGAAGAACACGTCTTTGCTTTTATCGATGCGGTCAGTCAGAAAGACGGAAAACGTATTTTGGAACTTTTGCGAGAAGAGCGATGGGCAGGAACAAGCGATCATTATCTTTTATCCATGCTCACACGGCAGATTCGTCTTCTTCTTGGAGCAAGAGCATTATTTGAAAAACATCAGGGAAGAATTTCAAAAGATCAATTGAAAGACGGTCTTAGTGTTCATCCCTTTGTGGCTCAAAAGTTATTGTTTCAACTGAAGGGATTTTCTCTTGATGTTTTGAGGGAAGCTCATGGGGTTTTGTATCACTATGATCGGTTTATCAAAAGCGGGCAGTTAGATGCAGAACTTGCCGTAGACCTTTTTCTTACGCGTCTTTCCCAATAAAAAAATCGAGGCGAGACCTCGAATTTTTTTAGGATGCCTTTTTCAAGGCATTTATTTTTTTCATGAAACGCGACTTGTAGCGTGCGACCGTATTTTGCTTGTAAATCTTTTTTGAAACTGCTTTATCAAGCTTTTTTGTAATGGTTGAAACTAATTGTTCCGCTTCTGTCACTTTTTTAGACTCGAGCAATTTGCGCAATTTTACACGCAGAGAGTGAATTTCGGCTTTTACAACCGTGTTGCGTTGCGTGCGTTTGAAGGTCTGGCGCAAGGCTTTTTTAGCATTTGCCTTAATCGGCATAGGAAATAATGTAAACAAGGAATTAGATGAGCGTGGGCTTATTGTAGGGTTTTTTTACATTTCGTCAAGCATCTGTATTGGGCCCGTCGTCTGTAGAAGAACTCATAATGATTTCTTGGGGCTGTAACTGATTTCCTGCTACTCCTTCGGTAATACGAAAGATATCTTTATCAATTTTTTTAAGTTCGCCAGAAGCAGTGACATAGGCGCGCATGGATGTTTCCAGATGCTTCCCTATCTTATTGTGATGTTCTTCATAAGCGGCTAAGTGATGCATGAGGTGTTCGGTTTGTTTTTGGATTTCCTTAACAGATTCTTCTATTTGCAAGGCGCGCAGTCCCAGGAGAACGGTTTGAAGATAGGCAAAGAAGGAAGTGGGAGAAACAATCATCACTTTTTTTTCAAAGGCGTATTCAATGAGATTTCTTGTATTGATATTTGCCGCACCAACATTTGTCATAATCAGATTATGAAAAACACCCTCTGCGGGGACAAACATGAAAGCAAAATTTGTTGTTCCTTTTGCTGGCTGAATATAACGTGAGGTTTCATCAATCCTTTTTTTAATATCCGCCTTGAAGTCTCTCTCAAATCGTTCTTTTTGTGAGTTATCATTTTCTTTGACAAGACGATTGTAGTTTTCAAGTGAAAATTTTGCATCAATGGGAATGATAAAGTCTTTAACAAAGATAACAGCGTCAGGGATTAACTTTTGTCCGGAATCTTCATCAATTCCAAGATCATATTGCATTTGATATTGTCCGGGAGACAAGACTTGGCCTAAAAGAGTTTCTAACCAATATTCTCCTAAAATTCCTCGGTGTTTTGGATTTTTGAGAATATCTTCCAAAGATTTCATTTGTTCAGAAAAAGAAAGGACTTGTTTGTTTGTTTCATCTAACGTTGTCAGTTTTTCCGTAACGTTTTTGATAATTTGGTTCGTTTGGGAAAAATGACTTTGCAACATGTTGGAGCTTGAAGAAATGTTTTGTACGAGTTTGTCATGAATACCTTCAAGACGATCTTGCATTTCTTTTCTCTGGAGATTTGTTGTTTGTTGGAGTTCCTTTCGGAGATCATTGAAAAGTTGGTAAAAAGTTTCTTGATTTCCTGTGTTTCCGGAATGACGAGATTTATAAATAAGGAATACCAAAAGAAAAAGGGTGACAATACTGACAAAAGTGATTAAAAAGACGAGGAAATTTGGCATAAAGGCGTTGACGTTGTATAGGGGGTCACGTATGATATTTTCGCAAAGGTTATTATAATCTGAACTTGTTGAAAGAACAAAGATTATTATTTTACGACACATGTCCCCGTAGCTCAAAAGGATAGAGCAAGTCTCTCCTAAGGACTTGATGGGGGTTCAATTCCCTCCGGGGACACCAGGATGTTCCACATGGAACCGGACGAGAATTTTGAAAGATTAATCCCCTGTTCTGATCGTCGCACTATGGGCCTGTAGCTCAGCTGGTAGAGCGCTGCATTCGCATTGCAGAGGTCAGGAGTTCGATTCTCCTCAGGTCCACCAGACGGCAGTAACCCGTTTTTGTCTACATCTGTGTATAAAACAAAAGATAAAATTATCCTTATTGCCAAGTTGATTTTGTTAGCTATTTTTTCTCTGATCTGGTTTTTTCTTGTGCAAGGAGAATATGAAATGATAATGAACCCTGAATTGCAGAATGATTTTTCATTGGTAAAAGGGATTTATGCCGTTTACTTTTCCGGATTCGTTCTTTTAGTTACAGCTCTCACTATTTTTTTTGTTGCGTTCAATTGGAAGATTCAGGAAACATTCATCTTTTCAGTAGTTATGAATTTTTTTAGACGACTTATTCGATATTGAAAGAAAAGAGTGGGTTCCTAAAGGATATACTGGAGCAAGAAGTTTTTCTGAATTCAAAAAAATTCTTGAAGAAGCTTTAGAAAGAGGTGAAAAGATAGAAGGGGTTAGCTTTGATAATGATTTAGGAGAAGGTGAAATAGAGGGTTGGGAGATATCAAGGTGGCTGACAGAGGCGCATCCAGAGATATTTGCTGAAAATCCAGAACTGATAGTCCATTCGGCCAATCCATCAGGTAGACAGAATTTAGAGCATTACATCGAATTAGGAAGACAACACTATGGCGAACTCATCGAGGCAAAGGAACGACCGCATCCTTGGGGAGAGGTAGAATGAAAAACTTAGGTAACAATTAGGATAAAACTCTGTAGGAATACAGAGTTTTTTAATCTTCCAGTAAACTCCAGGCAGAGGCGTCATTCAAGTGGAAAGGAGGTTACAAATTCCTCGAGCCGGATCCTAGAGGTGAACGGCGCCCGGAGCGAAGCGGAAGGCTTTTTTCACAATCAGTAGATTGTGTGATTAAAAGGGAACCCCGGGTGGAGCCGCTAGACAGAACTTGGGTGAGGATGTCATTTCCATGTGGAACAATTTATTTGTCTACAACAGTATAGACAAACGTAGTAACTGTGGAAAACTTTGTGATAAAATTGTCGACATTTACTTTAAATCACTATTTTTTAGAAGAATTAGTCTTATTTATGGCTAAGATTAGCCATAAAAGCTATTGACTACTTTTTGTGTTCATGATAACATAGAGCTGTAAGTAATTCTTATGGGCAAAATTATTGCTCTAGCAGTGTTTGTGGGGGTTTTTATGTATCTTCAGGTTGCCTACGCACAGATGACCTCTACGAACTATCAGATTTTGTGGGACTCGGTGAACTCCGGTGGTCTTGATGTTAGTTCTTCAGCAAGCTACCAGCTCTATGACACCATCGGTCAAGGAGCTCAAGGACGCTCCCTTTCTACAACTTATACTCAAGATGCGGGTTATCGATCCGGTATTTATGATCAAATTCTTTCTTTAAACATTTTTGGTCAAAGCGATGCCTCTTTGCGGACAACCACAGCTCTTTCTAGTCTTACCATAACGACAGACCCCACAGGTTTATCAGTGGGTGATTACGTTGTTGTTATTCAAGATCGCGGAGCCAGTCAAGTGAGTGGTATTGGGAAAATAGCTTCTGTAGGTGGTTCAACAATCACTCTTGATCGTCTTAGTACAAACGGAACGACACCGGTTATTGATGGAACCAATGATTACCTTTACAAATTATCGGGTATGACGATTTCTCTTGGGACCATCACAACTTCAATCGTTCAAACGGCCGTTATTGGTTTTAATGCAACAGCAGATCTTCCAAGTGGATACACCGTGCAGGTAAAAGAAGATGGGGAGCTGCGTTCCGGCCTTTATAATATCGATGATGTAAGCGATGGAACAGTCTCGGCCACGAGTGAGGAGTATGGTGCGCGTTCCTCTGACAGTTCTTTGACATCGATGTTTGACACACAAGATTCCGCCATCACTTCTGCGTATCAAGAAATTGTTTCTTCCTCTTCTCGAAAATTTGATGATCGCAATTTCCTCACACTAAAGGCAGGTGCGTCTAGTTCCTCACAAAATGGTTCTTATTCGCAGACCCTTTCCATTATTTTGTCGGGTAATTTTTAATATGTCGCTTAGGAGGATTTTTCTTTTTTTCCTTGTCAGTTTGACCGTGTTTATTCCTACACGATCTTTTGCTTTTAGTATTACTCCCGCACTTATTGATTTCCTTGCTCCTCGAGGAGAAACCGCAAGAGGGGAGTTTATTCTTTTGAATACTTTCGAGGAAGAAAAAACTTTTTATTTTGATACCCTTAATTTTACTTCTTCAGAAACAGGTTCCCCCATTTTTTCAACGGATTCTCAAAAAGAAAATCTTGCCACTTGGATGAGTTTTCCATCTTCTCTTACCGTTGCTGCGAATTCTCAAAGTCAGATTTCATTTTCTGTCCTGATCCCTGATGATATTCCTTCCGGTTCTTATCAGGCGGCGATGACTATTTCCGAATATCCTTCCGAAGTTGTGGCAACAAACGGAGCGACGATCCAGGCGACCGTTGCTCTTTTAGTTTTTCTGACCGTGGAAGGGGAGATGACCAGACAGATGGCTTTTTTGGATGCAACCGCAGATTTTGCAAATCGTCTCGTCTCTTTTCCAACAGGAACCGTATCTTATCGCGTGCAAAATCAGGGAAATATTTTTTTGATTCCTGCAGGGACTCTGACCATTCGAGATATGTTTGGAAGAGCACTTTATGAGCAAACACTCAACGTGCAACAAAGTCGTATCCTCCCCGGGACAACACGCACGTTTACCGAAAATGTGTTAGAGCCACAGTCCTGGAAAGAATTATTAAAGATGCAGACTCAATTTTGGTCTATAGGTCCCATGACAGCAGAAGTAACACTCCATGCTGAAGGACAGGATGCGACGGCCTTTTTCTCATTTTGGTATTTGCCGTGGCAATTGGCATCGGTGGTATTGGGAAGTCTTTTGGCGATCTGGTTGTGCTGGCATTTTCTTTTTCGAATAAAGAAATCATGAACATTTGTGATGTGCCTTTACGATTTTTGCAACACACCCTGATTTTTCTCGCCGTCGCTCTCATTGGCATGGGGGTCTGTTCTGTTGCATCCGCAGGGACCATCACAAGTGTTCATGATATTCCAAGCTCTTTACAAATTTCACAACTTGCAAATCACACCGTAACGTTTACGACCCCCACAGGTGTTGCCGAGGGGCAGAATATCATTTTTACTTTTTCTTCCGCTTTCGGAACAGCCACCGTTGGAGAAAATGATGTGGATATTTCCGATGACAGTGTTGATCTCACCACGGCTTCAGATTGTAGCGGTAGTGAACAAACTTCCGTGACCATGGTTGCCGATGTTCTTACCGTCACCGTTTGTGCAGGGGATGGAGGAGCGATCGTCGCAGGGAGCACGGTCATTGTGGAAATCGGCACCAACGCAACTGCTTCGGGCACAGGATCCAATCAAATCACCAATCCTTCCACAGGAGGAACTTATTTTCTTGCCGTCTCGGGAACATTTGGAGACCATGGAACGATCTTGTATCCCATTATAAGCAGTACAGATCAGGTTTCCGTTTCCGCCACTGTTTCTGTCGGTGGAGGAGATGTTCCAAGTACACCACCAGCCACTGATACGACAGCACCTGTGATCTCCGGTGTGACTGTTTCCGGTATTACCACTTCACAGGCGACTATTTCCTGGACAACCTCGGAGATGGCAACAAGCGCTGTAGATTATGGAGCAACCGCATCTTTTGGCACAACCGTTTCAAGTCCGTACACGTTTGTGACTTCCCACAGTATGACGTTGACCGGGCTTTCCGAAGGGCAAATGTATTATTTCCGTGTGCGTTCTTCTGACAACTCTCATAATGAAGGCACCTCTTCCACACTGACATTTACAACGCTTGATATTACAGCCCCGGTTATCACAAACATTGAAGTCATAGACATCACAATCCATTCCGCTCGTGTCACTTGGACGACAAATGAAGAAGCAACGAGTCTTGTCTCCTATGGAATCACTACAAGTTATGGTGCGATATCTTCAAGCGGTTCTTTTGTCACCTTACACTCCATACTCCTTTCAGGATTAGAAGATGGAACGACCTATCATTTTTTTGTGCAATCTGCAGATGCTTCAGGAAATACCATTACCTCCGGTGATCAAACATTTAGAACAGATACAGATAATCCGCCCGCCAATGTTTCCGATTTAACAATTACAGCAGGGGATCGTCAGCTCACCCTTTCTTGGATCAATCCTTCTGACGAAGATCTCGCCGGTATTCGAGGAATCATGTGTACCGATGGATATCCAACTTCCTACGATGATGCGGACTGCACGAGAATTTTTGACGGTCTTCTTACTTCGTTTGTCGCAAGCGGATTAGTGAATGGCACCACGTATTATTTTGGTGTGTTTGCGTATGATGAGGCTCTACAATTTTCTTCTGGGGCTCTTGGATCGGGTATCCCAAGTGCTTCAGAACCTGAGTTGCCGAGCGACGAGGAGCCACCCGTAGAAGAACCACCAGGAGAAGAACAACCTGGTGAAGAACTTCCCGGGGAGGAAGAACCTCCTGCCGACGATGATCAAGGCGAGGAACAACCCCCTTCCGATACCACAGACGGAACTTCAACCTGTGGTGATGGCGTGTGTGCCGGCGATGAGACGCTGGCTTCTTGTCCCATTGATTGTGGAGAAGACGTTCTTCCACAACCGGGGGATACAACTGAGCCGTTAGAGGAAGAGGGGAACATGCGGTTCCTTGTCGCAGAAGATACTTTGGCGCTTTCCACAAATGACTCCGGTGTTGTGGAATTGTTGCCAAGGACTCTTTTGCATCTCGTCTTTATTCCGGATCATTTTGAGGAAGGGCTCACTATGCTCTTTACTCTTGATGATCAAATTTATCTTCTTGCTCCTGCAGGGCCGGAAGAAGGTATTGTTCTTTTTGAGGCAGAGATCATGACTCCTACCACCTCTCAAGTGTTTCCACTCTCTCTTATCATCACTTCCGGTGATGAAAGAACGTGGACACAGACCTATCTTGTTGAGATCGAAGGCGACGGGTACGCCTTCGAGATCAAAGAGGGAAAAGAGGTGATTTTGGGAGACACGGTTTTTACTCTGTATGAGGAAGATGGAACGGTCTGGGACGGTTCGCCTTTTTCACAGTGGAATCCATTTTCCTCGGACGCCACCGGGCTGTATGCCTGGTATGTTCCCGACGGTCGTTATGTGGTGCGTACAACCCATGAAGGGTATGAGGTCGCCCAAAGTGCTTGGGTTACGGTAACCAACAATATCGTTGCCGTGCCCGTGCAAATGTCTCCTATTCCCGTGACCCCTCTTATACAAGGACAAACAATTCTTGGAGGAGGGCTTTCCCTTTTATCCGATGTTCTTCCGGGATTAGGACAAACACAACAAACCATTCAAGATCTTCCTGGAGTCGGGATGGCAATCAACATTTCTGTTCCTGTTTTGGCCGTCAATGCGGGAATAGGTGTGGCACTCTTGGGATCAGCTTTCAATCTTCTTCCGTTCCTTCAATATCTTTTCACTTCTCCTTTTCTTCTTTTTGGTCGGCGGAAGCGTGAAAAATATGGAGTGGTCTATCACGCATATCGCAAGACGCCCATTGATTTGGCCGTTGTCCGTCTTTATCGATTTGCAGGGAAAACACAAGAGGGTGTTTTTTCGGGAAAGCTTGTGAAGAGTTGTGTGACAAACAAAGAAGGAAAGTATGCGTTCTTTGCTTCACCGGGAAAATACTATCTCACGGTTTCCAAAGCGGGTTATACGTTTCCAACGCATTATTTGGCAAACGAGAAAACAGATGGAAATTTTTTGGACGTGTACCACGGGGAAGAAATAGAGGTCACAAGCGAACATGCTCTTTTAACTCCCAACATTCCTCTCGATCCTCAAGAGGCCGCTCAAGAGTACCTGCCCTCTCGTTTCATTTTGAGAGAGCGACTTCGTTTGATTCAGCAAGTGATCGCGGTAAGCGGAGTACTCATTTCTTTTGTCGTATTGCTCGTTCAACCTTCTTGGATTGCCGGCGGACTCTTTCTTCTTCAAGTGATCGTCTACGGTTTGGTAAGACGGCTTGCCGTTTCTCACAAACCTCTGCGCTGGGGAATTGTGTATGACAAAGCAACCGGTCGACCGCTTGCCAATGTGATTGCCCGCATCTTTGAAGAAAAATATCATCGTCTTGTGGAGACCCAAGTGACCGACAGCAAAGGACGTTACAGTTTTCTTTTGGGACCCAATCACTATGCGGCGCGTTTTGAACGCGAAGGTTTTGCTCCTGTGGAGATAAAACCCATTGATTTCACTCATCAAAAAGAAAGTCAAAATTTTTCCGTGAAAGTTTCCTTGGAGCCCAAAGAGGCTTCGCAAGAACATCCGACACCTCATTGTTAATATGTCATTGTTTCAACGCAAACAAATAGCTCAAAGCATGATGACAGCAAGCGTTCTTCTCTTGCTTGCTTTGAGTTGTTTATTTGTTCCGTTTGCGGGAATGGCCGCAGCTCCGGCAAATATCGTCAATTATCAAGGGCGCGTGATGGACAGCAACGGAGTGCCGGTTACGGGTGCTTCCATTAATATTGAATTCCGATTTTACACAGCCCTCTCAGGCGGTACGTGTGTCTGGTCCAACTCTTCTTCCAATTGTGATGCAAACACTCCGGCATCTACCGTGGCTCGCAGTGTGACTCTTACTTCAGGATTATTCAGTGAAGCCTTGGGTGATACGGTGGCTTCCACTCCTTATGCCGCGATTGCTTCCACCGTCTTTGCTGACAATAGCGCGATGTATCTTGAGGTGGAAATTGCCGGAGAAGTTCTTTCTCCGCGCAAACAAATGGTGGCCGCTCCTTATGCGCTTAATGCGCAAACACTCGACGGTTATGAAGCTTCCGCGCTTTTACTCAAAGCCGGAGATACAGCCACAGGTGTTTTTATCTTTCAACAAACCGTTGATATTGACGGAGCGGCGAATATTTCTGATGCAACCGCAGGAGCTGACGTTGCCATGGGTAACTCCACAGGTAACCTCACCTTCCTTTCAGATAATGCGGATATCACTCTTACGAATGCGACGGATAATGTTTTTCAAATTTTAGGATCCGGTGGTGCAAATCTTTTTGATATTGATCTTGGTGCTACGGATGCTATTACCATAGGAGATAATTCAACCACCTTTGCCGTTGATAGCTTGGAGTTTGATGTTTCCGCTTCGACGGGTTCTATCACCATTAATGATGGAGGGAATGTCGGTCAGCTTTCCGTCGAGGGAACCATTTTGGATATCAATTCTTTGGATTTCGTCGGTGTAGGAACCATGACTTCAGCTGCTGCCAGTACTCTCAATATCACTTCAGGGACTACCGGAATTTTAACTCTTGATTCCGGGACTACGGGTGCGGTGAATATTGGTACCGGTACCAATGCCAAGATTATTACCTTGGGAAACACCACGGATACCACAGCTTTGGATCTTCAAGCCGGTACGGGTAATACTTCCATCATTTCCAACACCACCACGTTTAAAACCTCTACTACCACCAATGACACCTTGATCCTTACCCCAAAAACCGGTGGCGTGGCTTCTTTTGATGGCACCTTTACCTCGGCTGATTTGACGGCTAATCGAACATGGACTTTTAAAAACGAAAGTGGCACTGTGGCATTTTTAACTGATATTTCAGGTGGTGCTGGGTTATGGGAATCATCGGCTAATGGCACTTTTGAAAAAGATGCGGCCGTGATCGTTGGTGCTGATGTTGCCTTCACACGTATTGTGGGTGCCGCAGCCGGTGATTTGCGTGTGGCCGATGCCATAGAAGTGATTGGAAGTTCCTATATTTCCGATGCAACCGCAGGAGCTGATGTTGCCATGGGTAACTCCACAGGTAACCTCACCTTCCTTTCCGACAATGCAGACTTCGGTCTTACCGATGCCACGGACAATGTCTTCCAACTTGTAAACGCCACAAACTCCCGCACCTATCTTGATATCGATGGAGGTGCGACAGACACCGTCACCTTGGGTAATTCCACCGATGTGACAACGATCGCAGGAAGTGTCACTTCAAGCATTACGCTTGGCACTGCCTTCACCGTTGCCGCCACAACCGGTCTTACCACCATTGCCGGATCTGCCGATGGCACGGATGCTCTCGTCCTTACTTTGGGTGACATCCTCGTTTCAGATGGTGAACTCACCCTCTCCGGTGGTGACTTGGACGTAACATTGGATGCTGATGCTGATGCCAGCATTACGAAAACAGCCACAGCCGCACTCACAGAAGAAGGACTTGAAATAAATTTCAATGCAGGTGTTGGTGATGGAGC
>Ga0265296_1002024_pt1 | contig 21423 bp, 22 predicted proteins | sample MunlanPumphouse1_FD_189073 | JGI IMG/M metagenome (GOLD analysis project Ga0265296, IMG submission 189073) | Groundwater microbial communities from a municipal landfill in Southern Ontario, Canada - Pumphouse #1 | ecosystem: Environmental > Aquatic > Deep subsurface > Groundwater | place... | reverse complement strand
GAGCCCGGTGGCCGAACGCAAGCGGCGACCCGCCGCTCCCTTGGCAGCGGTGGCGATGCCGCTGAGCCCGGCGCCGACGCTCGCCGAGCCCGCGGTTTCCTGGCCGAGCTGGTACGACGTCGATGCGGCGCTCCCCATGGCGGTACCGGCGCGGATTGCGCCCATCCCCGCCCCGCCCAGGCCGCGTGCGGCAGCGACCGCGCCAGCGCCGCTCATCGCGAGGCCGCCCGCGGCAAGCGCCGTCGTCGCCACGACCGAACCGGCGCCAAGCTGCGGCGCGCCGGCGACGAGCCCCGAGGCAATGCCGGGACCGAAAATGGCGAGTCCGAACAGGGCAAGGCTCGCCAGCATCAGCGACACCGCCTGCTCGATCGTCACCGCCTCGCCGGTGAGCGCGCTGGTGAAGTCCGCGAAATAGTTGGAGCCGATGCCGACGATCACCGCGAGCACCATCACCTTGATCCCCGACGAGACCACATTGCCGAGCACGCGCTCTGCAAGAAAGGCGGTGCGGTTCCACAGCGCAAAGGGCACGAGCACGAAGCCCGCGAGGCTGGTCAGCTTGAACTCGAGAATGGTGATGAACAGCTGGATCGCAAGAATGAAGAAGGCCGCGATCACGATCAGCCAGGCGATCACCAGCACCGCAATTTCGATGAAATTGTCGAAGAAGGCGATCGGCCCGACCAGTTCTTTCGCCTGCTCGAGCAAGGGCCAGGCGGCGTCGAAGCCGGTGCCGGCGAGACGGCCGGGCATCAACAGATCCTGCGGTCCGATCGCGCTGCCGCCCGCGGTCAGCCCGAGGCCCGCAAAGGAGCGGAAAATGATATCGGAGAGCGTCTGGAAGCTGTTGAGGATCAGCGCAAATACACCGACGTAAAGGATCTTCTTCAGAAACTTGGCGATGACATCATCCTCGCCGCCCAGCGCCCAGAACAGCCCGGCAAGGGTGATGTCGATGCCGATCAGGATGGTGGTGAGGAAGGCGACATCACCGCCCAGCAGCCCGAAACCGCTGTCGATATAGGCAACAAAGGCCTGCATGAACTGGTCGATGACGTTGAGATCGTCCATGGCGCACATCCTCGGTAAGTTTGTCGCGGGGGCCGGCAGCCAGGATATGGCGGCCGCGGCCCCCGCAACGGGGCAGCCTTGGGCTCGGGTCAGCGGTTGCGGCCCGTCCTGCCCCAATCGGTACGGCGGCTATCGGCGGGGCGGCGTCCAGGCGCTGCCGTCGCCAAGGAAACGGCGCGTCGATTCGCGCGCTTCGCGCGCGATCTGCCCGCGCGCCGCCCGTTCGCGCGTTTCCTCGCGGAACTGCGCCGCCATCAACTGCTGGATCTGGAATTGCTGCTTGGCCGCCAGCGCGAGTAGCTGGTTGGTCGCCTGCTGCGCCTGCAAGCCGCCCTGGGCGCCCTGGCTCCGCTCGACGATCGCCCCCAACGCCTCGGCATCGCTGCGAACATTTTCGACAATCCCGCTCTGGACGCCCATCGCATGCCGAAAGGCGGTCATTTCGGCCTCGAGCCGTGCCCGAGCCGCCGCGATGCGCGCATCGCGCCGGGCCAGATGATCGAACTGGCTGGGGAACGCGCTGCGGAACTGGTCGTCGAGACGGTCGACCCGAAAATCGATGCCTTGCGCCTGCCCCATCAGCCGGTCGATCTGCTGGAGCCGCTGCTCCAGCGCCGCCAGCTGCGGAAAATCGATCGTCGCAAGATTGCGCTGCTGGTTGACGAGCATCTGCGCTTCGTTCTGTAGCGACTGGATCTGCTGGTTGATCTGCTGGAGGGAGCGCGCCGCGGTCAGCAAATTCTGCGAATAATTGGCGCTGTCGAATACCGGCATGGCGGCGGCCGGGCCGGCGCTCCCCGCGAGCGGGGCGAGCGCGGTGGCCAGCAAGACGATAGCAATTCTTTTCATCTGACGTCTCCTTCGGGGGTGGGGGTTTCGGGCGGGGCGGCGCCAGGAAATCCGGCGAGCAGCTCGGCGGCCCAATCCAGGTCGGCGTCGCGCAGGAACTCGGCCGCAAACTCTGCCGCGCCATGCTGGGCGAGGAGCGCGTCGATGCGCTTTTGCGCCTCGGCGCCGGAGGCACCGCACAGCGCCAGCGCAATGGGGCCGAGGCCAAGCTCGAACAGCCGGTTGCCGCGGGCCGATTGCAGGTAATAATGGCGCTTGGGGGTGGCGCGCGCGATCAGCTCGATCTGCCGGTGGTTGAGCCCGAAGCGCGCATAGGCCGCTGCCGACTGCGGCTCGATCGCGCGATCGTTGGGCAGCAGGATGCGCTGCGGGCAGCTCTCGATGATCGCGGGGGCAATCCGGCTGTCGGCGATGTCGGCGAGACTCTGCGTTGCAAACACCACCGACACATTCTTCTTGCGCAGCACTTTCAGCCATTCGCGGATGCGCGCGGCGAACAGCGGATGATCGAGGAAGACCCAGGCTTCGTCGAGGATGAGCAGGGTTGGCCGCCCGTCGAACCGGTCTTCGAGCCGGTGGAACAAATAAGTGAGGACGGGCTGGACGGCGCCCGCCTGCCCCATCAGCGCCTCGGTCTCGAAACATTGCACATCGGCAATCGCGAGTTCGTCGTCGGCGGCGTCGAGCATCTGGCCGAACGGGCCTTCGAGCGTGTAGGGCGCGAGCGCGCGGCGCAGCGCCGCCGACTGGAGCAGCAGCGACAAACCGGTGAGTGTGCGCTCCTCGGCGGGGGCGGTCGCCAGATTGCCAAGCGCCGACCACACCGCCTCTTTGACATCGGGGATGGGATCCACCCGCTCACTGGCGAGCAGCCCCGTCACCCATTCCGCAGCCCAGGCGCGCTCGGCCGGGCGATCGATGTGGCGCAGCGGCTGGAAGGCCAGACCCCTGCCCCGCGCCGCGGCGGCACCGCCCGCGGCTTCACCGACGTCGGCCTCGCCGCCAAGGCCGAGCGCGTGGTGGGCACCGCCGCACGCGAGCACCGCCGCGCGCGCCGAATATCCCTTGTCGAAAATATAGACCTGGGCGCCGGGGTAGCGGCGAAACTGCAGCGCGAGCAGGCCGAGCAGGACCGACTTGCCGGCGCCCGTCGGCCCGACGATCATCATGTGCCCGACATCGCCGACGTGGGTCGACAGCCGAAACGGCGTCGCGCCGCCGGTTTCGGCGATCATGAGCGGCGGTCCGCCGAGATGATCGTTGCGCGGCGGTCCTGCCCAAACCGACGACAGCGGCATCAGGTGTGCGAGGTTGAGCGTGTGGACGAGTGGCTGGCGGACATTGGCATAGACATGCGCGGGCAAGGACCCGAGCCAGGCTTCGACCGCATTGACGCCTTCGCGGATCGCCGTGAAGCCCAGCCCGGTCACGATCCGCTCGACGCCGCGCAGCTTTTCGTCGACCCGCGCCCGATCGCGATCGGCAACCGTGATCGTCGTCGTCAGATGGCCGAATGCGACGTCATCGCCGCCGAGCGCCTGCAAGGCGAGATCGGCATCGTGCATCTTGTTGTCGGCATCGCTGTCGAGCAGCTGCGTCGGCTGGTTGTACATGACTTCGCGCAGCAGCGCGGTGATCGATTTGCGCTTGTTGAACCACTGACGGCGCAGCCGGGTCAGCGCCTTGGTCGCGTCGGTCTTGTCCAAGCTTATGAAGCGCGTCACCCAACGATAGGAAAAACCTTGATGATTGAGCGCGTCGAGCAGCCCGGGCCGACTGAGATTGGGAAAACCGATCAGCGTGAGGGTGCGCAGATGCGTCTGCCCGAGCATCGGCTCGAGACCGCCGACCAGCGGCGTGTCGGCGAGCAGCGCGTCGAGATAGAGCGGCGTCTCGGGCACCGCGACATCATGGTGTCGCTCGGAGATCGTGCCGTGCAGATAGGTCAGCGTTTCGCCGTCGCCGAGCGCGCGCACCGCGGGCATGAACCCCGCCATCAGGTCGAGCGCGCGATCGGTTTCGGCGATGAAGCCGGCCAGCGCCTGCCGCCAGTCGCGCCCTTCGCCCGCCGCGCCCCGCTCGACGAGGAACCGGCCCGCGCGGTCGGTGCGGTCGGCATCGGCAAGATAGGTGAGCGTCAGATAATGACGGCTCTCATAATGCGCCTCGGCGCTTTCGAAAGCGGCGCGGCGCTCCTGATCGACGAGCCAGCTGGCCGCGTCGGGGAAGTCGCTCGCGGGATAGCCGAGCGCTTCGCGGCGCGCGGCCTCGATATGGAGCGCCCATCCCGATCCGAACCGTTTGAGCATATTGTTGGCGCGCGCGGCGACCGACACGAGTTCGGCCTCGGTCGCCGATTCCAGGTCGGGGCCGCGAAACGCCAGCACCCGGCTGAAACTGCCGTCCTTGTTGAGAATGACCCCGGGCGCGACGAGCGCCGCCCACGGCAGATGATCGGCGAGCCGGTCGGCGCTGGCCCGATATTCGCGCAGGTTCAGCATGCCAGATATCCTCGCTGCTTGAGATGTCGCAGCAGCACCGGCGCAAAGTCAGGGTCGCGCCGTGCCGCCATGACGGCTGCCGTGTGGCCGAGCGCCCAGAGCCCGAGACCGGCGACCCATTGCTGGAGCCCGAGCCCGAGCGCCGCGGCGAGCGTGCCGTTGAGGATGGCGAGCGCCCGCGGCGCGCCGCCGAGCAGGATCGGCTCGGCGAGCGCGCGATGCACGGGAACCTCGAAGCCTTCGATCGGAGCGGTGCCGGTCATGCGATCAGCGCTCCGCCGCCGAAGCTGAAGAAGGTCAGAAAGAAGCTCGAGGCCGCAAAGGCGATCGACAGACCGAAGACGACTTGGATCATCCGCCGGAAGCCGCCGGCGGTGTCGCCGAACGCCAGCGTCAGACCGGTGGTGATGATGATGATCACCGCGACGATCTTGGCGACCGGACCCTGCACCGATTCCAGCACGCGCTGCAGCGGTTGTTCCCAGGGCATGCCCGAGCCGGCGGCGTGCGCGGCAGCGCTCCAGCCAAGGACAAGTCCAACCGCGACGCTGGCCGCGGCGATGGTCAGCAGCGCCGGCGCGCGCAAGCGCGCCTTGGCAAGTGGCAGGTCGAGAGCAGGGACAGGCATATCAGGCTCCTTCAGAGGGAGGGGGTTGGGACATGAGTGCGTCGACCCGGTAGCCGCCCGCCGGATCGACGCCCGCGACGCGCACCACCGTCTCGATGCGCCGCGCGAGCCCGCGCCCGGAGAGGAAGACGATGCAGTCGATCGCCTCGGCAATGAGGCGCTGCGGCACGGTGATCACGGCTTCCTGGATGAGCTGTTCGAGCCGGTAGAGCGCCGCGAGCGCGCTGTTGGCGTGGACGGTCGCAATGCCGCCGGGATGCCCGGTGTTCCACGCCTTGAGCATGTCGAGCGCCTCGCGACCGCGCACCTCGCCGACGATGATGCGGTCGGGCCGCAAGCGCAGCGTCGAGCGCACAAGGTCGGCCATGCTCACCGCCCCCTCGCCCGCGCCGCTCGCCGCCCGCGTCCGTAGCGTGACGACATCGCGCGCAGCGCATTGCAGCTCGCGCGTATCCTCGATCAGGATCACCCGCTGATCGAGATCGGCCATCTCGGCGAGCAGCGCATTGGCGAGCGTCGTTTTGCCCGACGACGTCCCACCGGCGACAAGGATGTTCTGCCGCGCCCGGACCGCGGCGGCGAGCTGCGCCGCGGTCGCGGCCGGCATGATGCGGTCAGCGACATAATCGCGCAGCGTGTAGATCTTTGCCGCCGGCTTGCGGATCGACAGACAGGGCGCCCTCGATACCGGCGGCAATATGCCCTCGAAGCGTTCGCCTGCCCCCTGCCCGTGCGGCGGCAGTTCGGCCGAGACGATCGGCGCCAGCGCATGCGCCTCGCTGCGGGCATGCGAGGCCACCAGGCGGATGATCCGCTCGACCTTGGCGGGATCGAACATGACGCCGCTGTCGCGGCGGCCCTCGCCAAGCCGGTCGAGCCACAGGCGCCCATCGGGGTTGATCATGATCTCGGCGACCTCGGGATCGGCGAGCGCGGCGGCAATCGTCGGCCCCATCGCGGTGTGCAGCATCGCGCGGCTGCGGGCAGCGGACAGGCTCTCGCTCATCGCCGCGTCTCCCGCTCGGCGGGCGTACCAAGCGTTCGCTTGCCGCTCGCCATCGCCTCGCCCACCCGCTCGACAAAGGCGTTGAACCGGTCGCGGCCGACCGCGCGCGCCGCCTCGTCGCCGTCGGCGAGCGGCGCCTGGACCATCAGCTGGTAACGGACGAAGAGCGCGAGGCTTTCGAGCAGGATATGGCCGTCGCGCTCGATCCGCCCGAGCGCCATCGACATGCGGTCGAGCCGCACGCTGAACCTGGTCTCAAGCTCCGACACCGCCTGCCGGTTCAGCCAGGCGGTCAGCGCATCGGCGAGGATCGCCGATTTGGCGGCGCCGGGGGCAGCCGCCAGCGCCTCGAACCGCTGACTGAGGTCGTGCGGCAGGAAAAGCTGGTAGCGCACTTTATGGTCCTTGCGGCGGCCCATGATCAAAAGCTCGGCAGGCTGTCGTCGCCCTGCCCCTGGTTGATGGCATGGGCGCGCTGGACGTCGGCCAAGGAGCCGCTGGCGCGATCGATGGCGCGTTTGTCGGCGGCGGGATCGATATCGTCTTTCTCGAGACCGAGCGGATCGATGTCGGCGGGCGGCGCGGGTGCGGGCAGCGGTGTATCGGGCAGCTCGGGCGTGCGTTGCTGCTGGAGGCCGCCGTCGTCGGCGCCGTCATCGGGCGCGATGGCCGCCGCGAGCCGCGCATCGACGCGCCGCGCGAAGCTGCCCCAGTCGTCGGGCCGCGGCGCCGGACGATCGCGCAGGCGGCCATCGCCGAGTGCCGGCGGCGGCAGCAGCCGCACGGTAAATTGCGGATCGGTATAATAGCGCAGCTTCTTGGCGCGGATCGGCGCCATGCCCGAGACCAGCACCAGCTCGTCGTCGGGATCGAGCTGCATCACCTCGCCCTGGGTCAGCAGTGGCCGCGCGGTTTCCTGGCGGCTGACCATGACGTGCGCGAGCCAGGGCGCGAGCCGGTGCCCGGCATAGTTGCGCATCGCACGCTGTTCCGTCGCGACCCCGAGCGCGTCGGAGATCCGGCGCGCGGTCCGCTCGTCGTTGGTCGCGAAGGCGACGCGGACATGGCAGTTGTCGAGGATCGAATTATGCTCGCCATAGGCTTTTTCGATCTGGTTGAGCGACTGGGCGATCAGAAAGGCGCGCACGCCATAGCCGGCCATGAAAGCGAGGCTGGTCTCGAAGAAATCGAGCCGCCCGAGCGCCGGGAATTCGTCGAGCATCATCAGCAGCTGATGGCGGCGCACCGCCGAACCCCGATCGTCGAGCTTTTCGGTGAGGCGGCGGCCGATCTGGTTGAGGATTAGGCGGACGAGCGGCTTGGTCCGGCTGATGTCCGACGGCGGGATGACAAGGTAGAGCGACAGCGGATGCGCCCCGTCGACGAGATCGGCGATCCGAAAATCGCAGCGCGACGTGACTTCCGCCACGGTGGGATCGCGATAGAGACCGAGGAACGACATCGCGGTCGACAGCACGCCCGAGCGCTCGTTCTCGCTCTTGTTGAGCAGCTCGCGCGCCGCCGAGGCGACCACCGGGTGGACCTGCGGCGCGTCGGGGCTGCCGATATGGTTGGTCGTCATCATCTGCCGCAACGTCGCGGTGAAGGCGCGCTGCGGATCGGACAGGAAGGTCGCGACGCGCGCGAGCGTCTTCTCCTCTTCGGCGTAGAGAATGTGGAGGATCGCCCCGACGAGCAGCGCGTGCGACGTTTTCTCCCAGTGGCTGCGGCGTTCGAGTGCGCCTTCGGGATCGACGAGAATATCGGCGATGTTCTGGACGTCGCGCACCTCATGGAGGCCGCGGCGCACTTCGAGCAGCGGATTATAGCGGGCCGATGCGACATCGGTGGGGTTGAACATCAGCGCGTGGCCGAAACGTGCGCGCCAGCCCGCCGTCAGCTGCCAGTTTTCGCCCTTGATGTCGTGGATGACGGCGCTGCCAGTCCAGCTGAGCAGGGTCGGCACGACCAGGCCGACGCCCTTGCCCGAGCGCGTCGGCGCGAACGCCATGACATGTTCGGGGCCGTCGTGGCGCAGATAATGGGCGCGGTGACGGCCGAGAAAAACGCCCGCATCGCGCGTCAGGCCAGCGCGGTCGATTTCGCGCGGGGTGGCCCAGCGCGCCGATCCATAGGTGGTAACGTGGCGCGATTGCCGCGCCCGCCACAGCGATCCCGCCACCGCGGCCGCGCAGCCCAGAAACCCGCTCGCGGCGGCCAGCGTGCCAGCCTTGTCGAAGACATGCGGCGCATAGGCTTCGTAGTGATACCACCAGGGGAAGATCTGCCAGGGGCGGTAAAAGGGCACCCCGAACAGATCGAACCACGCCGCGCCGAGCTGCGCCTGATAGCCGAGCATCGCGGCGGCCCACTGGGTCGCCGCCCACAGGCCGACGATCATGATCGCAAAGACCAGACAGATCTGACCAATGAGCAATTTGGTGGGCGTCATGCACTGCTTCCTTCGAACGCGCCGGACAGGGCCGGCTAACGAAGCGAGAGTCAGCGAAATCCACGCTCGAAAACACTACAGTTACGCGGCATTTGGCGGCATTATGCGGCAATGACGCGGCCCAGGTGCCGCAGATTCAGCCGCAGTGGCCACCCCCCGCGCCCGAGTCGGACATCGATTCGGGGTGATATGCGCCCGAGCCCGCCCGCGCCGGATTGCGGCCACCACCGCAAATTTTGCTCGGGTCGACCGGCGGGACGCAACAACCTCCCACGCCGCGGATTGTCCGAGGATAACCCAAGGAGATTCCAGATGGCCGACGCCAAGACCCTATCCCGCCGCCGCATCCTGATCATGGCGACCGACGGGTTCGAACAGTCCGAACTCGAAATGCCGCTCGAACGGCTCGAAGCCGCCGGAGCGGACGTCGATGTTGCCGCCCTCACCGACGATGACATCACGGGCTGGGACGGCGACGATTGGGGTGATGAGGTCGAGGTCGATCTCACGATCGCCGAGGTCAAGGTCGAAGATTATGACGCGCTCGTGCTGCCCGGCGGCCAGATCAACCCCGATCTGCTGCGCGTCGAGGACAAGGCGATCGCCATAATCCGCGCTTTTGCGGCGGCCGACAAGCCGATCGCGGCCATCTGCCATGCGCCATGGCTGCTCATCGAAGCCGGGCTCGCCAAAGGCAAGCGCATGACGAGCTACAAGTCGATCCGGACCGATGTCGCGAATGCCGGCGCCGAACTCGTCGACGAGCCGGTCGTGATCGACGGCAACCTCATCACCAGCCGCTGCCCCGACGATCTCCCCGCCTTTTGCGATGCGATCATCGACGCCCTGGCGGTCGCCGAAGCCGCCGCCTAATTGTCGCTCGCCCTGCTGACCGACAGCAGGGCGCCAGAAAACGACAAACGGCGATTGGCGAGGCACGCCGGGAGCGGTCCGCGCTGCCCTGCGCGGCAAGGTGGTCGGGCGCCATCGCCAAGGCTGCTGATGGCTCCGTTCGCGGCGCCTTTGCCAAGCCCTCGCATATTGTCCCGCCTAGCCTGCCCCGCCTCCCGTGCGGTTCAATCTCCCAGATAAGGATAGATTGCGGTGAACGCGATGAAGGCGAGCGAAGCGAGCAAACCCCACAGCCACGCCGGGTGCTCGGGCTCGGTGTCGCGCGGGTCGGGCCAAAGCCGAGGCATCAGAGCAGCGCCGGATGGTCCGGCAACGCCGTTTTGCGCTTGAACTAGGGTTCGTCGGTGCGCTCGACCAGCAGCTGGTCAGGCGGATATCGCGTCACCAGCGCCATCGCTTCTTCGGCATCGGCGCGCAGCCAGGCGTCGTGCGCATCGGCCGGAAGGATGACCGGCATCCGGTCATGAATGTCCCAAAGCTCCTTGGTCGCGTCGACCATCACGCCGGTATAGGCGTCGCCCCACGCGTCGGTCGGCCGCCAAAGCCCTGCCCATGCCGCGATCGGCTGATCGGCGACGCTGATCCACGTCCGCGTCATCTTGCCCTGCGGACCTTCCGCCTCGGCAAAACCGGTAAACGGGATCAGGCAACGCTGCGCGGGGTCGGTGAACCATTGGCGCCAGATCGTCCATAATTTGTCGTCGCGGGCGTTGTTGGTCGCGGTCGGCTTGTTCGGCTTTCCCGTGCGTTTGTTGACCGAATGCCGCGGAAAGCCCCACGTCATCTGCTGCAGCACGCGCTGGCCTTCCACCTCGCGGACCACGATACCAGGATATTGCGGATAAACGTCGGCAGGCGCGTTAAAGCCGTAGGTCGCCGGCGTCCCGAAGAGGTTCGCCATCTCCTGCACCGTCGATTTGCTGGTGTATAGATTGCACACCTGCCGATCTTGCCGCCCCCGCACCGCCTGTCAATCGGCAACCAGCCGGTTGCGCCCGCGTTCGTCAAGCGAAGGAGATGCGGAATGACCCAAGAATATGATGCCGCCAGGACCGCCCCCGTCGAACGCGTCGCGCGCGTGCTGGCGGGGCATGCGCTCAGCCGCAATGCCGAAGGCGATATGGCGTCGGCGGGCACCGCCGTCGACGATCTGTGGCCGGACTACGCCCCTGCCGCCCTCGCGGTCCTGCGCACCCTGCGCGAACCCAGCGGCCGCATGATTGCGGTTGGCGACGCGGAGATCTGGGACCGGATGATTATCGCCGCGATCGAAGACGAAACGCTCGCCGACTGAGCCGCCGCTACCGCCGCCGTCTGAGCTCGCGTTTCCATTCAGTGATATCGGGCATCGGCAGCTGCCGGTTATGATCGACCCTTACCAGCTCCAGCGTTGGCAGGGTGCGCTTTCGCTTCGCATAATAGCATTGCAGGCACCGCATCCGCTTGCGCACTTCGGGCAACCGGTCGTTCCAGCCCTTGCGCTCGAACAGGTGCCAGAGCGCGTGCGGGTCGAAGATGCCGACGTTCCCGCACCGGCACGACATCTGCAAGGTATGATGCCGACACGCGACGTCGAACAGGCTGCTAATCGGGTTAACGAGAGTGCGACTCATGACTCGACAAAAGAGAACGAAAGAGGAACAATGAGCAAGAGGGATTCGAGTCGGAGTGTGAATATGGAAACGATCGACCGCAGCTATCGCGGGCTTGAGATATGGGACGTCGATGACGTTGCGCCCGCGATCAGGGACGAAGCGACGGCTGCCGCGTTGGCCGTGCTCGATCTCGAAGGCGTGTCCCCCCTCGAGGCCCGCGTTGCGCAGTTCACGCTGGAAGGAATGGACGACAAAGGCGTGCTCGACCGCGCCGATCCAGCAGACTTCGGTCTCAACATGGCGCATTTGAACGCGTGTCGGGAAGCAGAAGCCGCCGCCCGCCGCGTGATCGAACGGCACGCGCCGAACCGCGCCGAACCCTATCTCATGCTGGGCGTCGCCGATTGGGCGCTGAGCGAGTGGCAGGCCCATGATACGGACCCGACCAAGATATGACACCGGGACATAATGGGAAGCCCGTGGCCGATCGCATCGCCGACTATCTGGAAGGCAAGGCGGAGCGCTTCAACGATCGCGCAGGGCGGACGGGAGACATGGATTTGCGCACACGCGCCTCAACGCTGAACGCTGCGGCCTCCGACATTCGCGCGCGGCTGTTTGACGACTGACATGCACCGGGTTGACCGCGATTATCTCAGTACCTGCATCTATGTCGCCATCAAGACGATGCGCGCCGGCAAAAACGGCAAAGCGAAGCATCCGGTGCCCGAGCTGCGCGACGACTGGAATGTGCAAAAACTGGTCGGCGTCGTTCTGAACCAGGTGGACAATGACAGTATGTTTGTCTGCCGCGCGGGTCCGTCGCCGACCGATCTTGCCTACACGCCATCGCACAGCCCGCCCAAATTCGGGATCGACGAGCCCTGGCCCGATGGTATCAAGCCGCGATGATCCTTTCCCTCCTGCTTACCGCGTCGGTGGTTCCTGCCGGACAGTCCTTCACCTGCACCCCGATCGCGGTCTGGGACGGCGACGGACCGATCTGGTGCGCCGAAGGCCCGCACATCCGGCGTTCGGGCATCGCTGCCCGCGAGATGAACGGCAGTTGCAGTGCGGGACACCCCTGCCCCGCCGCTGACGCGGTGGTGGCACGCGATCATCTCGCTGCGTTGCTCGGCACGCGTCGCGGGGTGCGGCCGACGGGCCATATCATCGTCGCCGGACCGCCGCTGCGCTGCCGGTCGGCGGGCTCCGCGGGTGGCAAACGCACCGCCGCCTTTTGCAGCTCGCCGCGATCGGGCGACATTTCCTGCGCGATGGTGCGGAGCGGCCTCGCGGCGAAATGGGAACGATATTGGCAAGGCCATCGCTGCGACTGACCAGCGCCTCGCGACAGCGCCACCGATGACAGCTCCGGTCCGTCTCGCTCATTCCCTTTCGACCGCTGCCCACTGTGCAAAACCGGCGATCTCCCGCCCCACTTGTCGGTGATAATCCTACCCGGTCAATCGTCGGCAGCGCGAAGCAGAGCCGCTGCTCTTGTGCATGACATGTCTGCCCGCGACCGCGCCGTCACAGCAAAGCCGCCTGTCAGTAATGCGCCCAATCTAAGCCATAGCTGTCCGCGAAAAGGATTCCCGAAACCTGCCGTTCCCCCTCTTATAACAGTGTTTCCGCGACCGCATCATGTCAGTCTTTCACATGCTACCGGATGGAACCCGATGCTCGGTTCGATCGAGTGTCGGTTCTCTGCTCAGCCAACTCGACATCATGACATCCGCCGCATCGGCCAATTGCTAATATCGGGTGGTTCTGGCATGCGCGTCGGTATGGGTAACGACCAATCACACCTTGCGACGCTGGCCGCAAAGATGAGCACCAGTAGCGCTATGAATCCTGGGTTGGTGTTTTGCCTTATTGTTTCGCCAATATCTCTTGTCAGCGCGGCATCCCTTTTCCATTTCGGCGCTGTGGGGCCCGCACTTCTTTTTACTGCCGTTGCAATTTACCCTATCGCTATCGCAGGCTGGCAGCTGATTCGGTTCACAAAGAATGATCCTGATCGCCTGCAGCGGGACGAGCATGTACAGAAGATGTTTCATCTGCAGCATACGGTCGGCATCAAAGATCACGATCAATTGACCGAAATATCGGTGTCTGGAATGCTCTCGAATAATCCCGCTCTGGAGGGACCCACCGATGAATAATTTCATCCTCTCCTACAATCCCTTCAGCGGCTCACCTTCGCCGGGCCAACTGCTTAACCACGTCCAGGTCAATCGTCACGTCGCGGGCTACTACCAGCCTTTCCAAGGCACTTACGTAATCAAAAGCGAGCTCAGCGCAGCAGCACTGACTGAGAGCTTCAAGGGGCTGTTTGAAGCCGAGCCATTTGTGATCAGCCAAGTCTGGCCGCACGCCATGGGAGGCACACTACCTGAAAGCATCTGGCACTGGATCAACCACGGGTACATCCAGGCCACCGCTGGTACAGTTCTTGCGAGCTCGAACGTGAATAATGCACTAGCTCGAGCATTGGGTGGGGGTTATCGAAATCCCAAATGAGGGTGGATGTTACCCACGCTGCTATCAAAGCTTCGTAAGGCCGCTGATGCCGAGGCAACCAGCCGACGGTATACTTACCGGGGCTTGGGCGGCAGCCGTGATATTCTAGCAAACGATGGAAGGTCAGCCGTCTCTCGCCGGATACCGCTAATAATGGTTTTACCGTCTGCAAAATAATTACTGGCCGGCACGACTTTGCAATGCAGTTGCGCGAGATCACGACGGAATGCGGGCAGAAGTGGCTGAACTATCATTCTGGCCCAGCAATCAGCGAAACGATTGGCCGTCGTTCCACCACGAACAGCGGTCATTTCCAAGATTCAGGTTCGTTACATAGGTGCCCGAAAATCCCCAGAAATGCGTCGTTATTGAGACTCGGCCGCGATGAGACGAATCAATATATCGACAAACCGAGTCCCTAAACGGTCATTTACCGTCTTGCATCAGGGCGCCAGTGGTTCACTATAGAGGGGCTTCGTCCCGACTAGGGGGCACCCCGCGGGGAGGGACGAACAACAAAGGCGGCCGATCATTGATCAGCCGCCCTATGTTCCGGTTCGCACGTCAACCTCGCCAAAGGACCGTGCGATCCAACCTGGCCCCTTCCACAAGGGCATGTGATCAACGGCGCGTTTCCATTCCAACCGGGGACGCGCCGTTGTGCATTATGTATATGCAGAAACTTACAGGGGCGTCAAAACTTTTGACATGGGATGTCCCTGACGAGCGATTAGCGCCCTTCGCGTTCGATCGCGAACGTCAGCCGTCTTCCCTTACGCTCCCAATAGGGCCCGTCTTAAATCGGCCAGACGACGCCTCTGCTCAAAATGATCCACAATGGCCGCATCACACGATTTCGCTTCACCGTTGGTGAGGCTCGTGTAGAGTTCGGCGAACATGGGGAAGTGCATTTGGGGGGAAATGCTATGGGATTGCTACTGCGAGCCTTTATGCTCGCGGCTTTCGCCGTTTTGTCATCATCACCTTCTGTCATGGCGCAGGAGCGCACGGCAGTACGACAGGGCTTTGAACTGGCGCCAAATAGCGGAAAGAAGATTCTGATGTTCCGCCCGGCCGTCAGCGTCGGATCACAATCTACCGGGGGCATGTTCGAGCCGAACGCGGAGTGGACCGAGCAATCGAAGGCAAATTTGCAGACCGCCTTGGAAAAATTGCAGTCCAGCCTTGGCAATGAAATCATAGTGGCGCCAGAACCTTACGGTGATGATGCGCGAGATTTACAGGAACATATGGCTCTCTTCGCCGCGGTCTCGCAGGCGGTCATCGAGTATCAGTTCTTCGTCGGAAACCGACTTCCCACAAAAAAGCGCGACAACAAGGATGCTGTTTTCGATTGGTCTTTAGGTACGACCGTTGCCGAACTGCCGGGGGCGGCCGACGCAGACTATGGCCTCTTCATATATAACAAGGATGCTTACGGCTCGACGGGACGTAAACTGCTCCAAATGGTCGCATTGTTCGGGCCGGGGCTGGCTGTGCAGTCGGGAGAACATGCCGGCTATGCAGCCTTGGTGGATTTGAAGAGCGGTGATCTGCTCTGGCTCAACGCTGACGGCGCCATGGGCGGAGATGTGCGGGACGTCGACGGCTCCGAAAAACGAGCCCGACAACTCCTTGAGGAATTTCCCGGCAGCACCCTCGGCAAAGACTGATGGACATGACAGTTCGACTTTGCATGCTGATTGCGGGCTTGGCCGCCGTGGCGGCGGATGCCAAACCCCTATCGCAGGCCCCGCCTTATCAAGGTGTGTATCAACCGCAAGGCGTGGACGAGATCGGCATATGGCGCGAAGATGATGAGAGTGAACGCAAGCTTGCATCCTCTGCCCTCGTCATTCAGGATGAAGCGCTAACCCAATATTTGAAATCTGTGCTTTGCGATACGGTTGGAGCGGATCGCTGCAATTCCGTGCGCATCTATGTGATGCGCGAGCCTTCGTTTAACGCAACGATGTCGCCGAACGGCACGATGCGAATATTCAGCGGACTTTTCCTTCGCGTACAGAGCGAGGCCGAGCTAGGCGCAGTGCTCGGACATGAGTTCGGTCATTTCGAGATGCGCCACAGCTTGGGGAAGTTCAAATCGGCGCGGAGCGGTTCCGACCTGCTTGCGTGGAGCGCCGTCCTCGCCAGCATGTCGCCCAGTTATGACGCACGGCGCACATATCAGAATCTCGAGCTTTCGGTCTACGGTAATCTGTTTCGTTATGGCCGCGACCAGGAGCGCGAGGCCGATCTGCTCGGCGTAGGCTACCTCAACGGAAGTGCGCTTCGGCCGCAAGCCGCCGCGGCGGTTTGGGAAAACATCATGGGCGAGCTGGAATCGTCAGCAAATGTCCGAGGTCTCAGGAAACCGAACTTCCATTCGATTGCCTTTACTGCTTCCCATCCGCCCTCTGGCGAACGCGCAGCCTATTTGTCCGAACTGGCAGCGGCGAACGGCTACGGGCGCGCGGACGGGGCGTCGCGTTATCGTGCTGCGCTCGCGCCTTGGCTGCCAATCTTTTTGGAAGACCAAATCAAGCTCAATGATTTTGGCGCCAGCGAGTTCATAATCGCAAATCTCGCCAGCGAAGGCTGGACCGCCGGCTTGTGGTTAGCGCGCGGCGAACTGTATCGCACCCGCGGTCACCAGCGGGATCTCGTCAACGCGGCGGAATTTTATGCGAAGGCTCTCAAACAAGACGGTAATTTGTCGGCGGCATATCGCGGCTTAGGCCTGTCGCTGATGAAGCTTGGTAGACGTGACGAAGCAATCGGTCCTCTGCGCAAATATCTTGAACTGAGCCCCACGGCCTCGGACACGAAGATGATTAAACTCATGGTACCGGAAGGAACCCAACCGTGAATATTCAGATGATGCTCAACCGCATGGTCGTCGCGGCTCTGTCCATTGCACTCTTCGCGACGCCAGCCGCAGCCCATAAGCTGCGTTTGAAGGGCGAGCCGGTCACCGTCGCTGACTCCGGCGTCACGGTCACGCCGTCGCGAGATTGGAACCGTCTTGGCACGAAAGCGGGCAAGAATACTGAAACGTGGACGCTGGATGGCGAACAACTCAATGACGTGACGTTTTTTGGCGGTATCGAGACGGACAAGCCGCTGGTCAAGGAGCGGCACAAGAAGAAGGATCCGCTGCCAAAATTTACTGCGACGACCTTGCTTATCGAAATCCCGGAACTTTTAGAGGGAACGTACCGAACGTACAAAGATATTGGCGGGTTCCAATTGACATCAACAGAACCGACGAAGTTTTTGGGTCAAGAAGGTGTGAAATTCTCCTACGAATATACCGATGTCGATCAACTAACTCGACAAGGTGAGGCAATGGCTGCAATTATTGGCGGCAAGCTTTATATGATGACGTTCGATGCTCCTCGACTTCATTATTTTGGACTCATAGTTGATGATTTCCGAGTGCTCGCAAGCACAGCGAGGCTTTAATCATCTCCGATATCTGTGAGGCCGTCTTATACAATCGTTATGGACGTCGGGCATACGGTCGATCACGATGTCAGCCTTCATCGACTTCAGGCCAAGACTGGTCATTCCGCTATCGGCCAAATGGCCATGGTGTGGGCAAACGCCGGGCTGCCCTATCGAGAATGATCATACGTCGTTTTAAAATGGAATTGAAGACTTCCCCATTTGTGTCATTCTCCCATCTTCGAACGGTAACGACGGACATCATGGCCCAACCTGCAAAAAAGAAGACGAGCTACTCAGCAAAGACGTTCTACTTGGATGATCTTGCGAGTACGCTTTTCCCTCTTAATACGAACAAGGTTCTTGTCGAACGGGGCGCAGAGCAAATTTCCGCTTTTGCGGCGACATTGGCCAATTCGACTGAGCGTTCGTTTTTGCCGCAACGCCGGGTTCACGCAAACAAGGATAAATTCCATCTCAGGCGGACGATCAAACTCGACGTGGTAGCCGAGTACTATCTCTACGAACTCGTGCATAGGAACCGGGATCGATTTCGGAGGCCGCATTCACCCGAGCGCCGTCGTCATTTCGGCTATCGGTTCAAAGATGGGATGCCTCTGTCATCATCAACAAGTTATGCTTCATTTCGATCAGAAGTCTTCAACGCGTACATTGGATCTGAAGAGTTTATAGCTTTTGACGTCGCAAACTTCTTTAATAACGTCTATCATCACGACTTGCATGCGTGGTTCGCAAAGATTGGACCAAAAGAGCAAGAAGATGTTGTCGCATTCGGAAAATTTTTTCGTGAAATCAATGCAGGTCGCACTTTGGACTGCCTTCCGCAGGGTCTCTATCCCGCAAAAATGATTGGGAACGATTTTCTTAGATTCCTTGAGGAGTCTTCAGCCTTGAAGGCGCGTAAGATGCTGCGGTTTATGGACGACGTGGTGATTCTGGGCGACAATGCCAACGAACTCCAAGCCGATTTTACCGAGCTTCAGCGCCTTCTTGGGTTGAAGGGGCTGTCAGTCAATGCTGCCAAGACTCGCACCGAGGGATCACCTTGGACCGACGAGGTCGATGATCATGTCGACGACTTGAAAAAGCGCCTGCTAAAGAGGCGCCGCTCGCTGATCGTCTCTCGTTACGATCGCGTCGAAGCCGATTCCGTCCAAGCGCCACTGGGTCAAAAGGAGATCGATTACATAGTTGAACTTCTTGGCCATCCGACGCTCGGGGAAGATGACGCTGAGCTGATCATGGTCGTCATGAGGGACCACGTGGATCGCATTGCGGACCGGCTCGAACTCTTTGCCGACGGCTTTCCGCACCTAGCGAAAAACTTTTACTCCCTGTGCCGTGAGGCGACGGACAAAGAGCGCGTCGCGGACGTCGTCCTGAAGGTCGCAAGCGAAGGCAGCCATATCGGTGAATATCAACTATTCTGGTTCGGCGTGATGCTGGAAGATTATCTACTCGAAACGTCGCTAGCGCCCGATATCATCCGCACGCTTTACGCTCATGTCAGTGCCACTGATATCTCGCGCGCCAAGATTCTTGAGATATCTGACCAGCGCTATGGCCTGCCCGAAATGCGCGAGACGTTTCTGCGCGAAGGCCGATCGGATTGGCTGGCATGGGCTTCCGCTGCTGGAGCGCGGTCAATGGACAAACAAGCGCGTAACTACCTGTTGAGCTATTTTCAGAACGGCTCGGAAATGAACAAGCTGATCGCCGGCATCCTGCAGCAGGATTAGAATGTCCGGGTTCTCTGCTTTCAAATTGAAAGTTGCCGATCCGCACTCGACCGATTCGACGGCGACAACGGTGCTGCAATGCCGTAGTATTTTTTCTCGCTACGTGAAAATTGTGCGGCTTACGGATAGCTTTAGGCGATCGCATACTTTGGGAGAGCTTTTCGATGAAGCGAGATGCGCTTACCCAGCCAGAGCGATTTTTCGTGTTCGTCGCCAACACTGCAATATTTTACTCAATCTATGTCTGGTCCACAGGACACTGGCACATAACAGGAAGCGGAGAAACGCTTTGGTTCGCATCGGCGGTCGCTTGGTGGACGCTCGGCCTGTTGTCCGCGCCTTGGTATCGTCCGCCGCGCGACGCACTTGGAGCCGCCGTTGCCGCTCTTGCCGCGCTTTTTACGCTGGACCTGAGCACCTCAGTTTCCCCCAGCTTCGAGCTAGAACTCGCGCGCGGTGCTGCAATCGCCTACGCCGGAGCCGTCGGACTAGCGGCGCTGATTGCGGCCCTCGTGGAGCAGAACCAGGAGTCGCCGCTCCGCCGATTTAGCTACCTCCTCGCAGAGCGCCTTTCTAGTGGTCCGTTCATATTCGGCACTGCTGCGCTGATTAGCATTTTTGGCTTTTACGCTGATCCACGGCATCTTTTAATCCTGACTACGTTTTGGCTGCTGTTCGCGCTGATCCGGCCGATCGAGTTCATGCTGGTATTGTGGAATGAGTGGCGCGCTGAACACGCCGTGGGCCATCTCCAAAGCGCAGGCCGTATCGTTCGCGTCGATGACCCCGATATTGTGCGCGTTGAGATCCAGAGTGCTGCAGCTTGGGAGAGCGGCTTGCACGTCGCCGTGCTCGCGGGAGGCACCCATCGGTACGTCATTCCGTTGTTTTCGCACATCCAAGACGAACTCATAGTCGGCACGGGCTTGATAGTCGCCGAAACACCGCCTGTGCATTTCTCGCACGTTATTGGTCTTGTTTTCACTGTCGACGATATAGGCACACGCAAACGCCTAATCGGTGAATTATGCGGCCAGGGCGAAGACGCAGCACTCGTCGGGTTTGTGGTCGAAGGCTCGGATATTGCTAGCATCCGCTTCGAGGTGTCGAAACGGAGCGGCATCGAGGAAGGTTCGGTCGTCTTCTGCTCGATCGACGGAGACTGTGTTTTTTATCAAGTAATCAACGCCAGCACGACGGAAGAGAGTTTTCAGCAAAACCCCAGAGGTACGCATATCGTAAGTGCTACGCAGCTCGGCACGTGGGCGCCGGACAAGGGTTTCCAGAAGTTCGCATGGCTACCTCAAATGAACGTCCCGATCTTCAAGCTGGCCAAGACGGCGCAGCACCCTGTTGACGTCGGCCCAGGCGAATTCATCATCGGAGACATCCCGGGAACGGCGATGCACGTGAAGGCGTCGCTGCCGGAAATGATCGCGTTCCACACAGCAATTCTTGGCGTTACGGGCACGGGCAAAACCGAACTCGTCCTCGACCTCATCCGGCAAGCCTATGCGCAGGGAACGAAGGTGTTCTGCGTCGACTTAACGGGCGAATACCGGAAGCGCTTAGCGGACTTGGCGCCGCTGGCCATCGGGTTACGCAAGAACAAGGCGGAAGAGCTTGAGCAAAAGTTGTTCGATGTCGAAACGGGTGAATGGAAGGCTGGTGCCGAGAAAAAGGTTCTTCGCGACTTCAAGGAATCAATTCGAGCCGACGCTCGCGATCAGATCGACACTTTTTTGCGAACCGCCGGCTCTGCGGTGGGCCTGTTCGAGCTCGCCGAAGTTACCAACACGCGTGCGACACTGATTGCCACTGAACTCTTTCTGTCGGAAATCATGCTCTGGGCGCGCGCCAATCGGAAAAGCCGTCGCATTCTAATCGTGCTTGAAGAGGCGCATACGATTATCCCAGAAACTGCTGGAGCGGGCTTCGATTATGACACTCAGCATGTGGTCAATAAGATTGGGCAGATAGCCCTGCAGGGAAGAAAATACGGGGTCGGGCTGTTTATCGTTTCGCAGCGTACCGCGTTGGTCAGCAAGACAATTCTTTCCCAATGCAACACCTTTCTTACTCATGCCCTGGTTGATCAGACGAGCCTCCAATTCCTGCTAAATATTTACGACAGCGCCTATGTACGCGGCATTCCTAATTTGCGTTTCCTCCACTTCCTTGCGTTCGGAAAGGGCGTTCTGAGCGAGCGCCCATTGCTGCTCAGCCGTCCGCTAGATCCGAAGAAAGCCGAAGCAAGCGCTGCCCTTGATGAGTTCTTCAGTATCGACGATGACGTGCCGGTAGCCGGTGAAAAGGCGGTGCCAAGCGTTACAGCCGGTGACGGGGCCACCGTTGAGCCGGAAGGGAACGGCGCAGCAGCAGAAAACAAAGCCTGACAGCTCCGCTTGACGGCCGCTTTGGCATCTAACGGTTTGAAAGCGGTCAGTCAGCAATCGGCCAGATAGGTTTGCTAACCCGCGTCTAGGCGGTGCCCCGGTCCGCATTCGCCTGACTGGACATTCCGCTACGACTGGGCAAGCTGAACGGTAACCGTGTCCTGAAGGCCACCTTGCGGGAAGCTGCTGCGGGGTGCTGATAGCCGCTCTTTGCGAGGAGCGGTGATGAGCGAGGATATCGGAGCGTCGGGAGCGAGTGTTCTCGTGAGTGGTCATA
>Ga0265296_1002023_pt1 | contig 21427 bp, 12 predicted proteins | sample MunlanPumphouse1_FD_189073 | JGI IMG/M metagenome (GOLD analysis project Ga0265296, IMG submission 189073) | Groundwater microbial communities from a municipal landfill in Southern Ontario, Canada - Pumphouse #1 | ecosystem: Environmental > Aquatic > Deep subsurface > Groundwater | place... | reverse complement strand
TTCTTGCAACAAGCCTCTGTCGATCTGCAGCAATGCCCACTGCGACCGAAGTCCGCATGCCAGTGCTGTCAGGTTAATCGAAGCGGGCCGCAAGTGTCCTAACCCCACGAAATCTCAGGCAGCTGCGGCCGCCCACGCCGCCTCGGCTCCGGCGCGGAAGCGACGAAGGGTCGGACGGCTGATGAGATGTCGCTGGGCGTAGAAGGTGTTGTAGATCGCGGCGTGGGTGGTGAGAAAGCGCTGGGCTGATGCTTGTGACTTGAACAGCTGCTGCTGCCGTTCTCGCCGTCGGATCGGGAGGTGCGAGTTCTCCGCCCGATTGTTCTCCCGCAGTCGGCCAGGCGAATGTAGGTGCCGCAGGCCAAGTTGGCCCAAGGCCGCTTGGTATGATGCGAGCCCGTCGGTGACGATCTTCTCAGGTTCGACCGGCTGGTTTCGCAGCAGTCGGCGGAGCAGCTTCAGAGCCGCATCGGTATCCCGTCGTGGCCGAACGACAATGTCCAGCACCTCGCCTTCGTCATCCACGGCGCGCCAGAGAAACATGCGCTTCCCACCTATTGAGCAAACGACCTCGTCGAGGTGCCAGCGTGGAGACGGGGAGGGGCGAAGCTTCTTCAGCCGTCGGGCGATCTGCGGTCCAAACTTGATGGTCCAGCAGCGGATGGTTTCATAGCTCACGTCGATCCCGCGCGCGGCCATCAGCTCCTCGACATCGCGAAGGCTGAGGCTGAAGCGAAAATACAGCCACACGGCCTGGCGGATCACCGCCGCCGGAAAGCGATGGCGCTTAAACGAGAGCGGCTTCACGAAATGCGATCTCCGATCAGGCCATTAGGCGGTCTGAAGTGGAGACAAGTTAGCGTTAGACTGACAGCACCATGACGAGGCTGTCGCCTTTGTTCAGGCCAGCGGCGGGGCGACCCTGCGCGAACGGCTGCTGGGCGTGCTGCGCGCCGCCGGCCGCACCGACGAGGTCGAGGCGGAATACGCCCGCCTGATCCGCGCACAGCCCGCCGAGGCGCGGTGGTCGAACGACCTCGCCGCCTTCCATCTGCAACACGGCGACATTGATGCAGCGGTTCAGGTCTATCGCGCCTTCTTCGCCGCCAATCGCGACCGACCCGAGGCCCAGATCGAAGCGGCGCGCCGGATGATCGCCATGGGCCTGGGCGACCAGGCCCGCGCCCTGCTGGGCGACGCCGGCGCCCGGCCTGAGCTGGCCACGGCCGTCCGGCGCTTCGAGGTCGAGATCGCCATCGACCAGGGCCGCGACGCCGAGGCCGACGCCGGGCTGAAGGCCCTGCGGGCTCTGCGGTCGAACGACTTGACGACCCAACTCGCCGTGGCTGAGGACTATGAACGTCTGGGGCGTCAGGATCAGGCGCTGGACACCCTGTTGTCGATCGAGCGGGCGGGAGGCGTGCTGGACGACGACCAGCAGGCCCATATCGCCGAACTGGCCTATGCCGCAGGACGGCCGGAAGAGGCGCTGGAGCGTTGGCGCACCCTGTGGGCCCGCACCCAGTTGCCGGCGCGCAAGACCTATCTGCAGCGGCTGATCATCCGCGCGGCCCAGAGGCTGAATCGTCTGGAAGTCATCGGCGACGAGCTGGAACAGCGGATCGTCGCCGGTGCCGCCGACCAGGGCGAGGTCAATCTTCTGGTCGAGATCCGTATCGCCCAGGAAGACGGTCCCGGCGCCGAACGCGCGGTGCGGACTTATGCCGAGCGGTCGAGCGCGGGCGAGGTGCGGACGCTGGAGCAACTGGCCTCGGTCCAGGCGCGTATGCGCAACTATGCGGCCCTGAACCAGACCCTGGGGCGTCTGGCCGACATCGATCCGGCCAATGCGGAAGCCTATCTGCGCCGTCTGATCATCAACATCCTGCGTTTTCCCGATCCGGCCGAAAGCGAGGCTGCGCGCAACGCCCGGATCGACGCGCTTCTGACGCGGATCCAGTCGGCCGGACGGCTGGACGGCGCCGACGCCGCGCGGTTCGCGGCCTCGATCTACACTTCGGGCTATCGTCTGGACGAGGCCCTGGTCCAGCACCGGCGCGCCCTGGCCCTGGCGCCGAACGACGTCGACGCCCTGCTGGAATATACGGCCGCCCAGAAGGCGCGGGGCGACATCGTCCAGGCCGCGACCCTGCTGCAGTACAAGGCCGAGACCGCGGCGGACGAGGCGAGCTTCGTCGCCGCCGTGAACGGTCTGCTCGACACCCTGGCGCCTGGCGGGCAGGGCAGTCCGCCCGTGCCGGCGGATCTGGTGCAGGCGCGTCTGGGCTGGGCCCGGCGCGCGGCGCTGGAGCGGATACTGACCTATGGCGACGACGTGCGCCTGTCGTCCCTGGTCGGGGACGTCAGCCAGGATCGCGGCGATTCCGAAACCCAGCTGCGCGCGCTTCAGTCCTCGCTCGCAGTGGCGGGGGACCAGAAGCCGGCGGTGTTGCGTCAGTTGATCGCCCTGACCTCGCCAAGCGAGAGCGGAGCCGGCGATGCGGCGCGCAAGGTCGTCTATGGCCGGCGTCTGGTCGCCATGCGGAAGCCCTATCCGCCCGAGGTCTACGCCGATCTGGCCCGCGCCTTCCTGGAACAGGGCGACGTGGCCGGTGCCGAGCGCGCCTTCGCCCTGATGGGCGACATGGGCGGGTTGGTGAACGTCGAGGGGCTGCGCGGCGAGGCCTATGCCGCCGTCGGTCGCAATGAGGACGCCCTGGCCAGCTATCGCCTGGCCCTGCTGCAGGATCAGGACAATCTGGAACTGCTGTCGCGGACGGCGGAACTGATGGAGGCGTCAGGTCAGGCCGAAGAGGCGAGCGGTCTCTATTGGAAGGCCGTAAACTTGCTGATTCAGCGCCAGCCGCCCAGACTGGTGGGAGACGCGCCGCCCAATCTGGACGGGGCCCAGTTCGGGCCGACGCTGATCGAAGGCCTGCTGCTGACCTGGCCGAAGTCGAACGATGTCGACAGGTTGGCAAGCTGGCGAACGACCTTCGATGCGGCCGTGGCTTCTGCCCAGGCCGACGGCGCCCATCCGAAGCTGGCCGATGCGCCGCGTCTGGCCCTGGCCGTGACAATCAACCGACGTCTGGCCTCGGCCTTGAACAGACCCGCCCTGGCCCAGGCCGAAGCGCCTCTGCAGGCGATCTATGGCGGCGATCCGGACTATCGACGCGCGCTCGCCGCCTATCAGGCCGATCCGACCGCGGCCCAGATGCGTGACCGGCCGCTCGACGATCTTCGCCGTCAGGTCGCCCGGAGCGAAGAGGTGGAACTGGATCTGGTTCTGGCCTTCGAGGCGGGCGACCGCGCGCGTATCCGGGCCATGACGGCCCAGGCGATCGCGGAAGACGCGCCCTGGCGCGCCGCACGCGAGTCGGGGAACATGAATGACCAGCCCGACGGTCTGATCGTTCTGCTGATGAAGGCGGCGGACTTCGGCTCGCCGGCGGTGCTGCGCGAGGATATTCTACCGCCGCTTCTGGCTTTGGGCTTCAGCGACGCCGCCTTCTTCGATCTCTACCGGATCGACCCCGAACGTCTGGCGCGTTTCGAGGCGGCGGCCGGGCGGCGGTTGATCGACGACGAGACCCTGATCCGTTTCATGGTCACCCGTGGCGGCGATCCCTTGCCGACCGGCGGGGCGGCGGGACGTCGGCGCGGCGGTCCCGGTCCGCTGGAGCAGATGGCGGCGCGGTTCGACGAGGATCGCCTGATCCGTTTCTACGAGACCCTGGTCGAGCGAATGGAACAGACCGGCGAGGTGTCGGGCCTGCAGGAAGCCGTCGCCGCCTATCTGCTGGACCGTCCGCTTTCGACGGCGCGGCGTGATCGTCTCCAGACGGCCCTGATCCGCGACATCGGCGGCGATCGCGCCAATACCGACAACAGCGTGACGAACTTCACCGGCCTGCTGCTGCGGCTGGATGCGCCCGAAGGGAACCGGGCGCTGCTGTTGCAGGCCGCTCGGGCGGCGGCCGTGCGCTATCCGGACGGCGCTCGCCTGCCCGAGGTGCTGGGCGCCTGGTTCGACGGAGACCGGGCCGCCAGTTTCGAGGCCTTGACCGCCCTGATCGAACAGGCGAACGCCCAGAACAACATCGGGCTGCAGACCCTGTTGCGCACCCGTTTCGCCGCCGAACGTCAGGCGGCCTTCGACGCCTTCCTCGCCCGCCCCTCGGCGACGCGCGAGGAAACCGCACGATTCCAGCGCCGTTTCCTGGGCGGCGCCTTGAGCCAGAGCACGGCCGATCCGGCCGTGCTGGCCGCCTATCGCCGATTGGTCGCCTTCGAGCCCGGCAACACGACCTATGTGGCGGCCTTGATGACGCTTCAGGCCCGCTCGGGCGATTTCGTCACCCTGGTCGGGACGGCTCGTCCCTATGTCGAGAGCCATGTCGAGGACCAGGAGGCGGCCACGGTTCTGGGGCTGGCGTACCGGTTGATTGGAGACGAGGCGGCGGCGACGCAGAAGGCCCAGACCTCCAGCGTCGATCTGGACGACGCCGACTGGATCAGCCAACTGGCCACGCGCGCGGCCCAGCCGCGTTCGGGCGCGGGTGACATGCTCGGCGCCTTCGGACCGGTCTGGGAAGCCTACCAGACCCGTTTCCCTGACGCTCCGGCCGTGCGTGCTCTGGCCCAGCCGGAACAGGAATGGTCTCCGGTCGAAAGCACGGGAAGCCGTCCTCTGGATCGTCTTGTCACGGTGCCGGAGGGGGCTGTTGCGGCGGGCGAAGTCCTTCGCGGCCTGTGGCGGAACACCGTGGCGCGCGGGCGGGAGGACGGGGACACGGCCGCACGCCAGGCCCTGATCGATTCCCTGGCCGATCCGGTCGCCGCTCGATACGACCCCCGAGTCGCCGAGGCGCTGGTTCGCCGACCCGACGTCACCGCGGAACTGGAAGCTGAACTCTCCATCCTGTCGCCCAGCGCACAGGGCCGGCAGATGCGGCTCTACGCCCAGGTCGCTCGAGGACTGCTGGCCCAGGGCGCCGGGTCCGCTCGCCGCTCGGAACTGGAGACCAGGCTTGGGGGAGATTCCCTGTCGGTCCATGGCCTGTCGCTCTATCTGGCGCTGATGAACGTGAATTCCGCGTCGCTCGACGTCGCGACCCTGGAAGGGCTGCAACGGCAGTTGCGCGCCACGGCGTCGCTCTCCGCGGGCGTGAGACTGGCGGCCGCGCGGGCGACGGGGCGAGCCGGTGACCTCGAGACGACGGAAGGTCTGTTGCAGGCGGCCCTGCTGCAGACCCTTTATCCGTCGCCGTCGACCTATACGGAGCCCGGCGACCCGCCGCTGGCTCCGGCCGACTTCGTCGCCGCGCTCTCGTCGCTTCCGGATCCAGCCGATAGGCGTCGGGCCTATGAAGCGTTGAAAGAGAGCCTTGAACGTCAGGCCGAGCGGGCGTCCGTCACCCGGTTCGGAGATCTACCGCCCCTGCCGATGGTCGCGCCATAGGCCGCCCGTTTCGCCAAGCGCCGCATCGGTCTAGGCTGCAGGCGGCACCGACAGGCGAGGAGGACGGTTTGGGCTTTAATCCGAGGACACTGCATCGGTCGATGTTCGGCCAGATGGCGCTCATCACCATCCTGTTCGTCGGGTTCGGGGTCTATTTCTTCACCATCCGCCCGCTGCTCTCGGTCGAGCCCAGCGGCGTGGCGGATCCGCTGGACCGGACGGCGACGCGCGCGTCCGAGGCGCTCAGCCGCTTCGCCTTCGCCGAGCGCGAAAAGCCCGGATCCGGCGGAAATCTGGACGCAGACCCCGCGCTGCGGGACATCAGCGCGCACAATCCGGACTTCCGCTACTTCGTGCGGGTCAACGGACGGGACTATCGGCAAGGGCAGGGGACTCCCTTCTTCATCAGCCTGAGCTTCGACCGGCTGGAGCGCCAGAATCTGACGGCGACCTATCCCAACCTGTGTGTGAACACGACGCGCAATGATGTCGGGGGGGCGGGGAAGAGCTTTCTGGCTTATGCCGACTGCGACGGTCGGCGCAGCTATTACGAATACGCCGGGATCGAACATGCGACCACCAGTGCGGCGGCCAGTTCGGCCCAGCTCTACGGCAAATTCATCTGGAGCTACGGCGGTCTGTTCCTGTTCACCGTCGGCGCCGCCTTCGTCGTCTTCGCCGTCATCCTTCTGGTCAATATGTGGCGGATCCGGCGGGTAGCGGCCATGGCTCGGGACCTGGATCCGGACGACCTGCAGGGCTTGTTTCCCGAGCGAGGCCTGCCCCTGGAGGTGACGCCCCTGGTCACCGCCCTGAACCAGATGATCGTGAGGGTCGACGAGGCGCAGCGGCGCCAGCGCTTCTTCCTGTCCGCGGCGGCTCACGAGATGCGGACGCCCCTGACCGTGTTGCGCACCCGGCTGGAGATCATGGACGACGGGCGGCTGAAGGATAAGCTGATCTCGGACGTCCGCCGTCTGACCGATCTGGCCAACAAGCTACTGACACTGATGACCATCGGCGAGGCCGAGGAGGCGATGCGCGAGACCGATCTGGTCACGGTGACGGGGCGGGTCGTCGGCGAACGCGAGACCGTGGCGCGCCGGCGTGGTCTGGATCTGGTGTTCGAGCGCGAGGTGACGCGGCACATCTTCTGGGCCGACCCGGGCCTGGTCGAGACCGCCATAGGGAATGTCATCGACAACGCCCTGTCCTTCTCCGCCGAGGGGCAGAGGGTGACGGTCCGTCTCGACAAGGCCGGTTGGGTTCGGGTGCGCGATCACGGGCCGGGTATTCCGCCCGAACAGATCAAGGACCTGTTCGAGCCCTTCACCCGCTTCTCGACCGGCCGCAGCGGCTACGGTCTGGGCCTTGCCATCGTCAAGGCGGTGATCGACCGGCACGAAGGCCTGGGTCAGCGCCCCGCCCGGCGGCGGCGCCGAGGTCGCCCTGCGATTCGAGCCTCTGTCGGATTCCACGCTTCAGGGGTGAACAGGCGCCAGCTTCCGATCAGCTTGGCTGACTAGGTTGGACTTCGAATTCGGAGTCCGCCCATGTTTGTCGCCGCCCTGTCCGTCTTATCCCTTGCTGTTCAGGCGGCACCTGCCGTCACGCCACCGTCCGAGCCGGTCGCCGCCTCCGAGGCCCCGGCCGCCGTCAACACCCCCCTGTATCGCGACACGCGGGGCCGGCCGACCATCGACGCCCGGTTCAACGGTCAGCCGCCGGTCAGGATGGTTGTTGATACGGCGGCGCAGATGAGTCTCGTCAGTCCCTCGCTGGTTCAGGAACTCGGACTGCCGGGCCTGGGCGAGGGGATGACGGTTAGCGGGGTCGCCGGGCAGACCCAAGCCGAACTCTATGGCGTGGACAATTTCGCGACCGACCTGTTCGACGTCGAGGGCGTGGCTCTCTTGGCCATGCCCAACGCCAGCGTGACCGAGGCGCGCGGCATCGTCGGCATGGAGATGTTTTCGCAGAGACGGCTGGAGTTCGACCTAAGCGCCAGTCGCTTGACCCTGGGGCCTTCGGGACAGCCTGACGGCTTCGTCGCGGTGCAGGGCAAGCTTAACGAGGCGGGGCTGCTGATCGTGCCGGTGGAGATCGACGGGGTCGCTTTTGACGCCCTGGTGGATACGGGTGCAGGCGTGTCCGTCGCCTCGGGCGGAGCCCTGCGTGCTCTCGGCTGGTCCGACGACGACCCGCGCCTGAAGGCGGCCGGCACGATCCGGGGCGCGACCGAGCATCAGACGGCGATCCGCTCCGGACGGGTCGGACGCATCAAGCTAGGGCCGGTGAACTTCCGCGACATCGATCTTGTCTTCGCTGATACGCCTTCATCGGGTCAGGCCCCGACGGCTTCGTCGGCTCCCGGTAGTGAAGAACACCCCAATCTGATTCTTGGATCGGACCTGCTTAATGCGCTGCAGACTTATGCGATCGACTTCTCGAAGAGCCAGTTGCAGATCAGAGTGCCGGCGGCGCGCGGAACGAACTAGACTCGTCTTCTGTGCTGTCAGGTTGGCGGCTTGGAGAGCCGCCGGTCGGGGCGATCGGCGACTCTCCTGCACATCCGCTAAGCTTTAGACGTTGGGCGGCGCCTCGACTTCCGAGAAGGCTTGGAAGCGCTGTCAGGTTAACTGCTGTAGGCGGCAACTTGCCCAACCCAGCCAAATCTCAGACCGAGGCCGCTGCCCAAGCGGCCTCGGCCCCGGCGCGAAAGCGACGCAGGGTAGGGCGGCTGATCAGGTGGCGCTGGGTGTAGAAGGTATTGTAGATCGCGGCGTGAGTGGTGAGAAAGCGCTGGGCCGAGGCCTGAGATTTGAACAGCTGCTGCTGCCGCTCTCGTCGTCGGATTGGCAGGTGAGAGTTCTCCGCTCGATTGTTCTCTCGAAGCCGGCCTGGCGAATGCAGATGACCAAGCCCGAGCTGTTCGAGGGCGGCTGGGTATGACCGAAGACCATCGGTGACTATGCGCTCGGGTTCGACGGGCTGGTTTTGCAGGAGCCGTTTCAAAAGCCTGAGAGCCGCATCGGTATCCCGCCTGCGCTGGACGACAAGATCCAGAACCTCTCCCTCATCGTCGACTGCGCGCCACAGAAACATGCGCTTCCCGCCGATCGAGCAGACGACCTCATCGAGATGCCAACGTGGCGAAGGGGCGGGGCGCAGTCGCTTCAGCCGCCGGGCGATCTGCGGTCCGAACTTGATGGTCCAGCACCGGATCGTTTCATAGCTGACGTCGATCCCGCGGGCCGCCATCAGTTCCTCGACGTCGCGCAGGCTGAGGCTGAATCGAAAATACAGCCACACCGCTTGGCGGATCACTTCTGCCGGGAAACGGTGGCGCTTGAACGATATCGGCTTCACGAAATCCGTCTCCGATCAGCCGCTTACGGCTAACTTCAGTGGAGACAAGTTAGCGTTAGACTGACAGCACCGTCGGCGGGCTTGATGATAGACGAAGTGGCTAAGGTGCCCGATTTCTTCGCTTCGACATTCAATCAAGAGGTCGTCGAAGGGAAGTATGTTCTAGACGTCGAGCTGTCCCTGCCAGAAGGATGGTGTGAACGATTTTCTGACGCGCTCGATAGGGCGACCGCATCCTATATCGCCGATGTGCAGGGACTGGATTAACCAGCGTCATTGAAATGACAGCTGACGAAGGACGCGCGTCAGATACGCAATGCATTGTCAGGCAAGATAGATCACCGAAACGCCGACGGCTTCAGCCCATGCCGTTGGAGCTTGTCGTAGAGCGTCTTTCTGGGGACGCGCATTTCGGCGAGGACGGCGGTGATGTCGCCTCGGTGGGCCTGGAGGGCGTCGCGGAGGAGGTCGGCCTCGAAGCGGTTCAGGCGTTCGGGCAGGCTGAGGCCTGCGTCGGCGGGACGGGCGGCCTCGTCCAGCGACAGGGCGACGCGCTCGGCGAAATGGGCCAGTTCGCGGATGTTGCCGGGCCAGTCGGCCTCGACCAGCAGACGCCGAACATTGTCGCCGACGGCAGGCGGTTCGATCCCGTGGCGATCGGCCGCGCGGCGCAGGAAGTGGGCGAACAGCAGGGGGATGTCCTCGCGCCGTTCTCGCAAGGGCGGCACACGCAGCCGCACCACGTTCAGCCGGTAATACAGGTCTTCGCGGAAGGCGCCGGTGCGCGCCGCCTCGCCCAGGTCGATCTTCGACGAGGCAAGAATCCGCAAGTCCAGGGCGCGGGGTTCGTTGGCGCCGATGGGGTGGACCTCGCGTTCCTCAAGCACCCGCAGCATCTTGACCTGGACGGCTAAGGGCATGCTCTCGACCTCGTCCAGGAACAGCGAGCCATTGTGTGCCCGCTCGACATGGCCGACGCGGCGACGCAGGGCGCCGGCGAAGGCGCCCAGTTCGTGGCCGAAAAGTTCGCTTTCGATCAATCCGTCGGGCAGGGCACCGCAGTTGACCGCGACGAAGGCGGCCAGCCGACGTCGGCCGCCATTGTGGAGGGCGCGGGCGACGGCCTCCTTGCCGGTTCCGGTCTCGCCCTCGATCAGCACGTCCATGCGGGCGTCGGCGATCTGGGCGATGGTGGCGCGAAGGGCGGTGATCGCGCGAGACGACCCGGCCAGCGGCAGCTCCTGGCCGCCATCCGAGGCCATGGCCAGCAGGCGGCGGTTCTCCAGCACCAGGCCGCGTTTCTCAAGCGCCCGGTTCAGGCTGTCATGAAGGCGTTCGAACGGGAAGGGTTTGGCCACGAAGTCATAGGCGCCGTCCTTCATGGCCGCCACGGCGTCGGCGATGTCGCCGTGGCCGGTGATCATTATGACCGGCAGGGCGGGGTCGAGCGCCTGCAGGCGGCTGAGCAACTGGCGCCCGTCGAGGCCGGGCATGCGCAGGTCGGTGACGACGACGCCAGGGAAGTCGGCGTCGATTCCCCTCAGCGCCGGCTCGGCACCGGCGAAGGCGCGCACGTCATAGCCTTCCAGCGTCAGGCGCTCGACCAAGGCCTGGCGAAAGTCGGCGTCGTCCTCGATCAGGGCAACGGCGGTCGGGCGGGCGAACTCCATCAGGCGGTCCTCAGTGTGGCGATGAAGGTCGCGCCTCCGCCCTCGTCGATCAGGTCAAGCTCACCGCCGAAACCGGCGATCAGATCCCGACAGATGACCAGGCCAAGGCCCAGGCCATTGGCGCGGGTGGTGACGAAGGGCGTGAACAGTTGGGCGCGCACGGCGGGCGGCACGCCGGGACCATTGTCGGAAACGAACAGGCGGACGCGGTCGCCCTCGCGCATGACTTTCAGCATCAGCCGTGGCCGGTCGCGGCCTTCCAGCGCCTCGGCGGCGTTCTTGATCAGGTTGACGATCACCTGTTCAAGCCGGAAACGGTCGGCGCGCACCGTGACGTCGGCGTCGCCTTCGCGGATCAGTTCGACGCCGCCCTCATCCAGCCGGCCCCTGATCAGCAACAGGGCGCCGTGAATGGCCTCTTCCAGCCGCACCGCGCCGATCTTGGGGTCGGACTTTCTGGAGAAGACCCGTAGCTCCTGGGTGATGGCGCCGATGCGCTGGGTTAAGTCGCCGATGCGGGCCAGGGCGCCCCGCGCCTTTTCGGGATCGTTGCGGTCCAGCAGGACGCCGACGGTCTCCGCCTGGGTCTGAATGGCGGCGACGGGCTGGTTGATCTCGTGCGCCACGCTGGCCACGATCTGACCCAAAGCCGCCAGCTTGCTGGCCTGAACCAGTTCGTCGCGCAGCAGTTCGCGGGCGGTCTCGGCGCGGCGGCGTTCCTCGATCTGGCGGTTCAAGGCGGTGTTGGCGTCGCGCAGTTCGCGGGTGCGTTCGTCGATGCACCGCTCCAGCTCCAGCCGCGCTTCCTCCTCCGCGCGGGCGCGGGCCAGGCCCTGCTGGCGACGCCGCAGCAGGAAGGCGACCAGCCCCGCCAGCAGGGTCACGACCAGGGCCGCCAGGGCGCGGGCGGCGGCTACGGCGACGTCGATGCCGCCCCGTGTCGGCGACAGCAGATGCAGGGTCCAGCCGGGCGTCTCGGTCGGGACCGCCGCATGCATCCAGCGCTGTTCGCCGCCGCCGGCCTGCACCTGGACCAGACGGGGCTGGTCGCCCGGCGGATTGGCGAAGGGCAGGGGGCGTAGGGCCTCAGGCTGGAGCGTCTGATCGGTCAGGGTCAGCCGGCGACGGCGCTCATCGAGCGGCTCGGTCGTGCGAAATCGCCATTCGGGCACGCTGGTGATCAGCACGACGCCGCCCGGATCGACCACATAGGCCGGCTCGCCCGAGGCGCGCCACTCGGCCTCCAGCGCGTCGAACTCCACCTTGACCACGACCACGCCCAGCGGCGTGCCGTTCACGCTGTCCACCCTCCGCGCGAGATAGAGGCCAGGCCGTCCCGATACGGTGCCCAGTGCGAAGAACTCGGCCCGGCCGCTGCGCATCGCATTGATGAAATAGGGCCGAAAACCGTAGTCGGCGCCGACGAAGCTGGTGGGCAGGCGCCAGTTGCTGGCCGCGCGGGTCCGGCCTCCTGCGTCGATGATGTAGATGACCGCCGCGCGGGTCTGACGCGCCAGGTTCTCAAGCTTCAGATCGACTCGCTCGCCTTGTGCCGTCGTGGGCGCGGCCAGCAGGGCTGAGATGTCGGGATCGCCGGCCAGGGCGACGGGCAGTGAGCGGTGCTTTTCCAGCTCGCTTCGCAGGACGGCGGCATGCAGGGCGGCGGCGGCCTCTGCCTGACGCGCCAGCTCGGCCCGTGCGTCTCGACGCGCCACCTCGCCTGCGCCCAGGGCGGCGATGAGGGCGACGAGAATCCACCCTCCGGCGAACGCCAGCCAGCCTCGGCGGGGGGATCCGACCGAGGCCGGCGATTCAGAAGGGCGGCTGAAAAGCATGGCGCATTGTGCGGATAATCGCACTCTGACACCAGATGCGCGCGCGAAAAATCGCACAGCTTTGCGCGCCTGGCCGTCCAGGTGGGTAAAATAACCAAGGAAAAACATCGTCATAAACGAAATGAGCAACGCGGTTGGTCTGTCCGATGAACTCGCCGACTGTCTTCCGGCGGAGCGTGGCGAAGATCGCGCCCATCGAGGAGACTGCGGGGATCGCCCCCGCACATCAGGAGCTTGTCGTGATCGCAATCCCGTCTGAGGCCGCGCCGGCCGTTCGTCGGCCGTTCTACCGCCACCTGTATTTCCAGGTGCTGATCGCCATCGCGCTGGGCGCGCTGATCGGCCATTTCTGGCCGACTTTCGGCGAGAGCCTGAAGCCGTTGGGCGACGGCTTCATCAAGCTGGTGAAGATGGTCATCGCGCCGGTGATCTTCCTGACCATCGTGACGGGCATCGCCGGCATGCGCGATCTGGGCAGCGTCGGGCGCGTCGCCGCCAAGGCCTTCGCCTATTTCCTGGTTTTCTCGACCCTGGCCCTGATCGTGGGCCTGATCATCGCCAATCTTGTTCGTCCCGGCGACGGCCTGAACATCGACCCCGCGAGCCTGAATGCGGGCGCAGTCGAACAGTACGCCGCCGCCGCGCATGAAAGCACCATTGTCGGCTTCCTGATGGGGGTCATTCCCGACACGCTGGTCAGCGCCTTCTCGACTGGCAACATCCTGCAGGTCCTGTTCGTCTCCATTCTGTTCGGCCTGGCGCTGGCGCTGGTCGGCGAGCGCGGTCAGCCGGTGCTCGACTTGTTCGAGACGCTGAGCCTGGCCGTGTTCAAGCTGGTGGCCATCGTGATGAAGGCTGCGCCGATCGGCGCCTTCGGAGCCTTCGCCTTCACGATTGGCGCCTACGGCATCGCGTCCATCGCCAATCTGGCGGCCCTGATCGTCACCTTCTACGTGACCGCCATCATCTTCGTGGTGGGGGTGCTGGGCCTGGTCGGGATCGCCAACGGCTTCAACATCCTGAAGCTGATCCGCTACCTGAAAGAAGAACTGCTGCTGGTGCTGGGCACCTCCAGTTCCGAGGCGGCCCTGCCCAGCCTGATCGCCAAGATGGAGCGTGCGGGCGCCGCCAAGTCGGTGGTCGGCCTGGTCGTGCCCACCGGCTATTCGTTCAATCTGGACGGCACCAACATCTATATGACCATGGCCGCCCTGTTCATCGCCCAGGCGCTGAACATCGACCTGACCATCTGGCAGCAGATCACGCTGCTTCTGGTGGCCATGCTGTCGTCCAAGGGCGCGGCGGGCATCACCGGCGCGGGCTTCATCACCCTGGCGGCGACCCTGTCGGTCGTGCCGGACGTGCCGGTCGCCGGCATGGCGCTGATCCTGGGCATCGACCGCTTCATGAGCGAGTGCCGGGCCCTGACCAATTTCATCGGCAACGCCGTAGCGACCCTTGTCGTGGCCCGATGGGAGAATGCGTTGGATCGCGACGCCTTGAAGGCCGCGCTGGACGGAAAACCGCAACCTGTCGCCGCCGCGCCCAATCCGGCGGCGGGACCAGGCGACGATCTGGTTCTCGCGGACGACTGATCCACGAAGACATTTTTGGAGACGGGATCGCCGACATAACGGCGACCCGCGAGGGAGGAGACGATGAAGATGCAACCCAAGTACGCGCTCATGGCGGGGGCCGCCTCGGCTGTCCTGTTGATGTCGGCCGGTGGAGCCTTGGCGCAGAGCGCCACGGGCCAAGCGTCGCCTACGCAGGATGATCAGGCCGCGCAAGTCGAAGACATCGTCGTGGTCGGATCGCAAATCCGCGGCGCTTCGACCACTGCGGCCCTGCCGGTGACGGTGGTCACGCAGGAGGAGATTCTGGCGACCGGCGCGGTCAGCGGCGACGATCTGCTGCGCTCCATCCCGCAGATGGGCGACGTGCTGTTTTCCAGCGCAAACAACCCGCAGACATCCAACGCGGCGCGCGGCGACGTGAACTCTGTCAATCTACGCTCTCTCGGCGTGGGCAACACTCTGGTGCTGCTGAATGGCCGTCGGATCGTGGCCCACCCCACCAGCCAAGGCACGTCTGACACCGGAACGGTTCCAGTGCTCAGCTACAACTCCAACGCCATTCCGGTTTCCGGGCTTGAAAGGCTGGAAGTGCTGTTGGACGGCGCTGCGGCGATCTACGGCGCCGATGCGGTCGCGGGCGTGGTCAACACTGTGCTGCAGGAAGACTTCGACGGTCTGGAGATGAAGGCGCAATACGGCGGCGCCGAAGGCACGCACAGGCGCGAGTTCACCCTGGGTCTGTTCGCGGGCAAGGATTTCTCCCGCGGCAACATCTCGGGTTTCCTGGACTATAGCGACCGCACCGCGCAGCGGTCCGAGGACATGGACTACACCGCGACTGACGACCGGCGGGGTTTGTTCGCCGACGTGCCGGGCTATGAAACCAGCACCGACACCGACGGGCGGTCATCCTATACCGCCTGGGCCAACTTCCAGACGCCGTTCCGGGTGCGCCAGGGCACGACCAATCTGACGTCCACGGCCGGCGCGTTTCACAATCAGCCCAGCGATTTCGGTTGCACGGCGCCGATCGGCGGCGACGTCTGCCTGGCCAGCGGCAATATCGGCTACAGCGGCGCGGGCCGCGAACTGCGCTATGACGGCGCGCGCGACACGACGGTTTCGCCCGATGTCGAGCGGCTGAATCTGTTCGTGTCCGGTCATTACGACATGGACAACGGCGTCACCGCCTTCGGCGAGTTGGGCTATTACACCGCCAATACCCAGAACATCCAGCCGCCCACCATCCTGCTGAATCAGCTCTGGATCCCGGCCAGCAACTACTGGAACCCCTTCGGCCCCGTCACCTTTGCCGACGGTTCGCTCAATCCCAACCGTCTTGCGGGCCTGGCGAATGTTCCGGCGCAGGGGACGGATGTGAAACTGGTCCGGTATCGCTTCAACGACGTGGGCCGCCAGGTCGTCGACGTTGAGAACTCGCAGTCCCGCATTCTGGGCGGATTGCGCGGCGAATGGCGTGGCTTCGACTGGGAAAGCGCGCTGCTGTATTCGGAAGCGGAAGCCACCGACACGTCCAACGCCATCAACCTGACGGCGCTGCAGGCCAGTCTGGCCCTCTCGACGCCGGACGCCTACAACCCCTTCAGCGGCGGTTGTGTGGACGACACCAGCTTCGGCGATTGCACCCCCAGCTCTCAGACCGCCATCGATGCGATATCGACCGATCTGACGCGGGTGTCGAAGACCACTCTGGCGCTGTGGGATTTCAAGCTGAGCCGACCGGATGTGTTCACCCTGCCAGGCGGTCCCGTCGGCATGGCGGTGGGCGTTGAGGCGCGCAAGGAAACCCAGAGGGACGACCGCGACGAAGACCTTGATGGAACCAACGTCTTCGTCGACGCCATCAGCGGCGAGATCAGCATTTCCAATATCGCCGCCGTCAGCTCGAACCCTGACACCTACGGTGAGCGCGAGGTCTATTCGGCCTATGTCGAGTTCGCGGTGCCCGTTGTCTCGCCAGAGATGAACGTACCGCTGGTGCACAGCCTGGACCTGCAGATCGCCGGCCGTTTCGAGCATTACTCGGACTTTGGCGATGTCGCGAAGCCGAAGATCGCCATGGCGTGGGACATCGTCGAAGGCGTCCGGGTCCGGGGTTCCTATTCGGAGGGCTTCCGCGCGCCGAACCTGGAGCAGACCAACGCCGCCCAGTATGCCCGCCTTTCGACGAACAACGACTATATCCGCTGCGAAGCGGACCTTCGCCTCGGCCGGATCGCCAACTTCAACGAATGTTCGCAGCCGTCCAGCGCATCCCTGCTGGTGTCCGGCAATCCCGAGCTGCAGCCCGAAGAGAGCACCAATCAGTCGATCGGCCTAGTGTTCCAGCCCTGGTTCATTCCTCAGCAGTATGGCGACTTCACCTTCACCATCGACCGCTGGAAGATCGAGCAGGAAAAGATCGTCGGCCTGTTGGGCGCTCAGTCGAACGTGGTGTTGGACTACCTGAACCTTCTGCAGGGCACGACCAACGAGAACATCAATCGCGCGCCGGTCACGGCCGACGATGTCGCCTTCTTCGAGGGAAGCGGCATCGATCCGGTCGGTCAGATCGTCTCGATCGAGGATCAGTTCGTCAATCTGCTGCCGCAAACTGTGGAAGGCCTGGACATCGGGATTCAGTGGCGTCTTCGCGGCACGCCGTGGGGCAGTTTCCGCGCCAGCCTGAACGCGGCGCGTCTTATGGAGTTCAACCGTTCGCCTGGACCGCTGGTCGAGTCTCTGTTCGAGGCGCGTGAAGCTGGGCTGATCAACGAAAACACGCCTCTCCCGATCTCGGAAACCCTGCTTGCGCGCAATGGGCGACCCGAGTGGCGGGTGTCGGGTTCGTTCACCTGGTCGCAAGGCCCATGGCAGGTCGGCGCATTCACTCAGTACGTCAGCGCAGTGACCGAGACAGGATTCCTCAGCACCGACGGCGACGCCTGGGAAGTCGAAAGCCAGCTGACCGGAAATCTATATGGTCAGTACGAGTTCGAGGACGGCTACGGCTTCGCATCAGGCACGACCGTGCGACTGGGCGCGCGCAACATCACCGATGAACAGCCGCCGCTGGCCTCGTCGGGGTATCTGGGCTCGCTGTACCGTCCCTACGGTCGGTACTGGTACGTCAACGTGTCCAAGACGTTCTGATCCGGATGGAGTTCAAGGCGATGTCGGTGCGTTCATTCAAGACCCTTGCGGCGACGACGTCGACGCTTTGGCTCGTGTTCGCCCCGCTCGTCCTGGCCCAGTCGCAACAAGCCGCTGCGCCCGTCGCGGCGGCGTCCGATCCCTCCCCGGACCCGACCGCCTGTCCCGACTTCCTGCCGCAAGAGACACGGTGCTGGTCGGGGCGGGCGGCGAAGGGGGGCTTTTACTGGATCGCCGTGCCAAAGGACTGGAACGGCGTGCTCGTCGTCCATGCCCACGGCGGGCCGCGCACCGCCACGCCTGAAGCCAACGACCCGCTGGAGGATCTCGAACGGTTCTCGATGACGGTGAAGGAGGGTTATGCCTGGGCCGGCTCTACCTATCGCCGGGGAGGCTACGGCGTACGGATGGCGGCGGAAGACACCGACGACTTGCGGCAAATCTTCTGGAACACGTTCCGCAAGCCGCGCCGCACCCTGCTGCACGGACAGTCGTGGGGCGGAAATGTCGCGGCCAAGACGGCCGAACTCTATGCGCGCGATGCGGAGGGACAGGTCGTCTGGGACGGCGTCGTCCTGACCAACGGGGTCATCGGCGGAGGGACCCGCACTTATCGGTTCCGCGCAGATCTGCGAGCCGTCTATCAGTTCTATTGCAACAATCATCCCCAGCCGGACGAGGCCCAGTATCCGCTGTGGCAGGGGCTGCCGCTGGACAGCCAACTGAAGCGCGCCCAGTTGGCGGAGCGGGTGCAGACCTGCACGGGCGTGGGGCTGCCGGAGAACCGGCGCTCGGCCGAACAGAGACGCAACCTCGCCGACATTCTGGCCGTGACGGGCGTTCAGGAAGACCAGTTGGTCGCGCACCTGTCCTGGGCGACCTTCCTGTTCCGCGACATGGTCCAGCATCGGCTGGACGGCCTCAACCCGTTCGACAACAGCGAGACCGTCTATCAGGGGGCGCACGACGACGTGGCGTTGAACGCAGGGGTGCAGAGGTTCACCGCCGATCCGATGGGCGTGGCGCGCCTGGCCTATGACGCGGATCTCAGCGGGCTGATCGTGGCGCCGACCCTGACCATTCACGCCAAACACGACCCCACCGCCTTCGTGTCGAACGAGGCGCTGTACCGCGAGACGGTCGCCGCCGCCGGTCGGTCGGACTTGCTGGTCCAGACCTTTACGGACGAGTCCGACCACAGCCGACTGTCGCCGCCGGAATATGTCGGTCTGTTCCAGGCCATGATGCGATGGCTGGACGAGGGCGTGAAACCGACGCCGAGCGATGTCGCCGCGCTGTGTCACGATGCGGCGTCGCGCTACGATGACGGCTGCCATTTCGATACGGACTTCCGCCCGTCCACGGACCAGAGCCACAACTGATCGGCCCATCCGTCGGTGAACGGATCAACCGTCGCCGCATCGTCTCGACCTCGTCGTCAAGGCGATGCGGGGATGTCGTCGGCCCGACACGGGTGCGGCGTAGGCAGCCCCCAGATTAGTCGAATCTGGGGGATCAGATGTCCAAGACCACATTGAAGACGCGCCTGCTGGCAGCCGTGACCCTGACGGGCGCAATGACCACCGGATCGGTCGCCTGGGCGCAGGAGCAGTCGCCGGTCAACAGCGTCGAAGACGTCATCGTCACCGCGCAGCTGCGCGAGCAGAAGACCGTCGACGTGCCGTTCGCCCTGACGGCCTATTCCGGCCAGTTCCTGGAAGACTTGGGCATTCAGGAGTTCGAACAGCTGTCGGCGTTCGTGCCGGGCTTCCTGGTTCAGAACCAGTCGCCGAACAATCCGGGCTTCGTGATGCGCGGCATCACCTCCGATTCCGGGGCCGCGACCTCCGAGGCCCGCGTGTCGGTGTTCCAGGACGGGGTGTCGATCTCCAAGTCGCGCGGTTCCTATGTCGAGCTGTTCGATCTTGAGCGCGTCGAGATCGCCAAGGGGCCGCAATCGACTCTGTACGGACGTGGCGCCCTGATCGGCGCGGTCAATCTGGTGCAGAACCGCGCGCGTCCCGGCGAGACCGAAGCTTATGCCAATATCGAGTCGGGCAACGAAGGCTATCGCATGGTCGAGGGCGCGCTGAACCTGCCGGTCGGCGAGACCGCAGGCCTGCGCCTGGCCACGCGGCTAAAGACGCGCGACGGCTCGGTCGAGAACCTGCGGGGCGGGGAGGATTTCAACGCCATCGAAACCCGCGCTTTGCGTCTATCGGGCGCCTGGACGCCGTCTGACGCGATGCGGTTCGACGTGATCGGCAACTATCAGAAGGACAACGCCTCGGGCACCTCGTTCAAGTCGATCGCCTATGCGCCGGCCGATCCGGACACCGGCGCCGTGCTGGGCGGCAAGGAACCGTGGGAGGGCGCGGCCCTGACGCAGGGCGCGGAGTTCGATGGCGGCAAGGCGCTGGGTCTGGACCGCGAGGTCTGGGGCGTGACGGGTCTGGCGCGCATCGACCTGAACGCCGCCTGGACGCTGAACTCGACCACGGCCTATCGCGAGTTCACCAACTACGAGACCTTCGACGCCGACGGCGTGTCCCTGCCGCTGCTGACCGCCGCCGAGGATACGCATGGCGAACAGTGGAGCCAGGACCTGCGTCTGGGCTTCGACAACGGCGGTCGTCTGACGGGCTTCGTCGGCGCCGGCTGGTTCCACGAGGAAGGCTATCAGCGCACCCCGACCCAGTTCGACGAGCGCCTGATCCTGGCGCAGCTGTCGGGCCTGCTGGACGGTTCGCCCACGACGGTCGGCGACCGGACGCTGCCGCTGGCCTCCTATCCGCCCCTCGCGCGTGCCGCGCTTGCCGGTTTGCTGCCAGCTAATGCTGCCCCGTTTGTTGGGCCCATCGCCGCCAATCTGAAGTCGGCGCATATCGAGACGCCGATCAACAGCTCGGAACTGACGTCCTACGACGTCTTCGCCGACGCCACATACGCCTTCACCGACCGGTTCGAGATGTCGGCGGGCGTGCGCTACACCCGCGACGACAAGACGACGGGTTTCGCGAACTCGGTCCAGAGCCGCTCCACCCTGGGCGCCCTGCTGGCGTTGCAAGCCGGCGCCATTCCGGCGGCGCAGGTTCCGACCTTCCTCGGCGCCCTGGCCAACCCGGCCTATCTGGCCATTCCCGCCAGCGCCTTCCCGCTGTTCGGCCTGATCGCCCAGCCGACCGCCAACAACGGCGACTTCGCCTATTTCGACTCCGAGGATGACGGCGTGACCTGGCGTCTGACGGCGCGTTACGCCCTGAGCGACGACACGAACGTTTATGCCAACTATGCGCGCGGTCGCCGCCCGGAAGTGATCAGCGCCTCGGCCCCGTCGGCGCCGCAGGGATCGCCGCGGTTCGCGGCCGTGGATGCCGAGACGGTCGACAGCTATGAGATCGGCGCCAAGTCGTCGTTGCTGGACGGTCGCCTACGCGTCGATGGCGCGGTCTTCCTGTACGACTATCAGAACTTCCAGACGACGGTTCAGGAAGGCACGACCTTCATCGTCACCAACGCCGGCGAGGCCAAGTCGTACGGCTTCGAGACCCAGGCCAACTTCGCCGTCACGTCGAACTTCGACCTGTTCGCCACCTATGCCTACAACCACTCGCGGTTCGAAAACGGCATCTATGACGGCAACCAGTTCCGCCTGTCGCCGGACAACGCCGCCTCGATCGGCGCGACCTGGCGCCTGCCGGTCAGCGGCGGCGAGATCGCAGTTCAGCCGACCTACACCTGGCAGTCCAAGGTCTTCTTCAGCGACGACAACGACCTGCCGGCGCTGCAAAGCCGCAACATCGTGCCCGACCGGGTTCAGGATGAGTATCAGGACGCCTACGGCCTGCTGAACCTGCGTGTCCGCTACACCCCGGATTCGGGCGGCTGGGGCGTCGAGGCCTTCGGCGAGAACGTGCTGGACGAGGAGTACATCAAGGACGCCGGCAATACGGGCGACGGTCTGGGCATGCCTACCTTCATCGCTGGACGGCCTGCGTCGTACGGCCTCGTGTTCAAGCTGAAGCTCTGAGGATCTGACGATGAAAATGGACCGCCGCAGTCTTCTGGGTCTCCTCGGCGCGGGGGCGGCTTCGCCCGCCGTGGCGCAGGGGACCAACACCGGATCGGTCGCCTTCCTGCACGGGGTGGCCAGCGGCGATCCCGACACGCGCTCGGCCGTCTTCTGGACCCGCGTCACCCCGGCCGATCCGTCGGTCGGAGAGGTCGCCGTGGTGCTGGAGGTCGCACATGACCCCGGGTTCGGCGACATCGTGCGCCGCTCGACCGGCCTGCGCGCGCGGGCCGAGCGGGACTTCACCGTCAAGCATGATCTGGATGGCCAGGGTCTGGAGCCGGGGG
>Ga0265296_1002022_pt1 | contig 21429 bp, 22 predicted proteins | sample MunlanPumphouse1_FD_189073 | JGI IMG/M metagenome (GOLD analysis project Ga0265296, IMG submission 189073) | Groundwater microbial communities from a municipal landfill in Southern Ontario, Canada - Pumphouse #1 | ecosystem: Environmental > Aquatic > Deep subsurface > Groundwater | place... | reverse complement strand
CAAAACCTCAAGGGCGCTGACTACGTGGTGACCGGCGATGTGACCGAGTTCGGCCGCAAAGAGACCGGCGACCGCCAACTGTTCGGCATCCTCGGCCGTGGCAAGACCCAGGTGGCCTACGCCAAGATCAACCTGAATATCGTCAACATCAGCACTTCCGAAGTGGTGTATTCCACCCAGGGCGCCGGTGAATACGCGCTGTCGAACCGCGAAGTCGTGGGCTTTGGCGGCACCGCCAGCTACGACTCCACCCTCAATGGCAAGGTCCTGGACCTGGCTATGCGCGAAGCGATCAATCGCCTGGTCGACGGCATCAACGCCGGCGCCTGGAACCCGCGTAACTGATTAGTTGTTTTCAAGGAGCAGTACACGGATGAGCAAGGCAGTGAAGTTGGCGCTGATGCTGACAGCAACCGCGCTGGTTGCAGGGTGCCAGACGGCACCCAAACCCCTGTATCAATGGGAAAGCTACCAGCCACAGGTTTACGAGTACTTCAAGGGCGAGCCCAAGGAAGCCCAGGTCGAAGCGCTGGAACGCGATCTGCAAAAGATCAACGCCAGTGGCCGCCAGGCCCCGCCGGGCTACCACGCCCATTTGGGCATGCTGTACCTGAGCATGGGCAAGGATGACCAGATGGTGCAGCAGTTTCGCACCGAGAAGGCGCTGTTCCCTGAGTCGGCCGCCTACATGGACTTTTTGCTGAAGAACGCCAAGGCCGGAGACGTCAAATGAGCCTGCTGAAAATCACTGGCGCCTTGCTGGCCCTGGCTTTGCTGGGCGGTTGCGCGGCGCCCAAGACCGTCGATTACTCGGCGTACAAGCAGGCGCGGCCGAAGTCGATCCTGGTGTTGCCACCGATCAACGAATCCCCTGAAGTGCAGGCGTCCTACAGCCTGGTATCGCAGGTGACTTACCCGTTGGCCGAAGCCGGCTACTACGTGATGCCGATTGCCCTGGTGGATGAAACCTTCCGCCAGAACGGCCTGACCACCGCCAACGATATCCAGGCCGTGGCACCGGGCAAGCTGCATGAGATCTTCGGCGCAGATGCGGCGCTGTACATCACTGTCAGCGAGTACGGCACCAAGTACATGCTGGTCACCAGCGACACCTCGGTGACGGCCTCGGCCAAACTGGTCGACCTGCGTACTGGCACCACCTTGTGGACCGGTTCGGCGCGGGCATCCAGCGAGGAAGGCAACAACAACGGTGGCGGCCTGGTGGGCATGCTGATCACGGCGGCGGTCAAGCAAGTGATCAACAGCTCCACCGACGCAGCGCATCCGATTGCCGGCATCACCAGCGCACGCCTGCTGTCGGCCGGGCAACGCACCGGCCTGCTGTACGGCCCGCGCTCGCCCAAGTACGGCTCGGACTGATAAGAGCCTCCTTGTAGTGAGGAGGTTTTTTGTGGCCAGGGGGCTGCTGTGGCGAGGGGGCTTGTCCCCCGCTGGGCTGCGCAGCAGCCCCAACCCTGGCCCCTCGGTGTATCTGATAAAGCTCGATGGGTCTTAGAGGGGCTGCTGCGCAGCCCAGCGGGGGACAAGCCCCCTCGCCACTGTGCTGAGCGGGAGTTAACCCGAACCGCCCATTTCTAACGTCTGACCTTGTGAACGCATCATTCACTCACGAGGTTCAACCCATGTCCCGTCCTCTTCTCTTCCTGCGCCCCGCTGCCCAGGGCTTTGCCGTGACCTTGCTGGTGGCACTTGCCGGGTGTGGGCTGTCATCCCGTGACGAAGCCAAGGCACCCGAAGCGGTTGCTGTCCCCGAACTGCAAAGCGAGCCCGTCCAGGCTCAGGGAACCATGCTCAAAAGAATGGCAATGCCGGCACCGATGGCCATGCATGACGCAGTGGCCATGGAATACCGCGCCGAGCCGCGTGAGCAGTATCAGCACTTGCCGGACAACCCGGTGCACAGCGTTGCCCAAACCCCGGTTTCTACCTTCAGCGTCGATGTCGACACGGGCAGCTACGCCAATGTCAGACGCTTCCTCAACCAAGGTCAACTGCCGCCTGAAGGCGCTGTACGACTTGAGGAAATGGTCAACTACTTCCCCTACGACTACGCACTGCCGAGCGACGGCTCGCCGTTCGGCGTGACCACGGAAGTCGCGCCCGCCCCCTGGAATCCCAACACGCGCCTGCTGCGTATCGGCATCAAGGCCTCCGAGCGTGCCGTGGCCGAACTGGCGCCTGCCAACCTGGTGTTCCTGGTGGATGTGTCCGGTTCCATGGACCGCCGCGAAGGCCTGCCGCTGGTTAAAAGCACCCTCAAGCTGTTGGTGGACCAACTGCGTGCTCAGGACCGCGTGTCTCTGGTGGTGTATGCCGGCGAATCGCGGGTCGTACTCAAGCCTACGTCCGGGGGTGACAAGGCAAAAATCCGCAACGCCATCGACCAATTGACCGCCGGTGGTTCGACGGCAGGTGCATCGGGTATCGAACTGGCCTATCAGATGGCCCGCGAAGGGTTTATCGATAAGGGCATCAACCGCATCCTGCTGGCCACTGACGGTGACTTCAACGTCGGCATCAGCGACTTCGACAGCCTCAAGCAAATGGCCGTGGACCAGCGCAAAACCGGGGTGTCCTTGACCACCCTGGGGTTTGGCGTGGGCAACTACAACGAACACCTGATGGAACAACTGGCCGACGCGGGCGATGGCAACTACGCCTATATCGACAACCTGCGCGAAGCGCGCAAGGTGCTGGTGGAACAACTCAGCTCGACCCTGGCCGTGGTGGCGCGGGATGTGAAACTGCAGGTGGAATTCAACCCGGCCCAAGTCAGCGAATATCGCCTGCTGGGCTATGAAAACCGCGCCTTGAAGCGTGAGGATTTCAGCAACGACAAGGTGGACGCGGGCGAGATCGGTGCCGGGCATACCGTGACGGCGCTGTATGAAATCGTACCGAAGGGCGCCAAAGGCTGGCTGGAACCGCTGCGCTATGCCCCGGCGCCGGCTGCCGAGGGTAACGCTGCAGAACTGGCGATGTTGCGGGTCCGCTACAAGCCGGCGGCGGGTGGCAGCAGTCGCTTGATCGAACACCCGATCAATAGCACCCAGCAGGCTGCCAGCAACGACCTGCGCTTCGCGGCAGCCGTGGCCGCCTTCGCCCAACAGCTCAAGGGCGATGGCCGCTACACTGGCACCATGAGCCTGAAAGACACCGCCACCCTGGCCCGCTCGGCCCGTGGCGATGATCCCTACGGGCTGCGCAATGAATTCGTACAACTGGTGGAACTGGCCCAAAGTCTCAAACACTGATCTTGCCCACAACAGAGATCCCCTGTGGGAGCTGGCTTGCCTGCGATAGCGGTGGGTCAGCGCCGAAAATAGCGCCTGACCCACCGCTATCGCGGGCAAGCCCGGCTCCCACAGCTAATCTGCATTGATCCATCGAAAGGAGTTCGCCACCTGATATGGCCGTACCAGACGATCCACCCAGCGACGAATCGCTGCTGGCCCGCTACCGCTCCGGCGATGCTGCTGCGTTCGAGACCCTGTACGCCCGGCATCGCCAGGGCCTTTACCGGTTCCTCGTGGGCCTTTGCAACAAGGCCGAACTTGCCGAGGAAATCTATCAGGACACCTGGCTCAGCCTGATCCGCAGCACTACCGAGCCACAAGGCCGGGCGAGTTTTCGTACCTGGTTGTTCCAGATTGCCCGCAACCGCCTGATCGATCATTGGCGCAAGCACGGCATCCACAACCCGCTGCACGACAGCTACGACGAACAGCTGCACGGCAAGCCCGACGACAGCGCCGGCCCCGAGCAACAACTGAGCCTGAGCCGCGACCAGGGCCGCCTGGAAGCAGCGTTGCAAGACCTGCCCGCAGACCAGCGCGAAGTGTTCATGCTGCGCCTACATGGCGAGCTGGAACTGCCGCAAATCGCCGCCCTCACCGGCAGCCCACTGGAAACGGTAAAAAGCCGCTTGCGTTACGCCCAGCAGAAACTGCGTCGGCTGTTGGCCGAGGAGGTACCCGTATGACTGACTCCCGACACCCCCAGGATCCGACTGACGAAGGGCTGATCCAGCACTTTCGCCAACACAGCGCCAGCGAGCCACCCGCGTCCCTCGACGCCTTCATCCTCGCCACCGCCCGCCGCGAAGCCCCCACGCCCGCGCCAAGCCTGTGGCAACGCTGGCTGCAAGCCTGCCAGCGACCACGCTGGCAGATGGCCTTTGCCACCGTGGCCGGGGTCGCACTGTTGATTGGCGTAGTACTGCGCTCGCCAGTGCCCGACCTCAACCTGCCCGAGACCGCCCAGTACGCTGCCGCGCCGCCGCCACAGGCACTGTCCGCCCCAGCCGCCCCCGCGCCGATGGCTCGCCTGGCGCTAGCGCCACAGGCAGACAGCGCGCCCGTCCAGGCTGAGATGGCAAGTGCCATGGCTGACGAGCCCATGGCCAAAATGAGCAAGCAGATGGCCGCCAAACCGCAGTCCCTGGAGCAAGGGCTAGAGGAAATCGTGCGCCTGCGCCAGGCGGGTGAGAGCAGGGCGGCGGATGAAAAGCTGCTGGACTTGCACACGCGCTTTCCCGACGAAGACCTGCCGGCTCGGCTGGAAGCGTTGCAAAAACGCTGAACCAGCGCCCACAAAAAAGCCCCAGGTCGCAAGACCTGGGGCTTTTCGTTTGTATGGTGCCCCGGCGAGCTTCTAACTAGCAAGATAACTCATTGTATTATAAGCGTTTTTATATAAGTTGAATGCATAGGGATACACTCAGGGATACACCTTCATCGGCTATGGTTTGCTAGATGGGGGACGTCCCCCACGTTTTGAGCGAGTATCTTTGCCACTGCTCGACTCTTCCAACTGGAAAGGCTCCTGGCGACCCTCACGATGATCGGAAGCCATAAGATTTTTCGCCTTTACCGCCAAACTTAATAACTCGGTTAGCGTGAATTGAAGTTCTTTCTCTCTTTTACTGTTGTTAGCTTGTTTTTTGCTATCAACCTCGACTGAGGTTGTACTGCTTAATAGTCTGAATTGGCAGGAGGCACCTGGAAAAACTTCAATAGATAAGACTCTAGGGTACATTTTTGGTAGGTCGGAAAAGACTTCATGCCCTTCATAGGTTTTAGACAGCCAGAAATATTCGGGCCAGCAAAGGTCAGTTTGAGTTAAATCCATCCAGTCAAAATTCGATTGGAAGGGCCGCTCAATGCTTTTCACTGCTCTAGCCCACTGAGGGTCCCAGCAACTCGGCCCCACGTATGCGGCAAATAGTCCGAACCAAGCTAATGATGCAGGAAACTCTTTATTCCACTTACGCAGTAAAAAAATATGAGAAGTTCCTCTCCCCACTAAAAAAGCCGCGGCAGAGAGTGTCGCACAATTAATTGCATTTAATGAGTTGCTAGAAGGCGAATCCAGTATTTCATTGGCGATTTTGTGGAATGTTACGACTCTTTCTTCGATGGAGTCGCTTAAAAGGCCAGGGTAGTTTCGTATCCTTGGTCCGATCAACGAACGTGTAGAGGTAAAGTTAGAGGACTCTATACGTTCTATTAGATTTATAATTAGCTCCGCTGATGGGCGAGGTTCTGGTCTGAAATCTTCAAGTAGATCCCACATAGGCCGTAGATCGTCTACAGAAACAGAGCGCTTCACAAATCGATATTCTTGCTCTAGCGTTTTCAATCTGTTGATCGTCGAGCGTGTTATCTTTTTATCTTCATGTAAAATAGTGGCTTTAGCCACGGTGTTGGTATACGCAGCTTGTGCTCTCGATAGCGGGATAGTATTTATATCGCTTTCACTTTCACTTTGAGCAAGCATCTCCCCAATCGTTAAACATGCCCAGTGGTATGTGACTATCGGCTGCGTACCTGTGGACTCGGTATTTTTACATGAGCTCCAGTCTTCAAAATTTACAACTCTAGAGAGTTGGCTTAGAGGGGATGTCTCAGGCGCATAGACTCTTAACCATGAAAGTATTTCGGCACAGTTGTCTTCGTGAATGACAATTAACGAAGGGTTGCTAAAGTGTCTGCCTCTGTGGTCAGTTGCGTAGCCTATAGCCACTCGATTTTTGTCTAAGTCATACTTAGATAAGTTGCTCCTGCCATAAGGGGATAACTGGCTATCGCCAAGTAAAAGATTTGGTAGGTCTTCTCTCTCGAAAGAGTGCCATAGCATGTCACGTTTCATTGGGCTCCCTCGAATAAATCTTTAAGATCAAAATGTACTGGTTCAGAAAATGCACTTTCGAGCGCTTTTGTTGTTTCGCCCGTCTTATAAGCATTTAAAGCCGTTTTGGCGCGTGTAACGGCAGTGTAGCTTAGTTTTGTTCGTCGTAATGGACCACTTTTTAGCTCTTCGGTCCCAAATAGGTGTACTGCGCGAAATTCTGTGCCTTTCGCACCATGTATAGTCAATACATGGATTGGAGTATTTGTGAAGCTTGGGTTTTTATCTATGCCGTGAACGCAAACTAGTTCAGATAAATCAGTTCCGTCGAAGCGGTCGCGGAGTTCTTGTCTCGTTGATTTGGTTCCGCAGAATATCCCAATTGAGTCGTTATTGAATGCTTCTAGTTGTACTCTGATGAGGTTTATCATTGTTTCAAATTGGTTGTCTCTGTTTTCACAGGTGTGCAGGTTTGCACTTGAGTCACCTTGAAGTTTCGAATTGTACTTTGAACTGTTTTCAAGAGAGTCTTGCCCCTCTTCAGGAGGGAGTAGCTTGTCTGCAACTTTTGCTATTTTGTGGCCGATTCTGAAATGCTCTGTTAGTACATGTTTTTTAAGGCCTAACTCATCAGCGACGTCTAAGCCATCACGATAGTAGATTCCTTGTCTCGTATCGCCACAAATACAGATGTTGTCGCTAAGCTTCAGTAATTCTTTCAGCTCAGGGAGAGACAAATCCTGCGCTTCGTCCACAAAAATAGCATCGTATAATTTAGGTGAGGGTAGGTTCTTGTTTGCTTCAACCACCAGCCTCAGAATTTCAGCGCGAGCGTCGTCGTCGAAGTCTGAATTCGCAGGAAGAGGTCTTTCCCCCAGGTGATGTGTAATGTGGTCGTAGGCCCATGCATGATAGGTTTTGATTTGGCTTTGTGAGATAAGTTGTTTTGCGCCGATCCCGCTACGTATAAAGTTTGCCAGTGAACTTGTATAAGTTAAGATTAAGCTATTTTTGCATGCGGCAGATACTGCCATGTACTCAGCTCGAAGTAATAGCAAATTCGTTTTGCCCGATCCTGGAGGACCTTCAAAAAGGTGTTTGCCATGTGCGGGTAGACGAATTAGTTCTCTTTGAGCCTCTGAGATCTGACCGATGGTTCTCCACCAACTTGTATTCATTTCTATCTTCCTTGTTAGGACATCAGGTCAAGATTGTGGAGGTCGCCTATATTTTCAGCGCCGCTCGAGATCGTGATACCTTTTGTTATCGCTGACGCGATTGCATTAGCAACAGTTGTAATAACTTCTTGATCTGTGCTGTCTATACAGCACTCGCTAATCACAGTATTAGTCCCGGCATTGGCGGTTTTTGCAAGATCGCTTACTAAAAAACTGGCAGAAAGATTTATCTCTGCATATCTAGAGTAAACTTCGCTCATCCATGAAATTGATAACGTACAGATAATGGACAGGTTTTTCTGTGGGGTACATGAAAATACAATATTGTCCATCGAGTTTGTTGGCATCTTAAATTTTGCGGGAAGTTCAAGTCCGCAGGCTTCAATTAACTCAGTTCTTAAACGCTCTGCGGTCTTATTCCAAAACTCAGTCCGATCAAAATCCAGGCGGGCGTCTTCCGATTCACGCTCTATAGCGCCGGTGTGAGAAGTTGTTTTAACAACCAGTCTACGCAGTTGCTTAAGAGGAGGTTCCGTGTTCTCAAATAAAAAATCGTCCCAAGTCACGATTTTTAGTCGTCTGTCTAGATCCTTTGTTAAGCATCGAGACGCTAGTGCCTTGTGTTGTAATAATCTGTAGGGCTGAGAGTCATCAAATGATGGTGATTTCGTTAGAACAGCACGTGCTACAAGCCATCGATTTTTCATTTCTATTTCTTGTTGAAATAGAGGCTTTTTCATAATCATGTCGTGTAGGACTGCGCCGACTTGATAAAAGTTAAGGCCTTGCCAAAGGGCTTTAGATGGTTGGTCAAGACGAAACAAGTACTCCGGAGAGCTGTACTGAGCTGTTGCTAGAAACGGTCGAGTATTATTGCTGTCTGTACTTGCTGCATCGTTATCACTTTCGAATTCCCTCGCAACTCCTAGGTCTAGAAGCTTAAGGTTTAGGAAGTCTGATGATATGTGGATGTTTTCAGGTTTTATGTCGCGGTGAACTATGTCTTTGCTCTCTAAATAGCGAACAGCGTCAACCAGTTGGCTTATTAAACCAGTGATTTTCTCGTCTGGTATGTTTTTAAGTTCTGCTTTTAATTGCGGCCACTCCACAAACTCCATTTCTATAAAAGCAGTGCCTAACGCTATGTCTACGGTATAAGTTTGTACCAGGTTAGTGCAGTCGTGGCCTATTAATCGCTGCTGAAGCTCTAGACGCCGTTTGTCGGGAGTATCAGCTTCTTCTGCGATGAGAGTAGGATCAAATACTTTGAAAGCACGATAGCCTTCTGGTCCGTAAACTTTGAATACAGCTGCCGACCCGCCGGCCGCTATGTATTTGGGCGCATCGTACTTGCCTCGTTGCTGTAGATAAGTAACAAGGCGATTTTCAATATCTTCAATGACAGCCCGAGACAAATCCGGCATCCCTTTTTCCTTTTTCATTCCATCGTATTGTTTTTTCTCTTCCAGGCTTTCCCAAGCATTGCCAAGCCTCATGAAGAAAGCCTAGAGAAGCTGATTGAGAGTAGCGATTCTCGCTCACCTTGAATACTCCTATTCAGCAGTGCCTGAGTGCAGGGTTTTGCAGGTGTGTTGCTGGATGTGTGGCTAGGTGGAGAGCTAGACTTTTCGCTGGTTGTGTTGATTGCAGGGCTGCGGAAAATCTGACGTATTTAGCCCGCAGGCGAGGTGGGGGGACGACAGCGCGCGCCGGGGTGGAGGCTCGCCATCCAGCGCCGGGAGCTCGACCAGTGGGACCGGCCAAAAATTGGCTCTCAGCAGCTCACCTGGCGCCATGGCCAGCACTTCCATTGAGCTAGTGGGGAATCTCATCGAAAACGAAAAAGCCGCCCTAAGGCGGCTTGCATGCTGTGTGTGGGATCGAATTCAGGACGTTTGCGTTTGAGTGTGTTGCTCAATCATTGCATTCAACTCCGAACGGCGGCGCGCTCGATAGATCGGGCTCTTCAACTCTTTCTCGCCGGTGGTGAAATCGTCACGCGGAACGATAGAAAGCGCCTGCCACACGGCATTGTCATCGACGGATAACGCAGCACTGGCTCGATCAATAAAACCGAACAAGGCTTCTCCTAGGCGTCGAGCTTCCTCGCTGCTGACGGCCTTTTTTTCGTCGCTAAACGTCGCCTCTTGATAGAACGCATCCTTCTCTATGTCCCGTTGGATGATGAGCTTTTTGCGCTGTAATGCTTTAAGAAACGCTTCTGCTTCGGGCAGTGCGAAAAGAGCGGTCGCAGAGGTGGTGAGGCAATGATCACCATAGAGCGCAAACGCCGTCTCGCGACTACTCAGATAGCGCTCACGGGCTTCATAGGTATCTATCTGGCACAACTCCATTGCCGGTTGCAGTTCGCCGGCCAGGCAGGCGTACTCCAATGCCAATTCGCGGCTGTCCAGTTCCTGGCGCTTGAAGTTGCGAATATCTTTGGTCAGCACGCCATCGCTTTCCCGGAAAAGCTTCCGCCAAGTAGCTCCATCTAGCATCGCTTGCTGTTCGGCCGCGCCGGCCGTTTTGCGGTGTTTTTCTTCTCGCGCTCTCAAGCCTTCAAAGCGCTCGCGTATAGACAGGTAGGTTTGTTTGTATTCGTCGTGGATTTTTAGTGCCGTCTGAACTTCATCGGGCAGAGACAGGTGATGCTCGTTCATAGGTTTCTCCGGTGGTGATTGCAGGCCGACGCCGGCCAGGGTTGATGGTGCGAGTCGGCAATCAGTAAGAGTTGATTGCTCGTAGGGATAGGGCGGGGAGAAGAGCTCGGAACGAGTGCTTCGAGTTCTGTCAACAAAAACAGCACATACCCCCCCTTGTTCACACGACTGAATTCAAAATCGGTGGGAACGCGGGAACGTGGGTACAAAGGCTCTAAAACGGGCCTTTCAGAGTTGGAACTTGTTCCCGGCGTTTTTTGAGCGGGAACAAGGTATGGGGGGAGGCTCTCTATTAAACAGAGTTGTGTTCCCTTGTTCCCACTCTCATGTCTTATAAGGGAACGCTGAAAGCCACGGCTTTGCTGGGCCGTTCCCACTGTTCCCGTGTTCCCGCTGAAAAACGTCGAATGTCGATAGCTGCACAGGTTGAGCGTCATTGACTTTCTCCCTCACTTTCGAGCAAGTCGGGGTCAATTACGTAAAAACGGGAACTACCACCGCCTGGCGTGCGGTACTTTTTCGCCCGCCGGCTGCCCTTGGTTTCTTCGTCAACCTTGGCTAGCGCTCCGGCGCCTACCAGCGTCCGTACGATCCGTTCTTTACCGAAACCTGAAGCCGCCTCAAGCAATGCCGGTGTGTTGAACAGGTACAGGCGTTTATCGTCATTCACCTCATAAAAACCTGCTCGCTCGCGGACAGTGAGGTTGGCGTGTTCGGCGCGCACATCAGAAAAACGGCTGTCACCGTGTAATGCGATGAAGTCAGCGATACCGCGCAGGATCTGGCGGTCTTCTGCGTTGCCATCTCCCATCCGGGCCAGCCATTCGTTAAAAAGCAGCAGACAGGCTTGAGTGGCTGAACCTGTAGGCCAGCCAAGCAGATTATGTTCAATAGCCAATTCTCCGGCTAACGCCATGATGGCGAACCGATCAGCCACACGGCCGGCTTGTGAACTCTTGGTTTCGAAGGCATCACGGACTTGTGAAAAGGCGCTATACAGCTCCTTTGGCTGCTCAATCAGTGCCTCCACGAAGGTGGGGCCGAGATGTCCATAGTGTTGCGTGACAGCGTCGTTTAGGACGCGGTGGAACTCCTGCCCTGTCATGCCATGCACATCATCAAAGGCGCGATGAGTTCGGGTGCCGGCATTCACATCGACCATGCGCAACTCGGCGCCGGCATGCGCACCGTTGCCTCCAATGGCGGCGTGCTCCGACAACGACCTTTCACCGCTGGAAAGGGCCAGCACACGCCAGGTCAGTTTGGCCCGCCCTTCACGTTCGCGAGTCATGGTGCTTTTGCCCATGCCGTTGGCGATTGCGTAGGCCATTTCCTGAACGCGCTTGGGGTCGGCACGCTTAATTTCATCAAGGATCAGCACGGTATCGTTACGAGACGCTGCCTCAATCTCTACACCACCTTTCGACACGTCCCAAGAGGCCGCGAAGGTGCCAGGATTGCCCCAGATCGATGCGGCCAACAGTTGCGCGAGCGACTTACCGCTTGATGAATCGCCGACCAGGTGAATACCGCCACCATTGACGCCCACCTTGGCGAGCAGAGGCCCTGCCAATGCACAGCACACCGACAAAATCAGTACCGGATTGCCGAGACAGCGAGCGGCTATCTCGGTCTGCCATCCACTGAGAGAGCCCTTGCAGGTGAAAATGTTTGCTGCACGACCTGAGTCCTGAAAACGAACGTTGTCGCCGCCAATGACCCGTGAGGGCAGCACAAAGGCTCCTGATTCATGCCAGCCCGGTTTCGTGGTGGTGGCAATCACTAGTTCAGGGGCGTGATGGCTCGCCAGGTACGGCGCGATATGACGACGTTGGTGGTATTCGATTGCCAGTCCCTGGCGCATGAGTGCCTTCATTACCTCATCTGCTTTACCCGCAAGGGATTCCATGGGCATTACCCATTCAATACGCCGACCCCTGTAGTGAAAGGACAGCAGACGGCCAATGCTGCCGTCTTCTGAGTTGACCGTTTCGGCTTCGACGTTCAGTGGCGCACAGATCCAATGATCGACTGGAATGGCTTTTTCTTCCGGCCCGCTTTGCTTCACGCTGTGATACCAGGTGCCGGCCTTGTAGACCTTCCCTTCAACCGTGCAGGCGTGTTCATAGACAGCGAAACGGGGCCGGTCGAGTTTGTCGGGCTCCGGCGCCTTTGGGTCTCCTACAAGACTCAAATCAGCGTGTTTTTCCTTAAGCTTGCTCACGGCTTTGCCTCCCATAGCTGGTTGCGCCAAAGGTGCAAGTCGTTGAAGTCGGATAGCTCAGGCGGTGCCTGTTGGGGCCACTCTGGAAATACCACCAGAGCGCCGGTATCGAACGCCGCACGGTTGGCGGCAGTGCGCCCGGGATTGCCCCGTGTTTGGCGATCATCGTCACCAGCGATCACCAGCTCGACGCTCTGACCATGAAGCGCTCGCATGGCTAGTGCCACGGCGCGCAAGTTGCCGGCGTTCATGGCGCACACCACCGGGTGGCCGGTATGGATATGCAGCGTTGCTCCTGTCGCCCAACCTTCACAGACGTACAGGCGGCCGCCCTCGATGACCCGCCCCAATGGCGAGTAACAGCCCAGGACACGGCCACCACTAAGGAAACGTTTTGTGCCGGCACAATCGATGACTTGCAGGTTTACCAAGCGACCTTCAAGGCATAGAGGGACCAGCAATTTCCCCTGAGACATTTGACGCAGTTTGAGTGGGCTCACGCCCTTGGCCACCAGATACGGATGCAGTCGATCAGCAGGCTTTGCGCGCTGCCACAGCTGCACTGCCTGCCGAGTCGCTGCTTGCTGCTTTTCCTGCTGTACCGCATCGGACCGGCGTCGGTTTTCTTCCGCCTTGGTGCGGGCAGCTTTGAACGCTTCTGCTTGTTGGGCGCTCGGTGCGCTCGGGACTCCAGATGACTCAAACAAACCGAGTGCCAGGCGTTGATCGATTTCCCGCGCAGCTTCGACCTGGCGGCATTGGCGCAGGTAGGCCAGAAGTGAAACCAGATCGCCACCGTGCGCTTGATCGTCGGCAAAGTCATTCCACCGGCCAGAGTCGAGGGACACACCAAACGATCCGGCTTTGCGGTCTCCCCGGACATCGTTTCGAGCAACCCATTCACGTCCGTTTGGGCGTCCCTCCGGCAGCCATTCTTTAAGCAGAGTAGGGGCAGCAGGAAGGGCACGAAGTGCCACCAAACGAATCAGGTCTACAGTGTCGTTATCAGTCATGGAACAGGCCCTCTGACGATACGAATGAAGCGTCAGGCATGCTAATAGCTGCGGCCAGATCCGCCGTTTTCACGAGGTGCTGCGCCGCTTCTTCGGTGCAGGGTCGGAGCTCCCCTTTGTTGGCAAGTTGCAGCGTGCTTTCCAGGCTCAAACGCATCATTGCAGTGGCGCGACTTCCCAGGGCGAGGGCTCCGGTGAACTGCTCGATGTTTTTACAAGGTGTCGGATTTTGGCTTCGGAGCCGTTGTTCTAGGCGGTGTAAGAACCCAAGTTCAAACGCTTCAATGATCTGGCCGGGTAGGCGCTGTTTGTGACTGTTTAGGCACCTGGCCAGCGGTTCATTTTGGTCGGCCAACCATCGTTCAAAGGCATCAACACCACCGTCGATTACTTCTTGGTATTTGGCGGACCACTGCGTGTCGATTGCGGGCTGGCCGTCGGCTGATGGCAGCACGGCGTTGAGTGATTCAGGCATTTTGTACCCCCTCACGTTCCGCTGCTTTTCGGGCAGCGTTGAAGAGGTCGCTGGCGTCCTCCAGGAGCAAGTAGGCGGCATCCGCAATGCCGTTCACGTCCTTTGCGTCTGCGCGGTTGATGCCCATGCAGGACAGGCTGAAAAGCAGTGCCTTGGCCGCACAAAGTCGCTGCTCTGCGTACTCCTGAATGTCGGCGTACGCGGCGCTTGTATCAATCAGCAGCACAGGGGTTTGGCTGGGGTTTGTTGTGAGCGGGATGAGCTTATTCATGACCCACCTCTACAGAGGTCAGGATGCCCTCTGAGCAAGCGTCAACAGTGGCTTTCGCCATGTCGATCAGGTAGACGATTACATGGCAAAGTTGTTGACTGTTTTCAGCGAGAGCCGCTTGCTCGGCCATTTCCTGGGCAAGATCAAGCAGGCAGTACGTGCGATCGAGGGCCTCCGTTACAGGGACGTCAGACTGCACAGCGAAGAGCGGCAACCGTGAGAGAGGAATGCGGCTGAAAGTTTTGGCGGTGGTCTTAAGCATGGTGCACCTCCATAACCATCGCTTGCTCTGAAGCGGCGAGGTGGGCGAGCTGCATATGGTGGTTATAGCGTTTGAGGCGAGTGGAAAGACTGGAGTTTGCGCGAAGGGCTGCAAAGGCCATGGCCTTGTGTGCAGCGGCGCGGATGGAACGTGCGGACGGATTGAGGGCGTGCATGAGTAGAGCTCCTTTTGCTGGGGAGCTGCCACGGTTCGCTGCGAAACGAATTAGGGTGGCAACTGTGCGCGGGTTCGCAGACCGGGGCAAAAGGATCCCGGCAGGACCGAAGTCCTCCCACGCACAGCCGCCATAACACGTAACTGCGGGCACAAAAAAAGCGCCTGCAATCATGATGGGGGCGCTGTTGCGCCTTTTGCTCGTCGGGCTGCGAAACCCGGTCGCTGAATTGGCAGCGACCGGGAAACTATAGACCCGACCATGTTCAGATTGCAAGTCGAGCCGACTGCCGAAAATGCTCACTCCGTTGCTCGGAGTGATAAACTTCGATCTGCGTGTAGTGTGGTATGTAGCCCTGGCAGCGTTGGCGCGCTTGCCGGGGTTTTGTCTTTTCTCAGGCATGAAAAACTCCAGACCACCGGGCGTTAAGCTAGGCAGTAGCGTGAATACTCAGTGCAGTTAGGGGTTAGCAGTCGGTTAGTTGAATCGCACCGCCACCACTTTTATTGAAGTGATGTTGCCCGCTTGGGTTGGCTGTACTGGTCATGCCGGACTTGGCGGTATTGAGTTCGACGATGGCCGTCATGCGTCCACTCGTGGTCGCGCAAAAAACCTCCTGACCAGGGCGACGTGCCGCGTTTAGGAGAACCGCCTCCAGGCTGCGCAAGTCGTCCAGGGAAAAACGGATCGACTGCCCATCGACAGATAATGTGATTGTGGTCATGAGTGAGTCTCCGAAAGTAATTGAGCCGAATGCGTCCCCCGCATCGCTTTTTTCTTTCGTGTTTGGCTGCGCTCCTCCAGGCGGTCAGCAATCCACTGATCGATCTCTGCCTCCAGCCAGGCCACGCTGTTGATGCCAATTGGAATAGGTTCCGGGAAAGTGCCCGACCGGATATCGGCATAGATCGCGGCTCTGCTTTTGCCCGTCTTTTGCTCTACGTCACGACGACGCAGCAGCCGGTTTCCCAGGTCCAAACGTTTCACCGGTTGGAATGGCTTTGGCATCGCCTTGCTCATGCTCGTTGCTCCCGTGCCTCAATGCGCCCGTTTATCCAGGCTTGAACCTCGCTCAATACAAACGCCACAGGTGCGTTTCGAGCGCCGCTATCGTTCAGCTTTACCGGTCGGGGAAACGTAGGGTCGCGCTGAATCATTTTGTAGACGGTGGGCCGCGCAAGGCCGGTAAGCATCTGTAGTTCAGGCATGCGTACCAGTGCGACGAGCGCGCTATCTCTCCGATCTAGTTGCTTGCTCATGACCGCACTTCGCTTCTGTTTTGGGAGAGGCTGAGGGGTAGTAATTGTGTGTCCTGTGTAAGTAGGCCTAGCTCTTTGAGTACGCTGCGACGAATTGCGCTTGGGGCATATGGCAGTTGGATCTCTGGATTTGGCCGACTGGGCGGGCTTAGGCGATGCGTTATTTCGTCAATGCCGGTGAAAGTGGCGCCACAAACAGCGTTCTTGCATACAAGTAAGGTTTTGGACATAAGTGCGTGCTCACTGTTGGAGCTGCGCTTAATCAGCGCCGCACCGCAATCAGGGCAACGGCGTTTCGCTTGGACTTGTGGACGTGCTTTAGGGGTGGCGCTCACGGGCAACAGGCCTCCGAATCTGGATGGCCCAAGCATCATTGATCCCGCCCAAGACTTGTATCTCTGTAGGTTGTAAGGGGCGCGCTTACAATCTCTCTCGTTGTTGGTAGGTCGCGGGTTAACAGTTGAGGTGGCCATCAATCCATCCCCTTCCCGCAATGAAGATTGGACTGCAACCAGTCGGCGATATCGCTTGTCCTGTAGCGCACAAGGCGGCCGAGCTTCACATAGGGAAGGTCGTGACGACCATTGCTGCGCCAGGCCGCCAGCGTGCGAATGGAAACGCTCAGGGCATGAGCGGCATGCTCGGGTGTCATGAGGTCAGCGCTATGCGCTGTGGGACTTTGTGGATGCATCTTTGTCTCCGTAGGACTGTCTGCGACTACGGGGTGAAGATTGGCATCGAGGTTTTTACGATTGGGGATTTTCCGAATTCGTAATTCGTAAATCCGTTATTCGACCTCCCGAAGTCCTGCGCTCAATAACTTTTGAAAGCCTTCTCCCGTCGTGCCGTGTCCTGTGTGTCGAAGGTCACTTGCCACTTTTGTTAGGGTTCTCGCGATAGCGGATACGTTGGGTTTTCCGCCGCGCATGAAGTTTTTGCGATTGCTGGCTATGGTTTCTTTCGCGTCTAGGTGGGCGCCTATTTCAGCAATGACGTGTGTGGCGAATCCGAGAGCCCGCAGGACTGGCAAGGTCCCTTTTTCATCTGAGATATCAGCCTGCTTGATTGCATCGGGATAGCTAAACCAGTTAGCCGAGCTTCGACTTTTGATAATGGTCCTGTTTGTTCCGGCTAGCCTGCTGGTTTCTATGTACAGGTTGTGCGAAGGGCGTTGAGGTGGCAGCGGTAATCCCTCCTTGAACTCCTGAAGGTCAGCTAAGTGAATGAGCACTTGAGAGCTCCCAGTAGTGATACAGGCGGGTCGTTCGTTTTCGTCAATGCGATAGCAACCGTTCAACTCGCCGTCACCTGTAGGTGTGAATATCCCAATTGGTCGGGGAAAATGGCGTGCTTGGTTTTCACTGAACAATTCGTAATTTGGTAGCGGAACTGGGCCGTCGACCACGTACGACAGTGAGCATTGGTCTGTATCCAGGTGGAGTGGGGATTCTGGCAGGGGTGTTAATCCAGAGGTTCGCCAGTCGCTCTTTCCAGGTCTCAAGGTCAGAGCAAAGAGGCCAATCTCTGCATTGTCGGTTGGCCAATAATGAGCTGGTAGGCGAAAGGTGTTTAGCGCCCTCTGGATACTGGTCTCTGTGTAGGTCTGTCCCGTTTGATCGGATAACCAGCAAGCAGCTTCATCCAGTGTGAGCCACTCTTTGAGTAGATAGTCAGCCATCGATTATTTAGCTCGTTGCTTTGAGTTTTATTGAGACGACATTGCCCTTTTCGAGCGTGTCCAACTGATCCGCATACCACTGCATCATTTGCCGGCGTTGCTCCAGGTAGATCGCTTTGTTGTAAACCCCTGAGACACCGCCCTCAACGTGCGCTAGCTGAGCCTCTACATGTTCACGCGGGAAGTTGTTTTCGCGCAGCATGGTCGAGGCGACATGTCGGAAACCGTGGGCCGTTTGGCGCCCCTCGTAGCCCAGTCGCCGTAACGCCATATTGAATGCCATATTGCTGCGTGGTTTTTTTCGGTCACTGCGTCCGGGAAAGAGCAGCGGGTAACGACCATTTAGCGTGTGTAGCTCTCGAAGCGCTTTAACTGCCTGCTTTGACAGCGGTACTAGGTGGTCGCGTCGCTTTTTCATGCGAGCAGCCGGGATGCTCCAAAGTGCGTTGTCCAAGTCAAACTCCGACCAGGGCGCCTCGCGTAGCTCACTCGGACGGACGCCAGTCAGCGTTAATAGGTGCAGGCCAAGGCGCAGATCTAATGCATGGGGGTAGGTCCGAATGGCGCGTAGCAGCTCAGGAAGCTCTTTCGCTGTGACGTGGGCGTAGTTCTCGGCTGGTTTGGATTGCAGGAAACGACTAAGGCCTTCCAGCGGGTTGTGAATGGCTCTGCCTGTCACCCTCGCCAGATCGTAGATTTCCTTGCAGGAGCGGCGGACGCGGCTCATTTGCTCAAGGATGCCCTTTCGCTCAAGCGTTTGTAGAAAGTCCATCCATTGCTTTGGGGTTATCTCTGCATATGGTCTTTTGCCGAATACAGGGAAGACGTGGAGCTGGAGAGCGCCGACTGTGCGTCTTGCGGTGCTGGCTTCCCAGCCAGGGCTGCGAATTTCGATCCACTCGCGCGCCAGGATCTCGAATGTGTTTGTTGCTGCTTCGAGTTCGGCCGCTTTTCGGGCCTTGCGTGCAGCGATAGGGTCGCCGCCGTTGGCGATCTCCTTGCGATACTCGGCTGCTTTTTTCCTGGCCAGTGCGCCACTGACTTCGGGATAGCCGCCCAGGCCAAGCCAGCTCCACTTGGCTGCTTGGTTTTTGTACCGAAGCTGCCAGGACTTCTGGCCATCCGGCTTAACGCGCAGATACAGGCCATTACCGTCGAGCTCACGATATTCCCCGGTTTCGGGTTCGATGCTTGCCAGCGCGGTGTCACTGAGTGGTCTGCGTTTGATTTCTGACCGTTTCACGCCCTTGTATCCCCTCGGTTCTAGAGATGCCTGAGGATACACCGTGGGATACACAGAGCTACAGTATGAGGGGAGATAAAGGTAGACAAGCAGAAACAACAAAGCCAGCACAGGGCGGGCTTTGCGGGGCGTTTCGTAGTCATCAGGAGACAACCAGAAACATCATTTTGGTGCACCCGGCGGGATTCGAACCCACGACCCCTGCCTTCGGAGGGCAGTACTCTATCCAGCTGAGCTACGGATGCTTGTGCGGGCGCCATCATACCCATGTCGACCTTGGGCGTCCATGCTGGTTTTTGGCCGTCTGGCGGTGGGATTCTGGAGTAGGGAGGCTCTGTACCGGGCGGTGTGCGTCGTTGGCGTTGAATCGGGCTGTCGTACGCTTGTCAGAATAATCCGGCTAATGCGCCGTTTTCGTTCTTTTTTTCGAACAGACTATTGCCCTGCCCCCCCATTGATCCTAGGATTCGTTTGAGATTTCAAACGCTCTGTCTCCCGTGCGCGATGTTTCAGCTTGCGCCCAGTGACTGATTTCCCTGACGGCAGCCTTCGAGGCGCCTTTCAACAACTCTAATTTGCCCCGCGCGCGCGCGGTGCTGTTAAGGAAAGCCGACATGCAGCTTAAAGACACCCAGTTGTTCCGCCAGCAAGCCTTTATTGATGGCGCTTGGGTCGATGCGGACAACGGTCAAACGATCAAGGTCAACAACCCCGCGACTGGCGAGATCCTGGGCACCGTGCCGAAGATGGGCGCCGCCGAAACCCGTCGTGCCATCGAAGCCGCTGACAAGGCCTTGCCGGCCTGGCGCGCACTGACCGCCAAGGACCGGGCGAACAAGCTGCGTCGCTGGTTCGAGCTGATCATCGAGAACCAGGATGACCTGGCCCGCCTGATGACCCTGGAGCAGGGCAAGCCGCTGGCTGAAGCCAAGGGCGAAATCGTCTACGCCGCTTCGTTCATCGAGTGGTTCGCCGAAGAGGCCAAGCGTGTCTACGGTGACGTGATCCCTGGCCATCAGCCGGACAAGCGCCTGATCGTGATCAAGCAGCCGATCGGTGTCACCGCCGCCATCACGCCGTGGAACTTCCCGGCCGCGATGATCACCCGTAAAGCCGGCCCGGCCCTGGCCGCCGGTTGCACCATGGTCCTCAAGCCTGCGTCGCAAACCCCGTTCTCGGCGTTCGCCCTGGCCGAATTGGCCCAGCGTGCCGGCATCCCCAACGGCGTGTTCAGCGTGGTTTCCGGCAGCGCCGGCGATATCGGCAGCGAGCTGACCAGCAACCCTATCGTGCGTAAATTGTCCTTCACCGGCTCGACTGAAATCGGTCGCCAGTTGATGGCCGAATGCGCCAAGGACATCAAGAAAGTTTCCCTGGAACTGGGCGGCAACGCGCCGTTTATCGTGTTCGACGACGCCGACCTGGATAAGGCCGTCGAAGGCGCGATCATCTCCAAGTACCGTAACAACGGTCAGACCTGTGTATGCGCCAACCGCCTGTATATCCAGGACTCGGTGTATGACGCGTTCGCTGAAAAACTGAAAGCGGCCGTGGCCAAGTTGAAGATCGGCAACGGTCTGGAAGACGGCACCACCACCGGGCCCCTGATCGACGAAAAAGCCGTGGCCAAGGTCCAGGAACACATCGCCGATGCCTTGAGCAAAGGCGCGACGTTGCTGGCTGGCGGTAAGGTCATGGAAGGCAACTTCTTCGAGCCGACCATCCTCACCAACGTGCCGAAAAACGCCGCTGTGGCCAAGGAAGAAACCTTCGGCCCGCTGGCGCCGCTGTTCCGCTTCAAAGACGAAGCCGAAGTGATCGCCATGTCCAACGACACCGAGTTCGGCCTGGCGTCTTACTTCTATGCCCGCGACCTGGGCCGTGTGTTCCGTGTGGCCCCGTTCGGCGGGATCAAGGCTTCGGGCCTGGGCCGTGAAGGTTCCAAGTACGGGATCGAGGATTACCTGGAAATCAAATACCTCTGCCTGGGCATCTAACCGGCAAGGTATCGCTGTAAACGCAAAGGGCACGAGAGCGCTGTCCCTTTGCGTGCTTCACACCGTTATTCGAAGTGGCCGGGAAAGCTGTGGCAGTCGATCATCGCATGCTGGCGTAGTTGCCTCCCCGCCACGTAATCCTTGGACCGCGCCACCCGATGAGTGGCGAATGAGGAATTTATGAGCAACAAGACTAACGCTTCCTTGATGAAACGCCGCGAAGCCGCTGTACCGCGCGGTGTTGGCCAGATTCACCCGATCTTCGCCGAATCCGCGAAGAACGCCACGGTGACCGACGTAGAAGGTCGCGAGTTCATCGACTTCGCTGGCGGTATCGCTGTACTGAACACCGGTCACCTGCACCCGAAAATCATCGCGGCCGTGACCGAACAGCTGAACAAGCTGACCCACACCTGCTTCCAGGTCCTGGCCTATGAGCCTTACGTGGAGCTGTGCGAAAAAGTCAACGCCAAGGTCCCGGGTGATTTCGCCAAGAAAACCCTGCTGGTCACCACCGGTTCCGAAGCCGTTGAAAACGCTGTGAAAATCGCCCGTGCCGCGACTGGCCGTGCCGGCGTGATCGCCTTCACTGGCGCGTACCACGGCCGCACCATGATGACCCTGGGCCTGACCGGCAAGGTCGTGCCGTACTCCGCTGGCATGGGCCTGATGCCGGGCGGCATCTTCCGTGCGCTGTACCCGAACGAGCTGCACGGCGTGAGCATCGACGACTCCATCGCCAGCATCGAACGCATCTTCAAAAACGATGCCGAGCCGCGTGATATCGCGGCCATCATCATCGAGCCGGTGCAGGGCGAAGGCGGTTTCTACGTCGCGCCTA